>ENA-ORXR01002037-ORXR01002037.1-marine-metagenome-genome-assembly--contig:-NODE-2037-length-20011-cov-4.964282_pt1 | contig 20011 bp, 11 predicted proteins | sample MGYA00237866_ERZ511479 | MGnify/ENA metagenome assembly ERZ511479 | reverse complement strand
TGTAATTTAAATTCTGCATTTTGACTCAATCTCCTGTTTTTCTCTATGACTAAAACTGTCTTACCTAACACCATACCTTCATGATTGAATATTCGATTCAATCGTTTAAGACTCTTTAAAACTATTTGATAAGCCAGTTTTTCTGCTAAATATTGGCTATTGGTACCAGAGAATAACTTTACGTCCATAGGTTGGGGTCTGTCTAAATTAATTTAAAATTGACTAAGGGTCAAAGTTACGATAATCTCTAGATTCCGAATGTGATGTGGAAAAACGGTTAATAATGATTTTGTTTTAAATAAAAGCCCTATTTGTGAATTACAAATCCCTATTTTTTTGCATTTTTGATGTTAGTCTAAATGATTATGAAATCCACTCTTGAACGATTAGACCTCTTGATTGAGGATATTAAGAATAATTATCCCTCGACAACATACACTTATATGTTGTTGATATTATTTGTAATATTCTTCGGAGCTATTCTTGTCTTCTATGTCAAGGAGGCTATGGTGGGTCGGTTATTGTTATATAGCTTGGCCTTGATCTGTGCTGCCATCTATTATAGAATAGCTGTACGGAGTTCGATACAACATATGCTCACAGTATCAGATTATGGTGATCCAGAGATCATTGGTGATAAGCAGTATTTAGCTAACAAGCTTGCTTACCTCAATGCTGGAATAGAAATCAAAAGAGTAAGAATCACAATCATTAAGTGGATTTACTTTTTCTTATTTCCTCTCTTCTTACTGTTGATGAGTGAGATAGTCATTGAGCCTATTGTAGGGTTAGGTAGTTTCATTTGGAAGTACATCATCGCTCTTATACTTGGTGGACTCATTTGGCTTCATTTCTTCAATAAAGAGCTGGAGATTATCTATGGATATGAAGACGACTCAATCATACTGAGTAGGAGGATATAGTAGAGATTCATTTATTCGTTACTTTATAATATCAAAGCGGTATCCCTTTTTACCAAAGTGAGAAAGTACTTGAGGTAATACTTCTAATACAAGATCTTTTGACTTTTGGCTATCATGGAAGACTACAATGCTTCCATTTTTAGAATTTTTCACTACATTCTGTAGGCAAGTTTCTGGGCTTAATGTTTGATCAAAATCCCCACTCAATACATCCCACATTACGATTCGATAGTGCTTGCTTAGAAATTTAGTTTGATTTGGTGTGATGCGACCATAGGGAGGTCTGAAAAGAGGTGTCTTAACTAATTTTGCTGCCTTGCGGACGTTCTGATAGTAATCAGGATTTGCTGTTGTCCATCCACTCAAATGGTTAAATGTATGACTTCCTACCTGATGGCCTTTATCTTGTAATGTTTTAAATAATCCAGGATACTTACTAATATTATCTCCTACACAAAAAAATGTAGCCTTGGCATTATATCTTTGTAGTATCTCAAGGATCTCTGGTGTAGCTTCTGGGGTAGGACCATCATCAAATGTAAGATAGAGAACTTTGTCTCTAGTTTGGTATCTCCACTCTAATGTAGGAAACGCTTGCTGTAAGTAACTGGGTGTTTTGACTAAGTACATAACATTCATAAATAGAACTAAAAGTTCTAACGGGAGAACTACTGAAATTCTTGGGTGAATTAGAAAATAAATTAATCCATAAATGGAAATACCAACACCGACAAAGAACAACCAGCGATATTCGGGAAGCGAGCCAACTATGTAAGAAAGCGCGCTCGGAATGGCGAAAACCAAAAAGAATAAATCATTTTTTTCAAAAAAGCCTTCGTTATGATGTGGATTGTGATGATCTTCGTGCCAGCTCCAGAGCAATCCGTGCATCACGTATTTATGCGCAAACCAAGCTACAAATTCCATCATGGCCACTGTAATCAGAACAATAAAGATATAGAGTAAAAGAGTCATAGTTGTAAAATTCCAAAGAACAAAAACTGTAATATAAACAGGAGGATAGCAACTTTGTTGGTGGTTTTTCCCAGCAATTTAAAATAGGCTGCTAACAAAGGTAAAGCTACAAAAAACCATGCAATATAATTCTGTAATGGAATGATATGGTCCTTCCAGCTCCAGAAGTTAAGTTCCATCGCTACCGGTTCTATTAAAACATCTAAAAGGGTCATCAAGATTGCCCCAAAGGCAGCTTTTATCCAAATAGGCAGAGTGTCAGACAGCAACCGATTGATGACTGATCCGGCACCGTATACTAGCATCGTCCAGTTAACACCAATCATCAGCGGTGTACCAAAAATTTTAGGTCCGAGAACCGGACCATATTGATAATCACCAAAAATAAGTCCTGTTTGTACGCCTGCAATTTCAATGAGTACGCCCGTGATAAAGCACAATGCCGCTAATTTCCAAAGCGGAGCGTACGCAGTCGGATGTGTCCAAAAGACAAGTCCCAATGACAAAAGCAGATTGACGGGCGTCAATAAAACAAACCGGTCGTCAAAATTGCCTGTGATTCCAATAATACCAACGGTATAAACAATGACCAGAATTAAACTGGCCAGGGTGATTTTTGATTTCAAGATGTTTGAATTAATTCACTAACTATTTTTCCGGATAATAAACACAACGGAATTCCTCCGCCGGGATGAACGCTTCCTCCACAGAAGTATAAGTCCTTAATTTTTCTGGTAAAATTAGGGTGACGTAAAAAGGCGGCAAAAATATTATTTGAGTTGGTACCGTATAAAGCACCTTGGTGGGAGGCCGTCTTACTTTCAATACTCCGGGGATCAAGAATGGATTCGCAGACGATCAAATCTTTTAAATTCACGTGGAGTGTCCGATTTATTTTCTCAATAATATCCTGGCGTACCTGCGTAATCAGTGCCTCCCAATCTTGTCCATCATTGGCGGGAACATTGATCATCGTAAACCAGTTTTCACATCCTTCCGGTGCATCCGTCGCGACATATTTTTTTGAAATATTAATATAAATGGTCGGGTCTCTATCAATTCGTCCTTCATCGAGTGCCGTAAATTCTTTTTGATAGTTTTTGCTAAACAAAATATTATGTAATCCCAGTTCTTTAAACTCTTTTTTGATCCCCCAATAAAATATCAATGCCGAAGTAGAGCGGGGTTGCGCCAGCGTACGATGCGGTTGGGACTGATCAGCCAGTAATTTTTTATAGGTTGGAAAAACATCCATATTACTAATCACTTTATCATACGATTGATTCTGGCCAGCGATTTGAATGCCAACCGCTTTTTTTTGTTCTACTCTAATTTTTTCGACTTTCTGATTAAAATAGAAAGTAACGCCCAGGTCTACCGCCAGTTGGTACAACGCCAACGTAATCTGATGCATTCCACCTTTTGGGAAAAATGCGCCGATATTATGCTCAAAATGTGGAATAATATTTAACATCCCGGGCGCTTTGTACGGGTTGGAACCATTATAGGTCGCAAAGCGATCAAAAAGTTGTACGAGTTTGGGGTGACTTAATCGACGTTCATTATCGCGGTGCATGGATTGAAAGACTGCACCGGTCAGCATGGGTATTTTTGTCAAAGACCTGGCTACTTCTGAACTTAGCCAGGTGCTGGTCTGATGCAACGATTTTTCTAAAAAGGTCTTTCCGGTAAGGCGATATTTTTCGGCACTGGCCGCCAGGGTTTTCGTAATTTCTGAAGCAGGAACCTCCAGGGTTTTTTCTACTTCCCGTGCAAAAATTTCCGGATCAGCATATGCTTTCAGACGAGTGCCGTCCTCCCAAAAATAATGACAAATAATATCAAGTTGATCGTATTGGAAATAGTCTTTAATATCTTTTCCTGCGAGAGAAAATAAGGCTTCGATGTAGGAGGGCATAGTAAACAGAGAAGGGCCAGCGTCAAAGCGATAATTGTCTACCTGAATTTCAGTCAATTTACCACCGGGATAACTGTTGGTTTCGTATACGGTTACTGCGTGGTCGGTAGCTGCCAGGCGAATAGCCGTGGCCAATCCACCAATTCCGGCTCCGATAATACATATTTTTGAGTTTTCCATTGTTGGTAGTACTAACCACTAAGATAGAAAACTTGTTTAAGGGATGAGGAATAGTTTGCCTAGAATCTTAATTTATTTTATCAACATTCCTAAGGAATGGCGATTAAATAGATTGAGATAAAAGGCGAAATATTTTTTCATCAATCAAGGCGCTAAAATGGGCGTTATGCACAGCATAATAACCATTTTAGTAACGAAGAGTGATGGAAAAAGAGGAAGCATATTGTCTTAATTTATTTTATCAACATTCCTAAACAGCGTATTCCGGTTTTTTTATTTCTACGATGGGAAGTTCGACAAAGAATTTGGTACCAACGTTTACTTCTGTTTCAAACCATATTCTGCCGTTGACCGACTCGATGATGTTTTTGGAGATAGCCAGTCCGAGGCCCGTTCCTGAATTTTTGGTAGTAAAATTAGGAACAAAGACTTTATCTTTTTTATCATCCGAAATACCGGATCCATTATCGTGTACACATACAATGGCTACCTCATCGTCCTGCTTATAAAGCGAAACAGTAATGACACCACTGCGTTCTTCTGGAACAGCCTGAATAGCATTTTTAATTAAATTATTAAATACCCGCACCAGATGATTTTTATCCGCAAAAACCACAAACGATTCTTTAGGAACACTGAGTCTCAAGTCCACATTTTCACTACGAAAAAGATTGTAAACACTGGTTACGTGATTGTTAAGAACGATTTGCTGATTTTCGGCTTGCGGCATTTTAGCAAAGTTTGAGAACTCCGTTGCGATATGCGACAAGTTATCGATCTGTTCAATCAGCGTAGCGGCGACCCTTTTGAGCAGCGGTTCGATATTGTCTGGCCGTGACTGGAAAGCATGTTGGAGGTACTGAATACTCAGTTTCATTGGTGTTAACGGATTTTTAATTTCGTGTGCTACTTGTTTGGCCATTTCTCGCCAGGCACCTTCCCGTTCAGATTGAGCCAGTTTTTTAACCGAGGAGTCAAGCTGACGAATCATCTTATTGTATTCCTTAATCAGTACGCCAATTTCATCATCACTTTCCCATTCCAGTGGCGTATTGTTCTTTCCGAGTTTTGTTTCCTTTAGTTTTTCTCCAATCTTTGTAATATGTTTTGTAATAGAACGTGCTGTCCACATCGAAATACCACCTGCAATAAACAGTAAAAATACATAAACATTAATCAATGTACTTAGAAAGAGCGTAACATCGTTGCTCATTTTACTTTGCTTGGAATAGTAGGGGAGTCCCATGTAGGCTACTGGTTTTTCTTCTGGTCCCAATAAGGAAACATAAGCGGCTTTATATTTCAGGCTACCGATATGTTCGCCGTCCTGAGTATAGTGTGAGCGTCCATGCCGTGACAATGCCTGAAATGCAACGGAGCCCATCTGTCTTGAAATCACTTCTTTTCGATATAAATCATCTTCTGAAGAACCAATAAGATTTCCTTTTAGATCATATAGGTTAATATCAATTCGGTGGGTTTCAGAAACTGGGTTTAGAATAGATTTGATATCACTTTCCCTTAAATCTCTGGTCACGCCCATTCGTTCTATTTCTCGTTGGGCATCGGTGAGTACCGAGCTGGCTTTTCTCTCTAATCTTTTTTCGTGGTATTCTTCGGATGAATTTTTGAAAAACCAGGTAGTTGTAAAACCGATAAATAAAAACGAGAAAACGGTAAGGACAACTACTGCCAACTGAATTTTATTTTTCAGAGAAGGACTCCGTAGTAGATAGAAATTAAAAGTGTCGGGCACAAATTTAAAAATAGTGTTCAATCCCATAGCGATAAAAACGATTCCGATCATCAGCGTTAGCATATATGAGAATAGAGAGATCATTTTGATAATCGTTTCCCGGTCTCGACCAATGATGACAACTGTTTTTTCGTCGGCTGATTGATAGATTATTTCGGTCCGGTTGCCCATGGTTTGTTCAAGATAAGCATCCGGGCCCGGAAGTTTATCGAGCGTAAGTACAGAGCCGTAGATATTCCCTTTGGAATCTAGTTGTTTACCGTTACGATAAACGGCAAAATCATATTTATTCAACCGCTGTAGTCTCTTGTAAGGCTGGTCAACAAGCAATTCGGTATAGACCTTTGATTGTTCTCGTCGGGAGCGGATAAACTCTAGTACCATCGTGTTCTCCTGCTGACTGGCAGCATCTCTGGAAATGGGAATTTCGAGGAGGTAAGACCAGTATTGCTCATCAATATTTTCGTAGAAATATAGATCTGATTTTTTTCCTTTTAGCAGCTTGGCACTCTTTAATTTGTTCTGAAAGACCTCGTAATTATCCTGAGCCTGTTCTAAAGAAGAGGAGTGGTATCTGTTGAAAACACTTAGTTTATATTTATAATTATAAAAGAGGTAATTATCGGAGGTCAGGAAAAGATCCAGCTGATCTTCAATTTTTTTTGCATCAGTTTTGTAAGGATATGGAACGGCAATTTCGTTACGAATGACAGGATCTTCTTTTACAAAATTGATGAGTTTTTTAAACGATTTTTCGGCATATGGATCGCGAAGTTCTGATAATTCGCGTGCGTAATCGGATCGAATGGTATTATCCAGATACGAATTATACATAAACAAGAGCACAGAAGGAAAGAATGCCAGGATTCCCAAAAGAAAAATAAAATAAAGAAAATCGACATTGGGACGTTCTACGAAGAGGTCAAAAAACATGATTAGGGTAAAGGAAATAGCGAACAAAATACCCCAGTGGATTATAAAGTCAAATGCAAAAAAAACAGGAAAAGCCATCAGATTGGCAATCCCCAAAGCGATCAATCGACGGTTAAAAGGCGTTTGCATTTTTTTGATGATTAGAATCATCCGGTGAGAAAAAACAAAGAGTGCCGTCAGCAAAATCACCACCGCTACGATGGCTGTAATACTTTTTGAATCTAAATTAAAAACATTATTAAAATCATAATTCAGACTAGAATTGAAAACAATCATTTTGAATACCGCAGTCAGCGATAGAAAACTCAAAACGATAGAGAAATAACTCATCACGGTCAGGCCAAACTGTTTGTTTTTACTGAGTACTTTATTATGCTGCATGGGATAAGCCTGGTGAAAAAATACCATTATCCAAAGTAAAAGACTCACGTCTATAAACATATCTCCCAGTGAGTTCGTCCAGAGAGAATCAAAGATTTTTTCAAAAAATGGAAGTGTACTAAAGCGGTCTGTAAATCCATCAACAATACTGGCAAATCGCAGAGATACAACCGTTCCGATCATAAATGCTGCGCCCATCCATGGTTTGTGTTGCTTGATGATCTTTATCGTAGTGAGGTGGATAAAAACAGCTAGCATAAAAAAACTCAAAAAAATCAGCAGACAGAGTAAACGTTGATTACGAACGTCTACGAGGTTATCTGGTGCGTCAAGATAAAAGAGTCGTTTTCCTCTTTTATTATTGATAGCATAATCTGTAAAACTATCTGAGAACTCCACCATCTTGGGAATCTGGTCATCTGCCACAAATTGATCTTTGATATAATTACTGACCAATTGATAATTATAGCGAATGGGAATCATCGCATGGATATTGTACTGACCCAGTTTCTCGTCAATACTGGTCTGGCTGGTTAGCTGATAGTAACCGTTGGAATGTTTAATAAATTTACTGGTACGTTCTCCGTTGTCATAACGATAAGCACTGACAGGTAAAGTAGCAAGATTGTTATTCCAAAAAATAACAGAATCGCCTACGGTAATATAAATAGTGAAATCTTCTCCGGCTAATTCTTGAAGTCGGCTGAGATCCGCTTCTCTTTTAGAAACACTTTCCCTATCTGCTCCCGTAATTCGATAGATAAAACCACGGTCCTCCATGATCGCTTCTACCCGGTCTTCCTGTTTGTGAAGATATGTCTCTACCGTGTTTTCGTAACAAGACAAATTAGTCTGACGATCCTTATAAAAATCGTAGCCTGCCGCAAGAAAAAAAAACAAAAAAGCCAGTGAGAGTGACGTAAGTTGACTTCTGGTCATTGTAAAGATAATTTAGTAGGATTTCTAGCAAATACCCACAAAATTTAATCCAAATCGATACTTATGGTAAAAAAAATAAATATAAGCGTATTTATGTTTGAAAACAACAAAACTGACCTTTCTTAACGTAATTTTATTAGAATAACGTACTTTTATATTTACTACGGGCCACTCTGTCGCGGTTTCGATTTCGGTCGAAAATGAGGAAAGTCCGGACAACGTAGCGTACCACACCATCTAACGGATGGGATATTATAAATTTTCGAATTTATGATATACAGCAAGTGTCGCAGAAAATAACCGCCAGGCTTCGGTTTGGTAAGGGTGAAAATGTGCGGTAAAAGCGCACGGTCGGACCGGGTAATCGGTTCGGTGGATAAACCTTGTGGGTTGAAATGTCACATACATCTCGATTGGGTCCTTATTTCTGCGGAGGTAAGAATCCAGCGAAGTTACGCGCTTGGTTTGCTTCGGCAAGTCGGGAGGGGTAGGCAGATAGAGGCCATGCGTGAGCAGGGTCCTAGATAAATGACAGAGCTGTTTTGGCTTAGGCCAAAATTGACAAAATCCGGCTTATCGGCCCGTAGTAATTTTAATATTTGCTTTTTTAAGGATGAGAATTAAATATATTTACTTTTTTGAAGATTCTAAAATGACTAAGATGAATTATCAATTATATCTTTGTTTCTTTTTATGTTTTTTAAATGTTTATTCCTTGCGGGGGCAGGATGGATGCACCGATCCACAGGCGATTAATTTTGATGCCGCTGCCGAAAACAATAACGGATCTTGTATTTATGCCGCTACGCAATATGAAATGGAACAACGCGCTACCTTATCTAACACCTTAAGAGAGGCGTCTGGATTGGCTTATCTTGACGGGCAACTTTGGACACATAATGACCAGGGTAATCCTGAAGAAATTTATCGAATCGATTCGTTATCGGGGGAGATTCTTCAGACAGTTACCATTGGTGGAATGGAAAACGAAGATTGGGAAGATATGACGCAAAACAGTACCCATCTCTTTTTGGGTGACTTTGGCAATAACGCTGGAGATCGAATGGACTTACGGATCGGACAAATTGATCGAAGTAATCTGAGTAATCTGATTGTTAGTACCCAAATAATTAATTTTTCTTACAGCGATCAAACTGATTTTACGGAACGATTAAATGACAATGACTACGATTGTGAAGCTTTCTTTTTTTATCAGGATTCACTTCATCTTTTTACCAAAAACTGGGTAGATCAGCAGACCCGACATTACACACTCCCGGCAACACCCGGTACGCACGTAGCACAGCTGCGCGAAACGTTTAATACCGAAGGTTTGATTACCGCAGCGGCGATTGATGCGCAAACCGGTACCATCTCTTTATTAGGTTACACGCCAAGTGGTGTAAATTTTATGTGGTTGTTATATGATTATCAGCCCAATCATTATTTTTCTGGAAATATTCGAAAAATAAATCTGGGAACGGGACTAACCAACAGCCAAACCGAAGGAATTATTTTTACTCAAAATGGCGCAGGATTTGTGGTGTCAGAAAATTTTAATTTCCTGCCCCCACGGCTCTTACAATTTAATACCCAACAATGGATTGGCGATATTACGACGAATACGAATGATCCGGTTTTTGTGGAAAATACGCTTGATTTAACTATTTTTCCTGTGCCATTTGGAGATCAGGTAAATTTAAAATGGAAGGCAGATCATTTGGAGAATGGGGTGGTGGAGATTTTTGATTTATTAGGAACGCTTATTTACCGAAGAGATTTAGATGGTACCGAAGACCAACTTTTGGTGGATACTTCTACTTTTTCCAGTGGAACTTATCTGACCAGAATTAGTGATAAAAACCGAATTATTAATAGAGTGGTTTTACGAAAATAATAGTAACTGAATATCGAATGTAAACATTAGTGATTAGTTAATCGGTCCTTCCAGTGCATAGGTATTGATCAACGTAGGAACAAGGCAATGCCTTGTTCCTGCGTTGATCAGTTAACTCAACTTTCTCTGCGGTCAAAACCAGTTAAAAGTACGGGAATGTCCCGGAATTTGTCACGTCTTTAGCATGAGGGATCAAATTATGTTAGCAGCGTTTTAGTTCCATGTAACTCGACCGCAGAGCCGGTCGAAGAGGCGATTAAATAAATTGGCCCTCTTTATAACTATAAAGAGGGCCAACAAGCCAACTGGCTAATAGCTAACAAGCCATGTTATTCTTCATCAAACTCACCACCGGCAAAGTCGAACAATAAAGAGAATCGTAAAGTATTATCAAGTGGATTACGCTGATTGGTGGTCGGTACTAAATAAGAAAAGTTCAAACCAAAAACATTGTATTTCAAACCTAAACCAACCGTGAAAAACTTTCTATTTCCTTTGGTAGAATGCTCTGTATAATATCCTGCTCGTACGGCAAATTGCTTATCGTACCAGTATTCCAGTCCAAGAGAGTATGACAATTCTCTAATCTCTTCTCCAAAACCACCAGGTGCATCTCCAAAAGATCCCAATACACCACTAAACATAGACTGTTCGCGATAGTCAGGGATGCCTGGTTCGCCGGATACATCACATGTATTTGGCAGCGTAGGATCATTGGCATTTTCGTTGAGGCAAGGAGTCGGAACCAATAATTTATTGATGTCCGTTGTGATGGTCAAGGCATTAAATTCATCAAAATTAAATTCCCACGCTGCCCCAATTCCAAGATTGGCAGGAATAAAGTCTTTGTTGATAGAGTTGGTGTAGGAAATCTTGGTTCCCAGGTTGGAAACCGCTGCACCAATTCGTAAATTAGACTCATTGGCCGTAAATTGAATCGGGGTCTGGAACGTTAATGAGAAATCTGCACCCCCGGCAATACCGGGCTTAATTTCTACACCGTCAACCAATTGTCCCGGTGCCAGGTTTGAAAAAATAAATTTTGGTGCGACGGCGACGGATAGTTTTTCGGATAATTTTCTTGAATAAGCTAGAGAAATTTCAAACTCATTAGGATTTCCAGTTCCGAGGCTGGTTCCCTGGTTGTCGGTAAAATTGATTTCTCCCAGGGAAAAATAACGCAAGGAAAGACCTACCGCCTGAAGGTCACCAAATTTTTTGTAACCTGATAAATAAGCCATGTAAACATCTTGTAATCCCAGGGCCTTTAACCAGGGAGTATAGGTAACAGAAAGTGCCATATCCTGTTCTGCCGTTACCAGCTTAGAGGCATTAAAGTGCATAGAGTTGGCATCCGCTGAAGTAGCAATACCCGCATCTCCTAATGCTCCAGCTCTGGCATCTGGTATAATTCGTAAGAAAGGAACCGCTGTAATGAGCGTATTGATACAAGGGCCACCACCGGGCGCTCTCCATTCGCTTGTATTAGGATCAAACTCACAACCAAAACCTCCCTGTGCATTGGTATTGGTAAATGCTGCCACGACTACCAGCACAGAAAAAAGTAAACATATTTTTAATCTATTCATGATTTTTATTCAGGTTTCAAAAAAAGAAATGCAAATATAAGGTAAGTTCTGAAGATTAGTAAAGATAATCAATGCGAACACATAAGTTCTTAGGAACGGTACATAAATAAATTGATATTAGACTTGGTTATTTTGTTACTAATCAAGATGCTAAAAATGAAGTTATGCCGTAACATATATGAGTTTTTCACCAACCCTGCCCGATCTGACAATCGGTCAGGCGGGGAAGAGTAGGAGTAAATTAAGCAGTCAAATGTTTTATTTTTTTAATGATCCTTAATACGAAAGTGTTCACATTCATTAACATAATTTTAAGACTTTTATTTTAAAGAGGTCTCTTTTTTTTAGAAAAAAACTATTTTAGGATAACTAATTTCTCAAAATCACTTTCAGAGCGAATATCTTCGTCTTTAGCGTTGGTAGCTTTTACCTTAATTTTATAAAGATATACACCTCTTGCCAGGCGATCTCCATAATCATCCATTCCATTCCAGTTAACGTCGGTTACCCGAAATCCATCTGCAAAAATATCCTTCTCAATGGTTTTTACCAATTTTCCGGAAACAGTAAAAATTTGCACCATAATCTGTAAATCCTGACCACTAAGTTGATGCTCAAATTGAAAATTAGTGTTGGTTGTAAAAGGATTCGGGTAATTTAGCACATGTTTTAGCGCGGACTCCTCACTATTAAATACCAAAAACTCGGTGCCTCCCTCGCCAGAATTATTAGATGTATCCCAGGCTTTAACATTTATTCGGTGCAAACCTTCTGGTATATCAAATAAAGGAAAGCGTACCGTCCCTTTTGAATAGTCGTCCAGTTCGGCAGTATAATAGTCATTAAGTACATAAGTATCCTGTGTTTTATCATCCAGCACTGCCGTCAGATCGTGACCAATACTGATTCCACCAATATTTATACCATTGTCGTCTGATATGTTTACCAATAAGACCGGATTTTTATCCGTCGTACCTCCGGTAACAAAATCTTCAGAGTTCATAAAAACATCTACGATAGGTCCCTGATCGTCTACAATTGGGTTGGAACTCGTACCGCCAATCAGGAATTCATCATAAAATCCATTGGCATCGCGGGCGCCATCTTCGGCATAATAACTAATCTTGCCAAAACCATAATTGTAATCTATATCTTTTGGAACGATAAACTCGAAAGAGAACAGACCATTTCGAACGGTAGCGGTTCCTTTGAAAAGTACATTCTTACGAAGCTCAAAATCTTTTACTTCGTTGCCTCCCTGACCAAAAGTCTGAACCTTGGATATTTTATCATAAATAGTAGGATAAACTCGTCCGTTGAAGTCAGACATTACATTACCGTCATTGTCAAAAACATAACCAGTAATCGTTACTTTTTCCAGTGCTTTTATCGTATCCGGAGTAGAAGAAGACGCAATAGATCGGCCATTAATAGTGGAAGTTCCCACGTTAAACTGAGGAATGGCCAGGCGTTGCGACGGATCTCCTAATAAGGTAAATTTTCGGTTATTGGTAGACCCAACATTATTACTATTTTTAGACAACCTGAGAATCTCTCCCATTGGTAATCCGGCTCCGTTGCTCGTATCGAAAATTTTGTCAAAAACGCTTTTGGTCAGCCGAAAGTTGCTACTGGAATAAACCGCTCTTACCGTTGTAAATAATGCGATGGCCCCGCCGTCCGGCTTCATGACTGCTACTTCTCCACCCGGAAGATCTGAATGATCATCGTATCCGGCAAAAGAACAAGTAGCGGTAATGATGAGTGGAAGTCGTTCAAAATTTTTCCAACTCTCGATATCTTCTACCTGTAGTACCCGTTCCTGTGCCCAGCCACTTGGCCCACCGTGGCCCAGATAATTGGTGACCAATGATCCACGGAAGGCATTTCGATTTAAAGATTGGTTAGCCTGTGGAAACCGAATCCCACCGGAAGTAGTTACTCGTTGAAATGCGTCAAATAGTACTTTGTCAACATTAAAATACGTATGTCGTATCGTAGTCGTATCAGCGATTTCGTTGGCTTGATTCGTATGTCGGTTACCGTCACCATCATCTCCGACAAAAAGCAGCTGGTTGCGCCAATCTCTAAAACGTTTTGGGTCAGTATCGTAAAAAATCACTTTGTCAACATATTTATCTGCAGAAAATGCATCTCGTGCCGGTATTCGACCTACGGCAATATCTACCGCACCGCTTAGTAAGGTGTTGCCATCATCTTCTGTTACCAGGGCAAAGTAGTCATCTGCAGGAAATCCGTTAATAGGATCAAGGTGAATATCCGTTTCGTAAACTGGAATATAATTATCCAGGTTAGGAGAATTTGTGATATTTCGATAATCGTAAGAACCATCTCCAAACAGTAACAAGTACTTGAGATTCTCATCTCGATGGTATACCATGCCCACAAAATCCCGGATGGCGGTAGGGTCTTGTTTTCCTGAAGAAAATTCGTTGTATATCTGATCTATCGGAACGGTAACAACTTCCAGGTTATCGGTTTGACGTCGGTGGTCTGCGAGTCTCTGGGTAGCAGTCTCAAATTCAGGATGATAAACAATTATCATGTCTGCTTTTTTGATAGCGTGAATATTTTGGTTAGCAATTAAACCTACTGCTTCCGCTGAAAGTAATCCATCTTGTTGGTGAAAGGCAATAAAATTTCTAATTGGATTACTTGGAATAATATTCAAACCGAATTTATACGTATTTCCTGAGGTTTCTCCTTTTTGAATACGGGGTCTTAACGGATCTGTAATATCCCAAATTTGGTGGTTAGAATTGATGCCTTGTACTTCGTAAGTTGCGTTGGTGTAATCCCGAACATTGATATCCCGAAAGTCCATTTGATTGCCAATCATGATCAGGTTTCGTCTGACATTCACCTGAACGTAATCTAAAAAAGCCTCGTTAATCTGTGTCGCATCAGGGGGATTGGTCACCTGAATAATTAGATTATCCTGTGCAGGTTGAAATTTTTTATTAATAATTTTACTATAAGCAAATGCTCTTTCTGGTTCATTCAAGGTGACACCAATCGCGTTGGCACTACGGAAAGTTTCCCCTCCTGCAATCACATTGAAATAAGAAGCGCTAGAAGATCGCAGTGCCATGTGTACGCTGACATCTGCTTCTGCGGAAGTAATAATATTGGGAAATTCAAAATTGTAATTTCTTTCACGTGTAGGATTAAACTGGTCCCCGTACCAGATTTTTCCAGTACCATGACCTCCACGGGCCAAACCTCCCAACAGATTAATTTTGTCTTCTTCAAAACGAGCAAAGTCATCAAAAGTCGTAACCGTATAATCAGGTGCTGTTCGGGAATCCTGATTGGCCATCTTTTGTGCTTCTCCACCATTTACTTTGAGGAAATAATAATTGCGGGTATCGTAAGGGTTTTGGGGACGATCGTAGCGGTCATAAGTATCATTGAAATACCACTTATTAGGCCCTTCTCCATAAAATAGAATATAGTCGTCGCTATCAAAGGAATTATCTCCACCATCAATAATCTGAATATGATTTTCTACCAAGTCATCTTCTCGGAAATCAGCTACAGGTTCAGGGAGAAAACCACCGCCATTTCCGAACAATCGGATTTGACTGGAATTAATATTATCTATATCAATTTTTAAATCATTTTTTAGAAAGTTATAATCCAGTTTATAAACACCATCTTCGGTTACCGCAATCTTATAAACAAGACCATCTTGTAACACCGAATTAGAAGTATTGGGTGGGGGAGGAGGCGTAAAGGTAGCGGCAGCACTGCTATAAGTAACGTTCAGACTAAAACTGGTCAATCGCTCAAATTGGCCGTCAGCTGTTTGTCGGATAGGCAATAATTCTACTTGACCAAAATATTGTTTTCTGTCTTTTACAATCATGCTGGTCATCTTGATATCATCCGAAATGACGGAGCCAGCCTCTTCCGAAGTCAGCTGATTAAAAGGTTCGTAGTTGGCACCATTAATTATAGGTGTAAGTGCTCCTTGTCCCGTAACTGGAAAATGAAAGTTGATGACCGGTAAAACCGGATTAGCAGGGTGCTGTGCCGAACCCTCAAATACCCAGTATTTTTTCTCGATCATTCCCAATGGACTATAAATCTCTGGAGCTGTAGACCAATTAAGCGTTTTTTTCACTTTAAAAACGGAATTTTGGGCAGACAACTGACAAAACATAAAAGCGAAGCAAATAAATAAGCTAAATTTGATTTTCATAATTGAGGTAATATTACATTTGTAAATGTATACGAAGTAATGAAGCAGTTGGATTAACCAGTATAAACTAAAAACTGTTATCAAAACGTTAATACCTTACTACTATTGTATTTTTATAATGTTATATTGAGCGGTATTTTATATTTTAACAAACATTAATTACTTTATCTGTTCACTGGCCATTCAAAATAAGTAAATGCGAAGACATATCCTGATATTAATGGTATTTTTAACTGGTTTTAGTGTCGTCTATGGACAAGACCCAATATTTAGTCAGTATTATGCGGCACCACTACAATTAAATCCCGCCTTTGCCGGTACAGGTTATGCACCTCAGATATCGTTAAATTATCGCAATCAATGGCCTACGCTAAATGCATACGTTACTTATGCGGCCTCTTACGATCAGTATATAGGTCATTTAAATAGCGGATTTGGACTAATGGTTCAAACGGATGATGCCGGAGAAGGGTTGATTAAAACCAATAAGGTAGCTGGGTTTTTCTCTTATCGAATACAAATAAATAAAGAATGGTATGCAAAGTTGGGTGCAGAAATTGCCTGGGTTCAGGGGCGTTACAACTGGAGTGCTTTCTCTTTTGGAGATCAACTTAATAAAGCTACTGGTCCGATTTCGGCAGGTGGAACCCCATTTCCAACCAATGAGATGACACCGGAAAACCTGAATAATACTTACAGTGATGTATCGGCGGGGATGTTGGTTTATAATAAAATATTTTATGGTGGTTTTTCGATTAAGCATATCAATCGGCCAAACGAGTCTATTACTTTAACCAATCAAAACTTATTTACCGGACTCCCGTATCGCTTTTCAGTGCATGCTGGTGCACAAATTCAGTTGCGGGAAGGCAATAAACGTAAACCCGCAGCGTTTATATCACCGAACATCATGTTGGTACGTCAAGGAGCTTTCGGCCAACTGAATGCTGGCGCCAATTTAGGATACGGATCATTTTTTGTCGGCGGTTGGTATCGTCACGGCTGGGAAAATCCAGATGCGGTGATTGCGGTAGCAGGAGTAGAGCAGGGAATATTTAAAATTGGGTATAGCCATGACTTTACGGTTTCCCGATTAGGAAATGCCGGAGGAAGCCATGAAATCTCCTTAAGAATCAAGCCAAGAGAACCAAAACAAGATTTTAACGATTGTTTTCAATTGTTTCGCTGATTTTTTTGCACTTTTGCAGAATCATTATCAAATGATTAGCACGAATATTGTATATTTTCATATTTATCAATATGTGGATGCCATTTTTGTAATTTTAATTTTAAGAATAATTCAATGAAAAAACTGCTCAAGTTAAGTTCAATCCTGCTATTATTAGTTGTCTTTTTGCCTTCCTGTAAGAAAAGTGAGCGATCCGCTACAACCGGCTGGAAGTATAACGACCAAAAATGGGGTGGATTCGAGAAAAAAAGTTATGAAGGTCAGGTTACTGGTCCTAATTTAGTATTAGTTCAGGGTGGTACTTTTACCATGGGAGTAACCGATCAGGACGTGACTTTTGATTGGAACGCAATGCCAAGACGGGTTACCGTTTCTTCCTTTTATATGGATGAAACAGAGGTTGCCAATATCGACTACAAAGAATATCTCTATTGGATCGAACGTGTTTTTGGAGAATCCTACCCAGAAGTATACCTCAACGCACTTCCAGATACACTGGTATGGCGGGAAGAACTGGCTTATAATGAACCTTTCGTAGAGACTTACTTCCGTCACCCATCTTACGATGATTATCCGGTAGTAGGAGTAAACTGGATTCAGGCCAACGAATTTTGTCAATGGAGAACTGATCGTGTGAACGAGGCAGTTCTGATTGAGAGAGGTATTCTGAACGCGAATATGGAACAAAGAGACGAAGAAAACTTTAATACGGAAGCTTATCTGGCAAATAAATATCAGGGAGATGTAAAGAAAAATCTAAAAGATATGAAGACCGGTGGAGAGCGTCCGGTTAAATTCGAAGATGGTATCTTACTACCTTCTTACCGACTCCCAACTGAAGCAGAGTGGGAATATGCAGCCCTTGCGCTGGTAGGTAATATGGCATCAGAGCAGGATGAACGAATCACGGATCGTCGTATCTATCCATGGAGTGGAAATACAGTTCGATATCAAAAAAGAAATAAAGATCAAGGACGAATTCTTGCAAACTTTAAGCGAGGTCGTGGTGATTATATGGGGATGGCTGGAAATCTGAATGACAGGGCCCACATTACCGCTCCGGTAAGAACCTTTATGCCAAATGATTTTGGTCTCTATCACATGGCTGGTAACGTAAATGAATGGACGATGGATCTTTACCGACCCTTAACCAGTATGACATTAAGAGATGTGGAAAATCACGACCTTAATCCTTATCGTGGCGGTAAATTCAAAACCAAAATTATGGATGAGAATGGAGCGCCTGTTGATAAAGATAGTTTAGGACGAATCCGTTACCGCTACGTAGAAGATGACGAGGTAGCAACCCGTGAAAACTATAAGCGTGGTCAGGTTTATAACTATTTGGATGGAGATAAAGAATCTTACGTTTTATATGATTATGGAAAAACTTCTTTGATCAGTGACAAGTCACGAGTAATCAAAGGTGGTTCCTGGGCAGATCGTGCATTTTGGTTGTCACCAGGTGCCAGAAGATTCAAAGAAGAGGATAAATCAGACCGTACCATTGGTTTCCGTTGTGCAATGACGCGTACGGGTGGACCATCAGGTAATGATGATTCGGGTGGAAACACTTTCAAAACAAAGAAAAGAAAGAAGAAAAAAGGAATGTTTAAATAAAATTGGCAGCCTAGCTAATTCATCCTTTCTAAATATCGAAAAAGTCTCTACATTTGTTGAAAATGTAGAGACTTTTTTATGAGTGCAATATTGAATACCATTTACGGAAAATTACAGAAAGGTGCAGCTTTGGTTACTGACACTAGAAAAATAACAATCGGGTGTATTTATCTCGCATTAAAGGGACCACGATTTAATGGAAATACCTTTGCGGCAGAAGCGTTGGAAAAAGGAGCGGCGGCAGTAGTAGTGGATGAGCAAACGTATCTCATCAACGATAATTGCTTTCTGGTACCAGATGGCTTAAAATTTTTACAAGAACTGGCGCAACACCACCGCAGGCAGTTTTCAATTCCGGTAATTGCGATCACTGGAAGCAATGGAAAGACGACGACCAAGGAATTACTAGCTGCAGTGATGAAGCGTACTTACACCATACATTTCACTCAGGGAAATTTTAACAACCATATCGGGGTACCCTTGACTTTACTCGCTATCTCTAAAGAAACAGAGGTCGCGATTATTGAAATGGGAGCGAACCATCAGGGCGAAATTGCAGCTTTGTGTGAAATTGCCGAACCCACCCACGGAATTATTACGAATATTGGAAAAGCGCATCTGGAAGGCTTCGGTGGATTGGAAGGGGTTAAAAAGGGAAAATCAGAGTTGTATGCCTATTTGGCAAATAATAACGGAGTTGCTTTTATCAATCGAGACGAAAAATATCTGGAAGGGTTAGCAAGTCAAGTAAAACATAAGATTTTTTACGTAGAAAGCGAAAACCCCAATGTAGATGTTGAGGATATTGAAATAAAATTAAAAGAAGTACAGCCTTTTTTAGTAGCTGAATTTTTGTCTGGTCAAAATACCTTGAATACTGTTTTCAGTGCATTGGTAGGAAAATATAACTTTGGGAATATGATGACGGCTATCGCCTTAGGTAAATACTTTAAAGTGCCAGGTCCGGCGATTAAAGCGGCGATTGAGGGATATATTCCCCAAAATAATCGTTCGGAATTAAGAAAAATTGGAACCAATACTTTTATACTAGATGCCTATAATGCCAATCCAACAAGCACGATTGCTGCGTTGGAAAATTTTGCAAAAATAAAAGCTGCCAATAAAGTAATTGTCTTGGGAGATATGCTTGAATTAGGAAAATATAGCCAGGAGGCCCACCGTGAGATGATCGACCAGGTAGGCAGTATGACCACAAGAGCCGTCTATTTAGTAGGGGCAAATTACCAGGCAGTTATCCGTTCTTCCGACAAAGTACATACCTACCCGGATGTAGTCGCGCTTAAAAATGATTTAATTTCCAATAAATGGGAAAACACTCTCATACTCTTAAAGGGATCTAGAGGAATTGGTTTAGAAAAACTGTTAACGGTTTTTTCCACTTAGGATCATTTAAAAAATAAGTTATAAAGGTTTGGGTCGGTTAATTTGCTTATAATCGAGGCGGTGAAATGCGATTTATGCCGTA
>ENA-ORXR01002036-ORXR01002036.1-marine-metagenome-genome-assembly--contig:-NODE-2036-length-20017-cov-36.472668_pt1 | contig 20017 bp, 17 predicted proteins | sample MGYA00237866_ERZ511479 | MGnify/ENA metagenome assembly ERZ511479 | reverse complement strand
GAGCTTAGCGAGGACTCGTTCGTTGAGTGGCAGTGGCTTGGATGTGTTGTTCTTGGACATGGTTTCGTCAGCGTTGGGACTATCATGCCCACGATCAGGATTTTCCGGTATTGTCCCTGTCCTTGATTGTCCTATCGGAAAACGAAGTACGGCGCGTACGCAATTTGCGTATGACCGGTGTCGACCCAGCTCGACGAGACGGTTACTCAGACTTCCAAGTCGCCATCACCACGGTCGCTTCGGAGGCGACTAGGAAGTCACCACTATGATCTTGCTTAGCAAAGTTCGCGTTGCAGGTCCTGCCCGAGAGTCCTGAGATAACTTACTTCATGGAACAATCATCGTCTGTGAAGTCACCCAATGAATGAATAGAGTATACCGTACGAACTGATAGGAGCTAAGCTGGTTAAAATTGGCAGTTCGCACGCCGCAAACCATGCGCGCTGTCCGACAAGCAGGGCAAAGCAACACGGCCGTTCGAGTCGGAAGATAGTCCCATGAGTCAGCCCATCCAAATCATCATTCTCGGTCCCGGTTGCGCGAATTGCCATAGGCTGGAGTTTCTGGCCCGAAGCGTAACCGAAGAAGGCGACCTCGACGTGGAGATTAAAAAAGAGACCGACCCTGTTCAATTTATCAATTACGGAGTCCTTACCACTCCCGGGATGGTGATTAATGGGAAAACCGTTAGCTCCGGTCGTGTTCCCTCTAAATCTGAAATCGCTGATTTCATCTCGGAAGCAATCGGCGCGCAATCATGAGCGGGCAGGAAGTGATGTCCCGCGCCGGGGAACTCTTCGCTGGCGGCCTTGGGAACTTGGCGGCTTACCTCGCGGCCCATGTCCTCCTCTGTCTCCTGCCCGCCTTTCTTATCGCGGGGGCGATGAGCGCCCTCATTCCCAAGGAAACCATCACTCGGTTTCTGGGGCGAACCCGCTCGGTGTTCATTTCCTATCCTGCGGCAGCGGTTGCAGGTTTTCTTCTCGCAGTTTGCTCCTGCACGGTCATTCCTCTCTTCGCCGGTATTTATAAGAAAGGAGCCGGTCTCGGCCCGGCGATCACCTTTCTATTCGTGGCGCCCGCCGTGAACATTCTCGCGATCTCTTATACCGGCAGGGTCATCGGTATGGATCTCGCGGTCGCACGCTTGATCCTATCAATCGGCTTCGGCGTACTCATCGGTCTCGCCATGGCTTCTATTTTCCGAAAAGATGATCTCGCCCACGACGAGGCCTCGGATCTCCTCTTCGCGGGGGAAGCAAAGATGGGTTGGACCCGAGGCGTTTTTCTCCTCCTGCTCGCCGCTCTGCTAATCGCCGGCACTCTCCAAGTCGATATTCTCAAGGTGAGCTACGCTCATTTTGACCTCCCGATGCCGGGAGTCGGGGCCTTTCAGGATTTTCTCCATCGCCTCGTCCCCTTCGATGTAACTCGTGGTGAAGAGGGCGTCACGGTGCAGGGAGCTATCCTCATCGGGCTTCTCTTCCTCAATGGGATCGCCGCCTGGCGCGGCATCGGTTCGGCCAATGATGGCATCAACCGCTGGAGTTGGATTTTCATGGTCATTCTTGGTTCCACGCTTCTCTTCGCCTCCTTGAATATCATTCCAGGCCGGACAATTCTCACGATCCACTTCACTGGGAAATTCTTTGCTGTGCTGGCTGCAGTCGTCCCCCTCGGATTCGTCTTGAGAAAGCGCCTCTCTCGCGATGACGCGGAAGCTTTCCTATGGGAATCCTGGCGTTTTACCAAGCAGATTTTCCCGCTACTTATCCTGGGAGTTTTCGTTGTCGGGATCGTCCGAGGTCTAATACAGCCTGAGTGGATTAAGGCTCTGGCTGGCGAGAATTCCCTGCGCGGAAACTTCGCTGGGGTCGTCTTCGGAATCGTCATGTATTTCCCCACTCTCATTGAGGTGCCGGTCGCCCAAATGTTTCTGGAACTCGGAATGCACCGAGGTCCGCTCCTCGCCTACCTCATCGCTGATCCCGTCCTCAGCTTCCAGAGCGTCCTGCTTACCGCGGCGATTATCGGTCGAAAGAAAGCGGTCGTCTATGTGCTCCTCATTGCTCTCGCCGGCACCGTGGCCGGGCTTCTCTACGGAACCTGGGTGAACTCCTATCAATAGAGCCCTATTCAATCGAAGCAGGCTTCGCTAGGGACAACCGCTTCGCTAGGGACACACCGCTTCACTAGGGACACAACGCTTCGCTAGGGACACAACGCTTCGCTAGAAGGCTTCGCTAGGGACAGGTCAGTAATCGCATTCCCCTGCGTTTCCGCTTGTCCAACTGGAGACTGCTTACGTCCCCGCCACCAGTTCACCGAGCAAGGCTTCGCTAAGGACACAAGGCTTCGCTAGGGATCTGTCAGAGGGGTGTCAAAATAGGAAAAAGGGGAGGGACAGGTCAACAGCCTGCATAGGCCCCGCCACCGGGCGACGGTCTGATTCTACCCTCTCGTCAACCCACAGTGATAACACGGGGTAGTGTTGGCGCGGCAGGCATGTCTCACTTCCAGCCACCGCCGAGCGACTGGTGAAGCCGGATCCACGAGGTGATCATGGCGGCTTTTGCGGTGACCTCGGCGAGTTGGATATTGCGTAGCCGTTGTTCCTCGTCGAGCACCTCGAGAAGCGGCACGCTGCCGGCTTCGTGGCGTTGCTGGACTTGGTCCACGGCATCGGCGAGCGCGGCTTCGGCGCGTTGCAGGACGGAGAGTCGCGAGGTGTCGGCGCGCAGTTGGGAAAGCCGGGTCTCGACTTCCGCTGCGGCACCGAGCACGGCCTTCTCATAGCCGAGCAAGGCGGCCTTCTGGCGAGAATTGGCCGCGTCTAAGGCGGCGCGGTTGGCCCCTCCGCTGAACGGGGTCCAGTCGATCCGCGGACCGTACTGCCAGTAGAAGCTTGAGGCGTCGAACAGGTTGCCGACCGTGGTGGCGGCACCGCTGGGACCACCGCCGATCGAGAACCGTGGGTAGAAGGCCGAAACGGCTAGTCCGACATCAGCGGCAGTGGCGGCGACCTGTCGTTCGATCTGGCGTAGGTCGGGACGACGGTGGACCAGCCCGGCGGGGAATCCGGTGTGGACCATCGGCAGTCGGACCGGCAGGCTGGCGCGGTCAAGGCGACTGGTTTCTAGGCTACGTGCGTGCCGACCTAGAAGTAGGGCGATGCGCTCGGTCTGGGCGACCAGAGCGGCGTCGATTCCGGGTAGGTCGGAGCGGGTGGTTTCGAGGCGTCCGACGGCGCGGTCAAGGTCGAGTCTGCTGGCAGCTCCGGCTTGTTGGCGGTTTCGGATGTCGGCGACTTGTTGTTGCTGGCCGTCGATCTGGGCGGACAGCAGGGTCTTGCGCTCGCGCAAGGCGGCGAGGGAAAAGTAGGCGTCGGCCATCTCCCCAGCGACCGCTAGCCGGACCCCAGCATGGGCGGCCCGTGCGGCATCTTCGCGGGCGCGGGCTCCCTCGACGGCCCGGCGGCGACCACCGAAGACATTGATTTCCCAGCCCGCCTGGAGCGAGGTCGACCAACTGTCGAGCGGCGAAGCGACACCGAGGTTGCGCAATGGCGCGCGCAGGTCGTCGTCGAGCAGGCCGGCGTAGTCGAGCCGGCTGAACGACAGGTCGGCCTGGAGCTGGGGGGCGAGCGATGCTGCGGTCTGGCGCCGTAGCGCGCGGGCCTCGTGGATTCGCTCGGCGGCGATGCCGACATCGAGGTTGTTCTGGAGCGCTTCGGCGATCAGCCGGTCGAGCTGGGAGTTGCCAAGGACCAGCCACCAGCGGTCGTTCGGAGCCTGGGGGACGGCTTGGCCACCAGTGGTTCGGGCGAAGGCCTGGGCGAGTGGAAACTCGGCCGGGCCACGGTAGTCTGGCCCCACCGTGCAGGAGGCAAGGAGGGCGGCGAGGAGGGCGGGCGCGGTTCTCATGAGCGGGGTTCGATACGGGTTGCGTCGGAAATGCGGTCGCCGGGGTGGAGCAGGATCAGGTCGCCTTCGGCAAGGCCATCGACCAACTCGGCCGTGTCTGGCCCCCGGTGGTCGATGATCACTGGGACAAGTTCGGCCCGGTCGTTGGGCGTGGATCGGTAGACGGCCCAGCCTTGTCCCTGGCGGAACAGAGCGGCGGTCGGAACGAGGAGAACATCGTCCGCCTCCCACACGACGATCTGCGCCTCGACGCGGTAGCCGTCTCCGATTTCCCCGTGGTTGGCGGGGGGGGGACTGAAATCGATGAGCACATTGACCCTCTGTTCATTGACACCAAGGGCCGAGACCTTGGTGAATGCCGACGGCTCGACCTGGCGGACGGTGCCGGAGATCGGCTGGGTTCCGCCCCAGTGGTCGATCATGACCCGCTGGCCGGGTTGAATCCGTACGGCGTCCTGGCTGAGGACATCGACGCGGATTTCGAGGTCGGTGGGGTCGCCGATCTCCAACAGTGCGGTGCCGGGCGCGACTGGCCGGGTACTCTTCTCCGGCACCCTCAACACGGCTCCATCGACCGGGGCGGTGATGGTGAAGTGATAGAGATCGTCCGGGTCCGTCGTGTCCGGAGCGACGGTCGGCAGGCGCTCGGCATGGAGCAGGGCAGCACGGGCCTGTTCCATCTGGAAGAAGGCTACCCCGACATCGGATTCGGCGGCGTGACGGGAATGTTCAGCCGCTAGGTAGACTCTCTCGGCCGACTCGTATTCCGCGTCGGACATGCTCCCGGAGAAGTGGAGCTTGCGACTTCGGGCGAAGGATTTTTCGGCGGTCTCGAACTCGACCACTGCAATTTCTTCGGCTTCCTCGGCGTGGGTGAACCCGGCCTCGGCGGCGCTGACGGCAGCCTTGGCCTGGGCCATGGTGCGCGGGTCGAGTAACCGCGGAGCCTCGGGAATGATCGTTGCCATGGTCTGGCCCTTAGAGATGGCGTTTCCAGGTTCGAGCGACAGGCGCAACACCCGGCCGGGCAATGGTGCGGTGATCAGGTAGCGCTCGCGCACCTGGGTCTCGCCCTCATCATCGATGGTGATCGACAGCGGACCGCGGCTGACCACGGCGAGATCGACAGCTACCGGTGCGGGGGCGAACGCAAGGTAGGCGATGACGGCGATCAAGGCGACGGGTAAGGCGACCTTGGCCAGGCGCCACAGTCCGCGTAGGGTTCGTTTCGATGCGCGGCGTGAGCGCGCGGAATCGGGCTTGTTGCGGCTGTCCCGGTCCGGGTTTGTCTGCTGGGATTGTTTGTTCATGGCGTTCATTCTCTGACTTTCAGTGCGCTGACGAGGTCGAGCCGACGGATACGGCGGATGATAAAGGCGGCGGAAATTCCGAACGAGGCGAGGATCACCAGGGCGGCGGAAGCCCATGTGGATGTGGGCACGACGAGCGGGATACGGTAGAGTTCGGAGGTTAGTTGGGCGACGACGAGGGCGCAGATGGCGAAGCCGATGCCTATCCCGACCGGGATGGCGACGAGCGTCAGGAAGCCTTGCTCGCCGAGGAGGATGCGGGTCACTTCGGAGCGGGTCAGCCCGATGACGCGTAGGGTGGCGAGGTCGCGTCCGCGCTCGGAGAATGCCACGATCGATGAGCAGTAGACGACTCCGACCGCGATGATGGTGGCGAAGGTGACGTTGATCAGGCGCATGCGCAGCAGGTTCTCACCGATCGAGTCCATCAGTGCCTGCATTGAGACCCGGCTCACGCTGACAGCGGCGACGGCGGGGCGATCTTTGAGAGATCCGTAGACCTCGGAGGCGTGCGCTGAATCTACGGTCAGGCTGGCTCCCGTGAGAACCGGACCTTCCTGTAGTAACCGGTTGAGTGCACCGATCTCCATGTAGGCGTTCATGCCGGAGTAGTCTTCGATCAGACCGGAGACGCGGACTTGCCGGACGGGGCGGTCTTTTTCCAAGACCTCCACTCGAACGGTGTCCCCGACTTTCAGGTGGAGCACCTCGGCGACTTTGTCGGAGAGCAGGAGCCCGCCCCCGCCGATAGGGATCGCCTGTTCCTCGAAGTCGCGGAGTGTCAACAGGTCGGCGTCTTCTGAAATTCCGAAGATGCCGAGTTGCCGGTCGCGGTTCTCATGACGCATGCGCACGGCGACGGCGCGGATGGGTTCGGCGCGGAGCACGCCGGGGATGCTACGGAGTTCGTGGAGGGCGCGGTGCGGGACGGGCTCAATGAATGTGACCTTGGCGTCGTCGCGCTGGACGAGCGAAAACTCGAAGTCGGTAAGGTAGTCCATCGAGTCCTTGCCGAAGTTGCCGATGATGAGCACCCCGCAGGCGAGGGCTACCCCGAAGGCGGTGAGCGCGGCCTTGAACGGATGGCGCTCGATCTCGCGCATACTGATGCGGGTCGGCTGCGAGAATAGCTTTTGCAAACCTAGCCGCTCGACGAGGGTCGGTCGGTAGGTGGCGGGTGGCTCGGGGCGCATGGCCTCGGCCGGAGGTAGCCGGACGGCGGTGCGCAATCCAGAGAAGACCCCGACGAGACCGCAACCGAGAGCGAGGAGGACGGCTACGATGTAGATGCCGACACCGGGGTCGAAGAGAGCGGTCGGGAATTTGTAGAATCCGGTGTACATTTCGGTCATCCAGCGTGCCAGCACGGTGCCGAGCAAGCAGCCGACGAGGGTGCCGATGAGGACGATCGAGGAGACTAGCTTGGTGAAGTGCCAGCCGACCTCCTGGTTGCCATAGCCGAACGCCTTGAGCACAGCGATCTGCTCGCGTTGCAGTGTGAGCAGGCGACGCAGGGAGATGTTGAGCAGGAAGGCCGCGACACCGAGGAACATGGCCGGCGCGACGCGCGACATGACGCCGAGTTGCTTGATCTCGTCCTCAACGTAGCGTGCGGACATTTGTACATCCCGACCGTAGGCACCGGTTCCACCGTAGGGCGCGAGTAGGTCGTCGATCTGGCGAATGACCTCGGGCTCGATCGCGTCGGAGGTCAGCGTCAGGCTGAAATTGTTGAAGGCCCCGTCCATGTCGGCGGCGGCGGCGAGGTGGCGCCGCACCGCCCAGAAGATCCCGAAGCGGCGATCATCGGAGAACATCGACCCAGGCTGGACGGCGATGACGAAATCCGGAGACAGGCCAATGCCCACCACTGTGAGGTCGCGACGCCGTCCGTGCAGTGTCGCGTCGATGGTGTCGCCGGGCTTGAGCTCGTGGGCCTCGGCGAATGGCTCTCCGACGACGACTTCGCCTTCGCGACCGGGATCCGGCCAGCGCCCGTCGGTTAGGGTGACTTGGTTGAGCCCGCTGTCAGGATCGGCCGGGAGCGAGAGGATCTGGCCGGTGGCGGGCTCGGTCAGGCCCGGCATGTCGAGCGTCAGTGCGTCGACGATGCGGTGCTGGACGACCCCGACTCCAGGGATTTTTCTGATGCGCCCGGCTATGGATACCGGTGCGCGTACGACGTGTCCGAAGACGTCGGCGAACTGGTTCTGTGAGTAGTAGAGTAGCTTGGCCCCGTGCATCGACGACAGCGTGCCGCGGGCCATGATGAAGATCGCCGTACCGGCTGCGAACACCGCCGCGATGGCGAATCCCTGGCCAATCATGCTGCGCAGGTCGCGGAGGAGCTTTCGGTCGAGGGTGGTCATGGTCGGTCGGATGCGGTGGCGGGGCGGGAGATTTACCAGGCGAGTTCGGACGGGGCGATGCGGCTGGCATTGCTCCGCACCTCGGCGATCTGGCCGTCGGCGAGCGAGATGACGCGGTGAGCCATGTCGGCGATGACGGCATTGTGGGTGATGACGGCGGTAGTGGTGCCGAGCGTGCGGTTGACAGTTTCGATTGCCTCTAGAACTGCGATACCGGTGCCGACGTCGAGGGCACCGGTGGGTTCGTCGCAGAGCAGGACCCGCGGGCGCTTGGCGATGGCGCGGGCGATGGCAACCCGCTGTTGCTCGCCGCCGGACAGTTGAGCTGGGAAGTGGTCGAGCCGGTGGTCGAGTCCGACTAGGTCGAGGGCTTCATCCGGCGTCATCGGGTCTTCCGCAACATCGGTAATCAGGGCGACATTTTCCCGTGCCGTCAGGGACGGGATGAGGTTGTAGAATTGAAAGACGAAGCCAACGTGCTCGCGGCGGTACTGGGTCAGGCGGCGTTCGCTGAAGTTGGTGATCTCCTCGCCGAGGTAGCGGACGATTCCGTCGGTCGGGACATCCAGCCCGCCCATGATATTGAGCAGGGTCGACTTGCCGCTGCCGGAGTGGCCGAGAAGAACGACGAACTCGCCGCCGAACAATTGCATGTCGACTCCGCGCAGTGCATGGATCTCGACTTCTCCCTGGAGGTAGACCTTGGTCAATCCCTCGACCTCGAAGACCGGCTCGCCATTGCTAACGGGTGCGGTCGGGAGTGGACCGGCGTGGCTGTTCGGGTTTGAGGACATGCCCTATAGTGGGGCGACTTTCCACAACTGACTGCGCACCGTTTGCGGATGATCGTGCGGCAAATCCGCGGTTGGTGGGGCTATCGGTCGCACGTCCGGCCGAGCGTCAGCGCCGCGATCACGGCTCCGGCGCTGGCGAGGGCGGTGTCTTTGTGGGCGTCCCAGACGTCTCCCTGGGTGCCGAGGTAGGCCATGCCCAGGTCGCCACCGAACACCAAGGCTGCCAGCCATTCGAGCAATTCAAAGGTTGTCGAGCAGACCACCAGAATGAGCACGGCGACGATCGTGGTCCAGGACCTGCGGAGGTCGGGCGAGCGGGCCAGCAGTTCGCGCGTCGGCAGGAACAGGAGCAAGCCGCAGAGAAAGTGTACAAGCCGGTCGAAGTGGTTGCGTTCGAAACCAAGTAGGGGATTGAGTTCGTGACCTGTGAGTGATCGAAACCAGCGATCGTAGGGGACTTCGGCATAGGTGTAGTGTGCGCCTATTTGGTGGAGCACCAGGAAGACGAACAGAAGGTTGCTAGATACCGGAGAGAACGGTTTGCGGCGATGGGCTACGTAGAGCATCGGCAGTCCGATGAAGACCAGGACGTTTTCCAGTAACCAGTTGAAGCGATAGACTGGGTGAATCGCTAGGCAGACCCAAACGATGGCGAAGGTGATGCTCAGTAGCACTGGCTGACGGATGGCGATCATGAGCCGGTCTCCCGATTGCGGTGATAGACTAGCCAATAGACCAGACCTACCAGCCCAGCTCCCCCGACGATGTTGCCGAGCGTGACCGGAACTAAGTTTGTCCAAAGGGCATCGATTGGAACAGGCGCGGTATCCGGAGCCGCGAGCATGCCGAGAGGTAGGAAATACATATTGGCGACGCAGTGTTCGAATCCGGCTGCGACGAAGGCGGAGATCGGAAACAGGATGGCGAGGACCTTGCCCGCAACGCTCCGCGCTGCGGCCGCCAGCCAGACTGCGAGGCAGACGAGAACATTGCACAGCACGCCGCGGAAGAAGGCTTCGGTCAGGTCCAGATCGGCTTTGGCCTGGGCAATGGCGACCGCCTTGGCCCCGACCTCACCGCCATTCATGCTGAGGTGGCCGGACAGGTAGACGAGTAGCGCCAGTCCGGCGGCCCCAGCGAAGTTAGCTACGTAGACGACCACTAGATTGCGGAGAAGCAGTCTGGTGCTGACCCGACCGGAGACCCAGGCCATGACCATCAGGTTGTTGCCGGTGAACAGCTCGGCACCTGCGACCACCACCAGGATCAGTCCCAGTGAAAAGACCAAGCCCCCCAGCATTCGCGATAGGGCGAAGGACAAGTCCGGGTCACTGGCAACAATCGTGTAATAGAGGGCACCGAAGCCGATGAACGCGCCAGCGAGCACGCCGAGCGCGATCAACTCGACCAGTCCCAGCCGGGCCTTGGTGACACCGACTCGCTCGATCCGCTGCTCCACCTCCTTGGGCGAGTAGGCGTCGGTATTAAATTGCGAGGCTTCCATGTCGCTACCGTCCCGCGTGTTGGCGCAGAATACGTCGCGGGGTTTGGTACAACAAGGGCAGGAATTGCAATCGGTTGTGGATCGCTCATCGAGAGAGTTTGCGATTTGTTCAATGGCAAGCCCTGCTCGTGACTAAACAAGCCGCGCGGAGAAGGCGGAGCGTTGAGCCGGTAGTCTCAGGCATGATCTACCTACGATCCGTTGCTCCGCTCGCTGGCCTGTTAATGCTCGCTTCGTGTGTGCAGACCGATATCAATCCTAAGCTTCGCAAGGTCCTCGCCGATTCGCGACCTGGGGCTCGCGTCGGCTTTGTTGGCGATATCGGCCCGATTCTGCGCGACAGCTGTCTGCCCTGTCACAATGCGGAGCGCGCGATGGCGGGAGTCGATTTTAGTTCGTCCGAGGCGATGATGGCGTTTAGTCCTGAGGGGCCGCTGATCGTCCCAGGAGAGCCGGTGAGGAGTCGACTGTTTCAGGTGATCGTGCTTCGCGACGATGCCCCGGATGCCATGCCTCCGACCGGGCATGCGTTGAACTCGGGAGAGGTGACGCTGTTGCGGGACTGGATTCGTCAGGGAGCTGATTGGCCGGACGGTAAGGAGGGGCAACTCAAGCCGATTCCCGGGAGCGAGCCACGGTCAATGTAACTTTTCTGGAGCCTGCCACCATGAACGTGATTGCGAAAGAAACCGTCGAGTTGATACCCGTCTGGACCACAGACCCAGAAGACGTGGTCGAGCAGTTCGGTTCGCCAGATGCCGGGCTGTCGTCTGAGCGGGTGGCGGAACTTGAGGCGGAGTATGGGAAGAACCTGCTGCCCGAGTCTCCTCCGGTGACTCCATTGATGCTTTGGGTGAGGCAATTCAAGAGTCTGCTGGTGCTCTTGCTCCTAGCCGCCTGTGTCCTGTCGTTCCTACTCGGGGACATGGCGGACGCAGTGGCTATCGCCGCAGTCGTCTTGGTCAATTCGTTGATTGGATTCCTAACCGAGCTTCGGGCAACCCGGTCGATGGAAGGCTTGAAGAAGCTGACCTCGGAAACGGCTCGGGTGCGTCGATCTGGAGAGCCACGGCTAGTTCCATCCGAGGAGTTGGTGCCTGGCGACCGGGTCATTTTGGAGGCCGGTGACTTGGTTCCTGCTGACCTTCGTCTGGTGCTGGGCAACATCCTCCAAGCCGACGAGAGTACGCTCACTGGAGAATCTGCTCCAGTCGAAAAAGAAATCGATCCGGTCCCAGCTGACGCCGTGCTGGCTGATCGCGCATGCATGCTTTACCGAGGCAGCCGTCTGACCCGTGGGACGGGTGAGGGAGTCGTGGTGGCGATTGGGGCAACGAGTGAACTCGGTCGGATTTCGGATCTGATTGGTCAGGGAACCGACCAGTCGACGCCATTGGAGCGCAAGCTGGACCGGCTCGGCCATTGGTTGGTGTGGGTGACCCTAGGTTTGATTGCTGGACTTGCCGTGCTCGGGTTCGTGTCGGGTCTCGATCAAGTGCTGTTACTCCAGACTTGCGTTGCCCTTGCGGTAGCGGCGATTCCGGAAGGGTTGCCGGTGGTCGCCACGATCGCCTTGTCGCGCGGACTTTGGCGCATGGCCAAGCGCAACGCCGTTATTTCTCGTCTGTCAGCGGTCGAGACCTTGGGTGCCACCGGGGTAATCTGCACGGACAAGACTGGCACCTTAACCGAGAACCGACTACACTTGGAGAAGATATGGTTGTCCGATGAGGACGGTGCCAAGGACGTGTCACCAGATCTGGGAGACTCTTCCCGGGACCTATTGCTCGCCGCAGTGTTGTGTAACAATGCCGCCCTGAATGAGGACGGCGATGATCCGATCGGCGATCCTTTGGAAATTGCTCTGTTGCTCGGAGCCCGTGCAGCAGGGGAGTCCCCGAGGGGATTGGCTGCGGACTGGGAGCGTGTTGAGGAGATCCCCTTCGACGCCGATACACGCCGTATGGTGACGGTTCATCGGGATGGGGGGACTGTCCATCAGGTGACTGCCAAGGGGGCTCCCGAAGCAATTCTGCCCCTGTGTGAGGATCTCTCCCCGGCCTGCCGGGAGAGCTGGGCCGACCGTAATGCCCATATGGCAGCGGATGGCTTGCGGGTTCTCGCGCTGGCGACCAGTCGGTCGAATGATCGCCCGACGGATCCACTCAAGGGACTCCGGTTTGTCGGACTCGTTGGCTTGATCGATCCGCCTCGCGCAGACGTGCCTGCTGCCATTTCCGAGTGTATCGAAGCTGGCATCCGCATCGTCATGATCACCGGCGATCAAGCACCTACTGCTACCGCCATCGCCCGGAGTATCGGGCTTCCTGCCGTAGCGGTGGTGTCAGGGGATGAGTTCGAACAACTCGACTTGAGTAACCCTGCAGATAGCAAGGCCGCATCGAAACTCGATATCATCGCCCGGGCGACTCCTGCGCAGAAGTTCGCCCTCGTTCGCCATCTCCAATCACGCGGACATGTCGTCGCGATGACCGGGGACGGGGTCAACGACGCTCCTGCACTCAAGCAGGCAGACATCGGCGTAGCCATGGGGCTGCGCGGAACCGACGTCGCCCGAGAGGCATCGGCTATGGTGCTTCTCGACGATGCCTTCCCGAGTATCGTCGTTGCCATTCGGCAGGGTAGGCTGATCTTCAATAACATTAGGAAATTTGTCGCCTACTTGGTGTCGTGTAACTTGAGCGAGATCATCGTTGTCTCCGGTGCATTGTTGGCCATGGGGAGTTTGCCAGTGTTGCCGCTGCAGATTTTGTTTCTCAACCTGGTCACCGATGTCTTCCCCGCGCTAGCTCTCGGGGTCAGCCCGGCTCACCGAGACCTCATGGCCGAACGCCCAAGACCTGCGGACGAGCCGATCCTGCGCCGTCGTGATTGGGCGCGTTGCACGTGGCACGCTGTGGTCATCGCAATCGCAACACTGGCAGCGTTCGCGACGGCTATCCATGTGCTGGGGCTGTCACCGGAACGCGCGGTCACCGTCGGTTTCTTGGCATTGGCGGTCACTCAGTTGACTCAGGTGCTGAATGTTGCGGAGCCAGGTGCTCCGTTGCTCCGAAGCGAAGTGATACGTAATCCTTGGGGTTGGGGCGCCGTTGGCCTGTGTCTGGTATTGCTCGCTTTGGCCTGTTGGGTTCCTCCGTTCGCCAAGGCCTTGTCGCTTCACTCGCCTGGATTCGCAGAGATTCTCGTGATCGCAGGAGCCGGGCTCATACCGCCGTTTGTCGACGCGTTTCGGCGCATGTTTCTGAGCAAGAAGAGTCGGACAGCACAAGATCGGCGAGGTTCTGAGCAAGATCGCGGGGGCCGGGGCCAGCGACAAATCTTAGGATAAGACAATCAACATCGAGGCACTGGAACAACTGGCCTTTCACCAACCATCACACAGTAATGATCCAACCCAGCTACTACATTCTCGCCAACGCCGACCGCATTCGAGTGGTCCAGTCCATTACCGGAGATCCCGCCGGCGGGTCGATCCGCCCCCGCGTGCATCTAGGCGAAGTCGAAACGGTGGTAGCCGACATCGATCCTAATGAGGCCTCTGATCGGCCTGGACGGTTCGAGAAGGGGAAAGTAGCTGGTCAGCGCGACGGGCTGGTTCAGGGCGAGCGTCACGGGGCAAAGGCCGAAGCTGAGCGCCGCCGAGCCAAAGCACTGGCCGCGAGTATTTCTAAGCTAGTCGGTAGCGAATCTCCGGCTTCGTGGGGCTTAGTCGCTCCGGGATCTTGGCTCCCGAAGATCGAGGCTGTACTCGACAGCGGTGTAGCTCAGTCCCTGTCGTTTCGCCAAGCCGCCGATCTGACGCACGAGCCGCTCGCCAGTCTCGAAACTCGCTTGCTCGCCGCAACAGCCAACTAATCTCGATCAAAGGAAAACGTCACCATGGATACCGCTCTCGCTCTCGCCGCCCTTTGTCCGAAGGATGTCTACCGCCGCATGGTGTCCGTGCGGCGTGATATTCATCAGCATCCAGAGTTAGCCTTCGAAGAGGCTGAGACAGCTCGCCGAATCATGGCGGAGCTTGATCGGCTTGGGATTGGTTATAGTTACGGTGGCGTGGGCGAGGGCATCGTTGCTCGGCTCAAGGGCGATGGTTCTACGCCGATTGCCTTGCGTGCGGAGATGGATGCTCTGCCTGGGTATGAGACGACCGGTCTCTCCTTCGCGTCCGAGAACGAGGGGCGTGTCCATGCCTGCGGACACGATGCTCACATGGCAATGGTGCTCGGTTCCGCTGCGTTGTTGAAGGCCGATCCACCTAAGCACGGTGATGTGTTCTTTGTTTTCCAGCCCGCCGAGGAGAAGGGCGGGGGATCGCGCCGTGTGATCCGCTCCGGAGAGCTGGAGGACGTGCAGGCGATTTTCGGCGGGCACGTGACTCACCACTACAATGTTGGCCAGGTCATGGTCAATGAGGGAACAATCACGGCCCAGTCCGACCGGTTTGAGATTCGGGTCAAGGGCCGGGCCGGGCATGGAGCCCGACCGCATGAGGCGACCGATGCCATCGTGATCACGGGCCTGTTGATCACTACTCTCCAGACACTGGTGTCGCGCGAAATCGACCCGCTTCATCCCAGTGTCGTCACCATTGGCCAAGTCGAAGCTGGCACCGCGCCGAACATTATTGCGGAGAATGCTGTCCTGCGAGGAACTATCCGCACCACTCTTCCTGAAGTGAAGAACAAGATCCACAACGGACTCCGGCGCATGGCTGCGGCCGCAGGCGATCTGCACAACGCTGAAGTCGAGATCGATCTGATCGATGGGTATCCACCGGTCATAAACACTCGCCGGGAAACTGACATCGCCCGTCGCGCTGTGCAGCAGAGCTTTGGTCCGGGTGCTGTCGTCACTGCCGATCATCCAAGCATGGGAGGCGAGGACTTTTCCTACTACTTGCAACAGATTCCTGGCTGCTACGTCCGCATTGGTGCTCGTATTCCGGGGCGGGAGTATATTGCCCTGCACAATCCAGGATTTGATATCGACGAGAGAGCCCTCGGTGTCGGTGCCGCCTACTTCGACCGTGTCGCCCGTCTGGCTCTCGACGAACTGGTTGCTTAACCTATACCGCCTGCCCAACACTATGAACTTCCAACCATCACCATTCGGTCGATCCCTAGGGCTCGAGTGGGAGCTACAGCTCCTCGATTCAGAAACTCTCGATCTCGCTGATCGGATCGTGCCACTGCTTAAGACGTTGGAAGACTGCCCCTTGCTGACTCCGGAGTTTATTCAGAATACAGTCGAGATTGTTACTTCGCCCTGCGCTGATATCGATGCCTTGGAGGACGATATTTCCGCTGCCTTGGGAATTCTCTTGCCCGCTGCCGAACGACTAGATCTACGGCTCTGCGGAGCTGGAACTCATCCTTTTGGCCGAGAGCTTGCTGTCCTTACTCCGCTTCCTCGCTATCTCGAGATGGAGGAGGGTATGGGGCTGGGGGCGCATACGCAGATTACGTTCGCCCAGCATTTGCATATCGGTATGGATTCCGGCGAGCAGGCGGTAGCTGTGAGTAACCATCTACGAACCTATCTTCCGGTGCTCGTTGCCTTGGCTGGAAATTCGCCGCTGTGGCGCGGGCATCGGACCGGATTCACTAGCTATCGTCGACGGATTCTCGGTGGGGCAAGAAGCTACGGGATTCCGCCAGCCTTCGCCGATTGGAACGAATTCCAGCGCTTTGTACAGGGCTCTCTGGACGCCGGAATCTATGAAGGCATCAACGATATCCACTGGGACATCCGCCCACGTCCCCAGCTCGGCACCATCGAGATCCGGGCGACTGACGCCCAGTCGACTCCAGCCGAGGCGATCGACCTTGCCGCCTTCACTCTGTGTCTCGTCCAGGCGATTATCGACGATCTTGATGACAATGGTGGAGTCCATTTGTTGGCGGCACCGCATCCTTGGATCCAACATGAGAACCTGTTCCAAGCAGCGCGATGCGGTGTCGACGCCAACTACGTGAATGAAGGAATGGAGACCAATCATCCGCTCCGCGACCATGTGGAGTCGACGTTGCAATTGCTTCTGCCGGTGGCTAAGCGACTCGGCCTCTGTCGTCGTGTGCGGTCGGTTGCTGATCGGGTGCTCGACCGTCGAGGTGGTGCGGACCGACAACTCCGTGCACTGGAACTCACGGATTCGTTCAAAAGTGTGGTCGAAACTCTAGCCGATGACTTGAGTGCCGACCCTCTCTCCCAGAAGAGCGTGCCGGTCCTGCCTGGTGAGACCGCTGTCGTTGCCTCGTGAATGTGCTCAACCAGATCGAAGGTGGTGCACGGCGTCTCGCCGACATTGTCCGTATTCTCGGCAAATATGGGGTCGCCGAATGGCTCAATGATGTCGATGCCTCATGGATTGATCGTCGGCTCCTGACTCAAGACGGCGAGCATCTTATCCATCGCTCGACTCCTGAACGGCTGCGAATGGCTCTGACAGAACTCGGAACCACGGGCATCAAGCTCGGCCAGATGCTGTCTACGAGGGGCGACCTAGTTGGTAGCGAGCTGGCCGCCGAGCTATCCGAACTCCAGTCCCATACTCCGTCAGATCCATTTGGGTCGATCGAGGCAATCCTCAAGGAAGAGCTAGGGGAGGTCGAGTACGGTGCAGCATTCTCCAGGGTTGATCCGGTTCCACTGGCGTCCGCATCCATTGCCCAGGTGCACCGGGCCACTCTTGTCGATGGCACCGAGGTGGTGCTCAAGGTCATGCATAAGGGCATTGAGGAACGGGTTCATCGGGATCTCGATCTGCTCGGACTTCTTGCCGATCTGATGGAAAAGCATTCGCCGAGTATGCGTCAGTATCGACCGGTGTCGACGGCCCGGCAATTTCGTCGAACTCTGCTCCACGAACTCGATTTCGGATATGAATTGATGAATCTGCAGCGGTTTGCGCGGGTATTCGAAGACGACCCTACCGTTCACTTTCCGTGTCCGTTTCCCGAACTCTCGACTCGCCGAGTGCTAACCATGGAGTTTCTCAAAGGGATTCCAGTTTCGGATTCCGACGGACTCAAGGCCAGTGGCGAGGATCTGGACGAGTTTGCCCGACGCGGTGCTAACATGTATTTGGAAATGATCTTTCGTGATGGCATCTATCATGCCGATCCACACCCGGGAAACGTTTTCTTGTTGCCGGGAAATGTGGTCGGCATCGTCGATTGTGGAATGATCGGACATGTGGATGATGTGTTGCGCGAAGAGGTCGAGTCTTTGATTTTGGCCGGGGTCGAGAGGGACAGTGTCGAGCTGGCAGACATCATCTGTCGGGTTGGATTGGTTCCGCCGCGCTTGGATCGGATCGCGTTGCAGGCGGAGCTTTCAGAGATCGTCAATGACTACGGAACCATGACGCTCGACCAGTTCGACTTTGGCGGCGCGTTGACTCGGATTACCGACTTGATCCGGCGCTACCACATCATTTTGCCCGACGGCTTCGCCTTGTTGTTCAAGACTCTGATTATGATCGAGGGCACCGCTCGTCAGATCAACCCGACCTTTAGCATGGATAAACTGATGCGGCCCTATCATGAGGTTGCCGTGGCGCGGCGATTGCATCCGCGTCGGGTCATCGGTCGGATGGCACATACCTACCGGGACTGGCGGCGTATGGTCGAAAGTCTTCCTCGGGATGTTACCGACCTGATGGGACAGGCTCGAGACGGCACCTTGGAGATTCACCTAGAGCATCGCAGTCTAGAGGGCACGGTCGATCGCCTAGTCGAAGGGCTACTCTGTGCCGCTTTGTTACTTGCCTCGACGACGCTTCTCGCGAGCCACCTCGAGCCCACGATTCATGGGCTTTCGGTGCTTGGGCTACTCGGACTGTTGATGGCCACCGTGCTCGGCATTCGAATTCTCTATTCAATTCACCGGAGCCAGAAGCGCCGAGAAAGAGAGAAGTAGATTGGGGTAGGGATCGCTGAGCGGCCTACTTGGCAGTCAGGTTGAGCAGCCATCCGAACAAGATCACCTGTGGAAGGGATAGGATTGGCATTGCCAGAGCGGTGACCCAGCGACCGGTGGTTTGCCGGAGGACCATCAATTCAGTAGCGTCGGTGGCGACTCCTGCCATAAGAAAGGCGAAGGCATTGCCAGGGGCTTCTGCGCGCCCGAGTAGGTCGGCGGCAATCGGGCTGGAACCTTCGGAACAGACTTCGATCAGGCTTGTGGCCAGCATTGTCAGAGCAAGTCCAGCCACCGTTGGGCCGAAGTAGCGGGTGAAGACATCGGTTGGTACGAAGACCTGAATCAGTGCGGCGAGGATGGCACCGAACAAGAGCCATCGGACCAAAGGACGAGCGGCGACAACGCCGTCCCGCAGAATGTTGCCGAATCCGCGCAGTGTTGCCGGGGGCCTCTCAGCCCAATGGCTTCGGATCTCCGCCCTTAGGGAGAACCCTTGGGGAAGATTGCTACGGTTTGGGTTTTCCGGTAGGTGGCCGTGGCGGGTGAGTGCATCAGCGAGCCAGCCGGTGCCCAGTGCAATTACTGCCGACAGGGCGATAAAGATGGCCGTCCATTTTAGTCCGATCAGGGCGATCAGAATGAGGGTCACCGAGAACGAGTTCCAGGGGCTGGCGATCAGGAAGGCCAGTGTTTGGCCGAGTGTCGCGCCGCGTTCGTAGAGCTTCGCCCCAATCAGGAGGATGCCATGGCTACATAGGTCGAACAGAAGTCCTGCTCCGATGGCTGGGAGAATACCTTTGCCCAAGGCCGCCCGAATCCACTCCCGCGGGACCTTGGACAGCAGCCCCAGGGCCAACACACCGAAGGCGATGCCCCACCACATCTTCGACAGGAAGTGGACCAAGGAATCGACGAAGGCGGCAACGGCACCAGATCCGGCGATGTCGGGTGCGAGGATGTGGATAGCCACAGAGATTGTGGAGACACCTAGGCATATGCCCAGAAACCAATCGGTTTGTTGCTTGGGAGAGCAGTCACAACTCGCCTCGATACCGACGTTGTTCACGGGACTGTTTTTCGTGCTCATCCTCTAGGAATACCACCAATGCCGCTCTTCGACCCTGCTCGCCTTGTCGGTCTATCGTCTTAGATCGTATGTGAGGTGTGCCAAGCCCTGCCGCAACCACACCAACCCCTGCGCAGTCAGAACTGCTATCCTGGACCACCGTGTGTCATGAAGTTCTGCAAGGACGGCCATATCACCATTCCAAAGAAGCTCCGCGATCTGTTAGGACTGAAGCCCGACTCTATCGTCAATGCCGTGCTCACGAGGGAAGGGCTGCTGTTGGTTCCCGAGGACACTCAGCGCAAGGAGTTGGCGAGTTGGTTGCAAGCGGAACGGGAGACAGAGGATGCGGAACTCCGATCGCACGAAATCCAAAAAGCATTTCACGACGCCTGATCTGATTGTTCTCATGAACGAGCTGAAAGCCAAAGAGATCATTCGTCTCGCTACCCTCGCGCCGTCCGGGCACAACAGCCAACCGTGGCGGTTTGAGGTAGAGGAGCATGTTATCCGGATCCTGCCAGATCTGGACCGTGAGTTGGTGGCCGTCGATCCCGACCATCGAGAGTTGTTTTTCAGCCTTGGTTGTACGGCAGAGAATATTCGAATCGCAGCCACGCGATTTTGTCACGACTCCACGTGGCGGATGGTCGGTCCCGAGGGCGGCGTTCACCACGTTGAAGTCGCGCTCGAACCAGTGAATCCGGATGTTCTCCCTGATTCACTTTCGCTACTTCTGGAAAGTCGCCAGAGTAATCGGTCCGTCTATCTTGGTGCTAGGATTAGCGACGATATTCTCGATCAAGTCCGCGCGGTTCCCTTAGAGCGGGGAGTGACGTTGCGGATGCATGGTTTCGGATCAGCCGGATTCGAAGCGATCCGTAGTGCGGTTCTCTCCGGCAACGAAATTCAGATGTCCGATCCAGCATTCCGCGAGGAGCTACTTGACTGGATTCGTTTCAATCGGCGTCAGGCGGGCGAGAGCCAGGACGGCTTGACCAATCGGGTCATGGGAGCGCCACCGGCTCATACGCGTAAACCTTAAATACGTAAGTCGCTGAAAATAAATTGATTACGATATAAATATTTTCAATTTTTCTTGAC
>ENA-ORXR01002035-ORXR01002035.1-marine-metagenome-genome-assembly--contig:-NODE-2035-length-20029-cov-13.235766_pt1 | contig 20029 bp, 14 predicted proteins | sample MGYA00237866_ERZ511479 | MGnify/ENA metagenome assembly ERZ511479 | reverse complement strand
ACAAAGACAGGCAGTCGACACCCAGTTCAGCGCAGGCTTCCACGGTGGCCCGCACGGACTCTACGGCACTGTGATGACCGAAGACGCGGGGCTTGCCCCGGTCCTTGGCCCAGCGGCCGTTGCCGTCCATAATCACCCCGATGTGGCGGGGCAGGCGGCTTTTGTCAACTTGTTTCAACAATTCACTCATATCGAAAAGAGCCGCAAAGGTACGGATAGCGGGGGGAAAGATATGCGATATGCGATTCTCGATATTTGATATGCGATTTTTCTACGCACAAAGTTCATCAGCGACATTTTGAAGTTTGTCCGTGACCGCCCGGTTGGCGCGGACGCAGGTGCAATGCCCCCGGCTGGCGCTTCGCGCCATCCCCTAATGGGGGAAGTTAAAGGAGCAAAGTTTTTTTCTCCCGTCGTTGTGCATTCTCCCTCCAACCCGCATCTATAGATCAACCAGAACATCTTAATCATGGCTTACACTCCCTTAAAAATATCCGTCCCTACTCCTTGTCACGAAGACTGGACCGGCATGACGCCAGTTACCGGCACCACCGCCCGTCATTGCGACAGTTGCGCTAAAAACGTGACCGACTTTACTGGCTTCACCGACGATCAACTCCATGCCTACGCCCGGGAAAACAAGGGTCGTATGTGTGGTCGCTTCCGCCCGGACCAACTCGAACGGCCGCTCCGCGCGATCTCTGACCGCAAGGCCAGCCCCTTAAAAGTAGCCGCCGCCACCGCAGGCCTGCTCCTCGCTTCGGCGGCAATGGAGGCCCAGTCCAACCTCCCCACCCCGGGAAGCCCCGCTAAAGTGGAGACCAAAGACGCTACGCTGGCCAACATCCGGGCCATTAACGTTGCTCATCTTTCTACTGACACCATGCCGACGCCCGTTATTCAGGGAGAGATTGCACCGGTACAATCAATTCCAGATAGCCTTTTACCTCCCCCTGCACCAATCGTAGGCAGAATCGCTGTTCACCCTCCGGTAGTGGGCAAAATCGCCGTCCACCCTCCCATCGAAGAAGAAATCGTTGGTGACATCGTCATTGAAGAAACGCCCGACAGCCTCCTGCCGGAAGTCATCATCTGCCCTATCCCTGACAGCGTCCCTCCGCCGCACGAGCTGGAGCCAATGATCATGGGCATCATGATCATGGAAGCCCCCGAGCCTACCGGCATCGACTGGATCAAGGATACGGTACGAAGCATTCTCCCTGAACTCCCATTGCCCCCCAAAGAACCCACCTCGCACCCGCGGCCGCGCCCGGAAGCCGCCTATCTCGAATCACTCGTTGTTTCTCCGAATCCCTTCGACCGTGAGCTTCGTCTGGACCTCAACGTCCCTAAAGAAAGCTCCCTGGTCATTGAGCTCCTCAACGCCAACGGCCAGCTCGTTCACAGTCAGCTCTGGCACGTCGCTGCCGGTGACAACTCCCTGAACCTGGAACCCAAACGACGCAAAACGAGCCCCGGCATTTACTTCCTCCGGATCACTGATTTTAATGAGTTTGAGGTGGTGCGGACGGTGGTGAAGAAGAAGTAGTCTGGAAGTCTTGTAGGCTACCGCACGAGGGAGGCGTCACAGGCGTTGGAGGCGAACATGTTAAGAAGAGCAGGCCGGACCGTTATCAAATATTTAAACCGGCCGGAGAAAGCAACTTCGAGGCTCTATTTTCGTCAATATCACATGAACATTGATAATAAAAGCTGGAGACTTTTGGTGCTGATCATCTTGCTCATCATGCCGGCATTTTTGCTGTCATTAATACCGGGCTGACACCCGGCGGGTAAAAGCTTCCATTGTTTACTGCACCCGCCTTACTGACGTATCCTCATAGCCCGCTTCGCTGAGTTTGACCTTCAGGTCCTCGGCCTGCCCCTGAAAGTAGTACTTACCGGCAAAAACCCGGGTTACCTGGCCTACTGTGGCGATGTAGACCGTCGGAAATCCCTTCGCACGCAGGTCACTTGCTACCTTGTTGGCACCCGTTTTTGATTTGAAGGCCCCTACCTGCACGCCGAACAAAATATCCGTCGGACCAAATTGGGGCTCTGCTGCGGGCTTGGTCACTGGCTTCGTGGCGGGTTGCGGTGCCGCAGCAGTAGGCGTTGCCGCCTGCCCGTAAATAGCGGGAGCGGCTTCCGTAGCGGGTACAATTACTTTTTTGACCGTTGTTTTCGCGAAGCCTGCTTTAGCAAGTGCCTGCTTGGTGGGCTTAGCGGCATCTGCAGTGGGAGCTTTACCAACGTAGACGCGGGAGAGCGATCCTTCTGCAATCATGTAGGCATCTGTAAAGCCCATTGCTTTCAGGTCCGCTACGGCCTTGGAGGCATTCGCCTGCTTGCCAAAAGCAGCTACCTGCACGCCAAACACTTCGGCGGTGGGCACGGGAGCAGAAGGAGATCCGGTGTTGGGTGGTACGGGGGTCTGGTAGGTTGCGGGAGCGGAGCCCTGGCCCGTCACCGTGGGGCCGGGGGGCGGAGCCTGCCCGGGGCTCAGGGTGGTGGTGCTGGCCTGATTGCCAGCAGCCCGCTGGGCTTTGGCCCAGGCACCGCGGTCGCAGGTCGGTCCGTCCTGGCCTATGCTCACTACGCGCACGTGAACGCGGGCAACGCCCGCTTCCAGAATACCCGCCTGCTGGGCCGCAGCCCGGCTCAGGTCAAGAATACGGTCGGGGTAGTTCGGCCCGCAGTCGTTGACGCGGACGCGGGTTTTAGCGCCACTAACCACGTTGGTTACCTCCAGGATACTGTTGTAGGGATACGTTTTACTGGCGGCGGTATACTTCGTCAGGTCGTAAGTCTCTCCGGTGCTGGTGGGGCGGCCGTTGAGGCGGTCAGCGTAGTAGCTCGCCATACCTTCTACGGATCCGGCGGGGAGCTCTGGAGTAGCGACTATCACATAGCCACCGTTGATGCTTTCCGGCGTCCAGGCCGGAGGTGGCGGTGGGATAGGAATGGCCGCTTTGCGCAGCTTTTTAGCCCAGGCACCACGATTACAGGTTGGCCCGGAGTCACTGCTGCGGATGATGCGCAGCCGGACGTTGGCTTCTCCCTGCTTGATGAAGTCGAGATCAGTGGCGGCGGCTTTGGTCAGGTCAATGATCCGCCCCTTGAGGTGGGGGCCGCAATCGTTGATCCGAACCCGAACGCTCCTGCCGTTGGTAACGTGCAACGCGGGCGGTGGGGGCGGGGGCGCTGCCGGCGGGAGCGGCAGCGACAGCGGCCCCCCGTCGCTGGAGCTGGCGAGGCAGGGCATGCGGGGGCTCGCGGCGGCGGCAGCAGCGCGTGCGGACGGTGCCGCAGCCGCCTGTGCCTAGCGTAGGGGCGCTGCCAACGATGGGGGCGCCGCCGACGGGCGGCGCCTGCGGCGGCGGCGCCCCCCCCTCCTCTCCAGACGGCTGGCCCGCGGGCGTGGCGACGCTCTCTGCCGCTTCACTGCGCTCTTCGACGCCGGCGCGGCGTAGCGTGCCCGCCTCGTCGGCGTGGCTGGGGCGGTTGGTCCGCCGTGCCGCGGCGGCGGCGTCGGCGGCGGCGCAGCCGCCGGGCGGGACCAACCGCCCGCGTTAATGGCTGCGTGGGTGGGTGCGGCTTCACCGCAACCGCTGCCGCCGGCGCGGTGATGCTGGCTGCGGCAACGACGCAGACGCATCGTCAGCCGACGTCCTGTCTGACGCGTGGGGCTCGACGCCCGCCCGCTCGCGTTGGTGGCGGCGCGTCGCCTCGATTTGTGGGTCGAGCAGCGGCAGCGATGGGGTCTGGCGCGCGTCGGTGGCCTACTGGGCGCGCACAGGGGCCGCCGGTCGCGGCGACGGCAGGGGCGACTTGAAGGGTATCCCCGCAGGCGTTGCGCCGCTGCCTTTGCCGCCGCGGGCGCCCCTGCCCGGCACTCCCCCTTCCCGTTCCCCCCCCACCGCCTCCTTTGCCTCCTTCTGCCCGTCAGCGGACGCCACCATGGCTTCCTCGACCGAGCGTGACCGTGCCGTCGGGCGGAGTAGCGGCGCAGAACGCACGCCGTCGGCCGCGGCGCTGGCGCCCCACGGCAACACTGCCCGCGGGGGCAGCGACTGGGCCTCTGCCGACGCCGCGGCCGGCGTCGGCCGCAGGGGCGACGCCGCCGGAGGGGTCGGACGACGCTCCCGCCACGCCGGTCGGCTGGCGCCGCGGTGGCGTGGCCCGCAACCAATTGCGACGGCAGAGGCGGATGGCACGGTAGGCGGCGGTGGTGGCGGCGGCGGCCGCTGCGACAAGAGACGGCAGCGACGCGGCCGCCGCGCGTGGCGGCAGCCGCGTGCTGGAGTCCCCGACGGCCGAGGCGGATGACGCGCCGCGACCGCCCACCGACTGCCGGCATCGCCGTCGCCATCGTTGTCACGGTCGCCGGCGTCGCCGTCGCCGCTCGACGGGCGCCGCTGGGGCACCCCCCCCCCCCCCCCCCCCTGTCACCCCCCCCGCCCCCCCCGGGGGGGGGGGGCGCCTCCCCCCCCCCCCCCCTGCCGCTGTCAGCGCCCCCGGCCATCCCGGCGGTGGCGTGCAGCTTCCCCGCCCTCCTCCCGTCGGCGGCGGCCGAGGCGGCAGCGGCGTCCGCGCGACGGGTGGCGGGGGCGGGCGGCGCGCCCCTCTTTCCGCCCCTGCCGCCGTCGGCGGGCGCGACAGAGACAGCGGCGGCGGCGGTGGCGGCGGCGGCGGCAGCAGCGGCCGACGCGGCGCGAGCGGCAGCGTAGGGCGGACTGAGGGGGGTGGGGGGGTGGGTGAGCGCTGCCTTCCCTCGTGTTGTAACACGCGTCGCCGCCGTTGTCGCCGCCACCGCCGCTGCCGCCGCTGCCTCAAAAGCTGCCGGTGCTGGTGCCATCGCCGCCGTCGCTGGCGCAACCGCCGCCGCCGCCCGCGGGGGCAGCGGTGCCACGACCGCCAGCGGTATGGGCGCCCTACCCGCCACGAGCCGGTTCTCCGCTCCAGGCCACGCGCGAAGTGGCAGACGCTGCGGCCGATGCGGCGCCGGCCGCCCTGAGACTCCCCGCGGGTGGAGGCGACGGCGGCAGCGGCTGTGTCGGCTGCGGCGGCGGCGGTGGTGGTGGCGGCGGCGGAACGGCGGCCGCGACCCCGGCAGCGCACCAGTAGGCAGGTGCGTCGCCGGGGGCGCCCCACACGACGGATCCCGTTGGGGCGGCGGCGCGGCGGCGGTGGCAAGGGTGGTCAGCGCGGCGTCCAACGTGGCGCTGGCCGCCATTGAACTTTCCGCGGGTGGCGTCGGCGGCGACGGTGGCGGCGGGGGCGGCGGCGGGGGCGGCGGCGGCGGCCACGACCGGCCGGAAACGGGCACGGCCGACGAGACGTTTGCGGCCGCCGCTTTCAGAGCGCCGCAGTGGCGGCGGCGAAGGCCGCCCACCGCCGCCGCTGCTCGACAATGGAGGCGGTGGCGGCCGCCGCGGCCCTCCTCGACGACACGCACACGCACCGCGTCCATACGACTTCCCACGGTGATGACGCGAGCGGGCGACCCGCCATGGAAGCCACAGCCATTGGCTGGTGGCCCGCCGGGTGCGGGGCGCCGTCGCCGCCGTTGGCGGACCGGTGGTGCCTGGCGCCCGCGCTGTGGCCGCCGCCGTCGTCGCCGCCGCCGCCGCCGCCGCCGCCGCGGCCGTCGTACGGCGAAGCGACGGGCTAAGTAGGGGGGGATGGGGTGTATGGGGCGTTGGGTGGGTGGGACCGACCCCACGCGGGGAGGGGGGGGAGGGGACTGGGCGCCCACCGGCTACTGGCGTACCACCCGCCCACCGCCGCCACAGGTGGCGCCGCCCGCTGCCTCTAGTGGTGCTGCACTGCGTCTGTCACGGACCGTGGACCGAGAAGCGACTGCGACTGTGAAAGCAGCGGGGGAAAGGTTCCCAGGCGGACACGGTGGTGCCAAGGCGGGTAGGGTGGAGCAAGCGCAAGTAAGAGTCTTCTTTACAAAAGGGGAAGCTCACTATGGCACACAAAGCACTTGCACGCCTGAAGAATACCGTCCACCTCATTTCTCTCTCCAAAAAGCTCGCACAAACGCATCGAAATGCAAGAGCTCTCAGAAAAGAATGAGACGACATTTGTCAATGCACGTGCAGCTTGCTGCTGTCGCAGAGACTCTGGGGTCCACGCAAGCTCCACCTCCTCTCTTGACGGCTTCAAATCACGGAGCGACGCAACAGGAAAAAGAGAGCCCCGCCACTTCGAAACAACAACAACCCCGCAAGCATCTAGCTCTTCCAAGGCTCCTACCACAGCCTTGGTAGCGCGGATGCCGTAGCGGGAAAAGTGCGGCCGCCCTGCCAGGGTGGCCATCGAGCAGGATGCAAAAAAGGAGCCCGACGTTGCATACGAGGGAAACAAAGAAGTGTAGAGAACATGCGCAGCATCAGCAGAAAGGGATGCAGGGGGGCAGCTCCAGGCTGGACCCCGCAACACGTTGCCATACTCGTGCGTCTGTATACCCAAGGAAAATAGTGAAGCGGACGCGAGCAGCCCCAACGCCGTTGGAATGCGGACAGCCGCCACGCCACGGGATACGAAGGCAGCAATAGGCACAAACGCAATGCCAGAGGTGCCGAGCTCCTCCACGACAACGTTGGACGTGACGCATGCGTCATGAAGAGAGACAGCAGCGCGTGCCGAGGCGCGTCGAACAGGTTCTAAGTCCTCCGAGGAAAAGAACAATACACATACGGCCACGTAGCCATCCCGTCCACTTCTTCCAACTTGCTGGGCATACAAGTCCACCGAGTCCGGCGCGGTCTACGGCCAAAGGTGCACCCGGAAGAGGAACTGAAGGAGAGCTTCACAGAGATGCATCTGGGTCAGCGTTGGAACTACATAGAGTCACATGAGTGAGACATCGTGCCGCATGCGACGACCAAAGGAGACCCATGAAATAAAACGCCCACAAGCGTACCATGTGTACAACCAGTCGCACAGAAGGAGAGTTGATTCCAAGCCCAAACGCAATCGTGGACACAACGATGACGCGCCGCCGTTCCAGGAAGGCGTTCTCCACGTCATTCCTGTCCTCACGGCCAGCGTGATACGGGAGAAAAGTAGCGCCTTCCGCTGCAGCAGGCGTCTCGGCGAGAAGCTGGAGGAGAGCGACAACGAGGTCGTCCACGTCCTTTCGCAGGTGCACGTAAATTATAGCGTTTCCATCTCGTCGGGCAGCAGCCGCGCAAAGAGCAAAAGCTCGACGTCGGCGGAAGGTCATCTCGGCCTCTACAGGCCGCAGTGGAAAGCTTTCGCCCGTCCATGACATGACCGAAGGGCGTTGCTCGACGTGGAGGGCCAGGTTGGCGCGAAAGAAGGGATGTCTGACCACTCGCGACCCCGGCATAGCCAACACCTGAAGAAGACGAGTCTCATCAGCGCGCTGCAGGGTTGCTGTCAGTGCGAGTCGTTGCGCAGCTGGGAAGCGAGCAGCAGCTTCGGTCATCGACCGTCGCCAGCCGGGCCACGACAACCACGTATGGGCCTCATCCACAACAAGCAAACCAACCCCGCACCTGTCCAACGCGCGACAAAGGCCTAGGTTCACAGCTAGCTGCTCCGGTGACACAACCAAGACCGCCAGAGCACGCCGTCGCAAACAGTCAAAAATCGCGCTGCGGACCTGTGGCGACGTCTCCGCGGAGAGAGACGCCGCTGACACCCCATGCGCTTGGAGAAAGCGGACGTGCTGGCGGCCCAGAGCCGTTAGAGGGCAGACGACGACTGTGATGCAACCTAGGCGACACCAAAGAAGAACAGCAATCACGGAAAACACTAGAGTCTACTCGGCTGAGGGGAAAGTCGACAGCAGGAAATAAGACGCAAAATTAGAAAGCTTGTCGACTGCACTCGGTATCGCAAGACGTTCCGCTAGCACATCACGGAGGACCACTAGTGTCTGTCACGTACCTTGCCGGAGCCAGTTGCCATGATGCACAGCAAGCTCTGAGGGGGCCCTCGCCAATTCACGACATGCTCGATGGCCTCTAGCTGGCCTGCTCGAAAGTTGCGAAGGCCAAAAATGGCCCACAGCACATCCCGCGCCGCCCGTCCTGTGGTTAGGGAAGGTTCCATGCTCTCGCACTCGACCACGACACACATGCCAAGGCATGTACCTGGCGCTTGCAGGCAACAACATGGTATCTCTTGTGCGTCGACAGAGAAGTCGGTCACGACTTTAAAGAACGTACCTAAATATAGTGTAAGTACGTTGACTTCGCAAACTCGAGGGGGTCTACTCTGAAACTGAGAAAACTTCCAAACACAGAGGCGGAGTAGCATGCCGAGGCCGCCACGAGACACAAGTGCCACTTCAAGCACTCCCGTCTCGGATGGGACGAGCCTCTAACTGCTGCCGAGACGCTTGCCCCCAGACTGAGCGTGTCGCGCCCCGCAGGTTCTCACCGTGCTATTACAAGAGGGGAGACGCATGGAGTCAAAAGGGGGGGTGTCCCTGTCGGAGACAGTGTCCGCACCGATGGGGCTCGCTTCTTCCCCGGCATCGCAACCAGGTTCGTGTCACGAGTGGGCCCCCAACAGAAATCTGCGCGTTAAGCCCCATTGACCGGCTACACTGACGAGACTGTGCCCAGGGCATCGCGAGAGCCTACCGGAACGATCTGTTTCCTGCGGGCCCTCTCGACCGATGGGGCATTCTGAAGCTGGAAGCTAGGTAGGAGAATCTCGGTGGCCTCCTGGCGAGTGTTTATCGGCACCATAGAGCATTCTGACCTTGCCGAGGCCAGCCTTGCTTCTTGGACCCTCCTGACATTGTCATTCCGTTTGCCTCCTGATCCCCTTTTTCGACAAGACCTCGTCGCTTTGGAAGCTATCTTCCGACTCTGAGCCTTCAGAGATCATGGACAGCCGGTCTCTACCTCCTCGGCAGATGTGGGCCGCCGCTGTCCCTCCGTCAAACGGAGTCCTGCACGGACAGGGAGGTCCCGCCGCGGCCTCTGCGTCCAATGCCCGCATCTTGGACAACGGCTCCTCTCTGGTCGTCAACGAGGCTTCAAGCACGGGGGGTAGTGGCGTGTGCGCCCGTCCTATGCAAGGCGTCGACCAGGAGGTCATCAATGACCTTTCGACCAAGCTTGATGCAATGTACGAGGCGCGGAGGCGGGACGTCGACAAGGCGGGCTGCAACTCACTCGGGGGTCGTCAGACAGCAGCGATCATGCAGGACAACCCCATGACGGTAGCGATGCGGAGCGTGGCCGTCTTGCATCGCCTCTGCAAAGGCGTTTTGTCGGATGCCGCGTTTCAACGCATTCGTCTACAGCGGCTGAACGGTACCACTGCACGGGCCGATGCGCCTCGCACATGTGAGCCGGAACGCGCACTCCGGTCGCCCGGCCCTCTCACGACCATGCCGGCTACGACGGCGCTCCGACCCGGCTTGACGGGTGTCGCCTCGCAGGCGACACCAGTGGATTCCTGCGATCGACAGCCCCCCGCCGCCGCACCGCACCGCGCGCCGGTCATCGGTCATCCCGATGATCCTACATCGACCATGGGTACTCTCTCCTCTACGCCATGCTCAGCCACGATCGAGCCTTCTGTGATGCCCCTGCCTCCGCCACCCCAGGCCCACGAGAACGCCGCGTGCCCACCCCCTGTCAGTGTCAACCGGGGCACCGGCTCGGTTCCGGTCGTCTCGCATGTGTGCCAGCCCAGCGTCTGCGTATCTAGCGCGATGCTGCCAACTTTGAGGTCGTGCAGGGAGTTGCAGGAGATGTGGGTGCGTGGGAAGCGGGACAGCATTGGAGTGATTGTGAGCCACCCGCTCTCTATGTTGTGTGATACTGTGGAGCGCCAGAAGTTGTTTCCTGGGCGGCTTCTTCGAGCAGATGCTGTTCGTGTCACGCGATACAAGAGAGTGGTGCAAGAGATAGCCGACGTTGGTGGTATTGATGAGTTTGAGAAGAAGTGGGGCAATAGCATTGTAAGCAGCGTCTACAAGAGCCTGACGACCCGCTCGTCGAAGGGGGGCGGTGGGAAGAAGAGGAGAACAATCTGATTTCTTTGTACCCTTCTATGAAAATGGTTGTACGTATCATTCTTGTCAGCGACATCGGACCGATGATTGCTCAACAAAGGCACTGATACCAGAATCAAGCTCTAGCAAGGAACACAACACGTATTGTGGACACTGGAAAGGCGTGTAGGTGAGCTGCACGAGCTGCATGAGCGCATTCGCGGCCGAAGCAGGAAGAAAACTTGCACGAGACGAGAATCTGTGGTCGCGTGGCAGTGGGAGGCGAAGGACATGTCGAATGATATTGTCCTAAGGCAAGGATCACAAAACGAAGACACATAGGAGACAGCACAGAGAACATTGTGTATTTTTACAGCCAAAGCCCATGGGACTGTTCACGCAAGTCATCACCCGGGGTCCCACTGAGCGGATGCTCCGGGCAAGGGATTGCGCGTCGCGTCATCTCATCCCAAAAAAAGCCCGCCACGCATGCCACAAAGCGCCGGTGGCGCTGAGCGTCTGAGCCATCGACAGCGCCAGGCACCGGTCGAGAAGCGTCCACAAACAAGCGGCACAGGGCAGGTCGAGAGAAGCACCCGCCCGTCATTGTCCGGTGCATGGCCTGGATGCGACAGTCAAACACTTGCGTGTCTCCTGGACATGTGCTCAAGGTCAGCGTGCTCACTTTGCGCAGCGTCTGGTCCGATATCCAGATGAACGCCGGCGGGAAATCGGACACCGGGGAAAGATTCGCGCCGTCCATGATGAAGCGGGGTGCGCGAACAGCTCGCCGGCCGGTTGAATCGGTGTGGAGGGGATCGTGCCAGCGTCGGGAAGCGGCGAAAATAAGAGCCGCAGAAAGGGTTGGATGGTGTGTTGATGACTCCTCTGCTCGGCGGGCGGGAGCACACGGTGCCCTTTTATGTCTTCCCGCGAGACTTGAAACAGCAACGCGGAATTACAACATGTACATTTAACTTCTGATTCTCGTTCTGACTAAAGTCACACCGCACGTGGAAGGTTCATTCTAGTGGCACAGCTGAGGAAGCGACCGCCTCGTTGGGCCTACTCCGACTGCAGCCTCCCCCGTGTCTTCCTACAGGTCTCTGCCACCGCGCCCGCCCCGTCTACCTATTCCGGACCCCCCCGTCGTCCCTTTCCTCGGTGCCAACCCTGCCATCGTACAATATCCTTGCGTGGGACGTGTCGGAGGGTACCTCCATCTTCTTCGGAGGGACGCATTGGCCGCATGCCGCCCGGTGCTAATCGTAGACCCTGCCTCCGGTTGCCTAAGCCGGCCGATCCGTACGACTGGGCGGCTGTAGTGGTGGCGTCCGCGACGGCGGCATTGGTGGAGCAACCGTCACGCTCCCGCGCGTGCCACCAATCTGCGCGTTGAGTGAAGACGGGCGATACTGGCCGCGTTTTCCCCATCAGCGTTGTAATATGCTGTGGCCGAGTCTTCTTATGCCTAGCCCGTCTCGGGTGGCGACGCGCCGTCGTCAGTGGGCGTCGCTGAAGCCGCTGCGGCACCGCCGACCAGCGCGCTGCCCACCGCACTGTCCTACAGCGCAACGACTTCTTCCACGCCGCCCTCGGCCATCGTGCCGTGTGCGCCGCCGGCCAAGCGACAACCTACTGCCACGGTGGGCCTCTGCCCGCCGCGAGACGGAGGAATCGCAGACGGGGGACGTCTCGGCCATGCAGTTGGCTTCCACATCCGTCCCGGAGAGGATGGTGGGGGCCGCTTATCCGACGCGGCCGGACGGCGCCACCACAGAAACGGAGTCAAGGAGCGTTCTGGCGCCCAACAACCCGTCCTTGCCACGTGGTCGTCGACGCGGATGCCTGTGGTAGGCGGACACGGTCGCGACGCCGCGGCGCCCACGCTCAACGTAACTGCTCGGTCCCCCGTGTCTAAGGGCGAGGCAGCCTAGGCCAATGCCGACGTCTTGTCTGCAGGCGCCTGCCGCACAGCCACCAGCGGTTGCCGCCTCTAGGCCGACGTGGTCGGGCCCTGGCAGCCGGTCTTAACGTCGACGGGGGGGAGCGGGCGGCGTGCTACATTGTCAATGAGCGGTGGCAGCAGCGCAGATGCCTCACCGTCTGTTGCGCTGTCCTCGTGGGGGCGCGCGCTCAACTAGGCCTTGGCAGTGGAGGGAGGTCGTGGCGCCAAGTCCTGACGCGGCTGAGAATCCCCGTCGGAAGCATGCCCCCCTTCCACCTCCTCTTCTCTGACGCCTTGCACGCGACACGGCCGTCTCAGACGTCCCCAACCACCGGGGCGTTGTCGCCGCCGACGCCGGAGCTCGTAAGGCGGGCCTCGACGCCCGCCACTGCTGCCGCGCAGTCGCCGCGGGGCCCGTAAGAGCAGGCGCCGCCGTAAGGCAGTATCACGCCCACGCCTGCCCACTTTCCGCTTGCGTCGAGGCCTCGCTCGACGCCGCGGTCCGCACCACTGGCTGCGACGTCGCCGGCGTTTCGCGGCCGTCGCACCCGGCTGCTCCGGCATCGGATCAGACGACATCGGTGGACCGGGTGCACGATGATGCCGCAGTCCCCCCCACCCCTGCTAGACTCTCTAACTCGCCCCGCTGCTCACGTTGTCATCTTCTCCTCTGTTATGAGGCGCAGCTGACGCGGTCGTTGCTGTCGGACGGCGGGACATCTACGCCGCCGCCGATCCCCACCATTCTTGCGGTCGCCGCCGCTGACGACGCAGACGTCGTGCCCCGTACGTGGTGACGGTCCGCGCCGCCGTGGCCATATCAGCCCCTCTGACGGCGCACTACGGCGTAGCCGTAGCCGCCCCAAGCGACGCGCCCGTCGAGCCAAATGTGCCCCGACGGTGCGCGACGGCGTGACCGTCGCCGCGCCCAACAACGCGCCCGTCGAGCCACAAGGGCCCCGGGACGGTGCGCGCTGTCGTGGCTGTCGCCGCGCCGGAAATCTCCCCCACTGAGCCGCGTCGGCCCCGACGGCGTGCGCCATCGTCGCCGTCGACGGCATCAACCAAGTGCCCGTCGATCCGCGTCGGCCCCGACTGTGTGCGCCATTGTGGCTGTGGACGGCATCAGCGACGCGCCCGTCGAGCCGCGAGGGCCCCGACGGTGCGCGCCGGCGTGAACGTCACCACGCCCAACAGCGCGCCCGTCGAGCCACAAGGGCCCCGACGGTGTGCGCCATTGCCGCCGTGGCCGCGCTGGATGCTTCTGCCCTCACCGCGCCCAACGGCGCGCCCGTCGAGCCACGTGGGCCCCGCCGGTGCCCGACAGCGTGACGGTGACCACGGCCGACGACGCGCCCGTCGAGCCACAAGGGCCCCGACGGTGCGCGACATCGTGGTCATCGACGGCATCAGCGACGCGCCCGTCGAGCCGCGAGGGCCCCGACGGTGCACGCCGGCCTGACCCTCACCGCGCCCAACGACGCGCCCGTAGAGCCACGTGGGCTCCGCCGGTGCCCAACAGCGTGACGGTGACCACGGCCGACGACGCGCCCGTCGAGCCACAAGGGCCCCGACGGTGCGCGACATCGTGGCCTTCGACGGCATCAGCGACGCGCCCGTCGAGCCGCGAGGGCCCCGACGGTGCGCGCCGGCCTGTCCCTCACCGCGCCCAACGACGCGCCCGTCGAGCCACGTGGGCCCCGCCGGTGCCCGACAGCGTGACGATGACCACGGCCGACGACGCGCCCGTCGAGCCACAAGGGCCCCGACGGTGCGCGACATCGTAGCCATCGACGGCATCAGCGACGCGCCCGTCGAGCCGCGAGGGCCCCGACGGTGCGCGCCGGCCTGTCTCTCACCGCGCCCAACGACGCGCCCGTCGAGCCGCGAGGGCCCTGACGGTGCACGCCGGCCTGACCCTTACCGCGCCCAACGACGCGCCCGTCGAGCCACGAGGACCCCGACGGTGCGCGCCGTCGTGGACGTGACCGCCCCCGACGGTAAGCCCGTCGAGCCGCTTGGGCCCTGACGGTGCGCACATCTCGGGTGGCGCTACAGTCGTTGTGATGTGGACAATCGCAGCAACGGCAACATGTCGACGAGGTCCCTTGTACCGTACGTCCAGGTGAGATGGGGATCGCACGGAGGTGCACCGGTGCGAGTGGGGGAGACCTTTGATTTGCGCTGTGTCGGGGCCCACCCGGTTGGACCGGTACCGGAGCGGGCGTGCGAAAGGTGGTATGACGGCTGGCGCCGGGAGTCCGTCCATTGTACGGTGACAGCGCAGCGGTGTCGGGGTGTGCGACGTCGGGCTTGAGGTGTTCTGGTGGCGAGAGAGGCGGCACGGATGACCAAGACAGGGGAGGGGGGACGCGGCAACCAGCTCATGAGCAGCAGTGGGGGGGTGTGCGCGAGTTTGCCAGTGAACGAGTGGGCGCGGGGGACGCGGTGTGAGGGCCGGCGCGGGGGGGCCCGAGGGGGGGCCTGTGTGACAGAGCCCGTGCATGATTTTGCGTGACTGAGCCAGTTTGAGGGTCGGCGCATGGGGGATGGTCTACGAGTGGACGGCGGCATGTGGGGGCGAAATGATTTCCCATCATCTCGGCCCATCGGCGTGACTGACAACCGTGCCCACCAATGCTAGTTACTTCTCCTTCGGACTTTTCAGGGTGCCGCCTGGCTCGCCGTCGAGTGTCGGGAGCAACGAGTGATTGGGTCCCTCCGCCGTCGCCGCGACAGCCCGCTCCCCTGACTGCACAACACTCGATGGCCGGCCGCACCGGCGACCCATCCCCCCGACCGACGTTCTCGCCTGCGGTTTCTCCCTGGAGAACATGACGGCTTCGAACGCGGCACAGAAGGTTCCGCACAAGCGGTCCGACCGCCCGCGGCGGAATGGCGGAAAGAAGCACCGCCGCTGGGCTGGCGGTGTTTCCGGGCAAGGAGCGGAGAGGAGTGCTCGGGGGGCGAGCGACATCTCCAACAGCTTCTCGTCACGGGGCAACCCGGAGGTGAGCGGCGTGCGGTGGCGTAGCGCCTCCGAGAGCGACGCAGTGGGACGTGGCTCTGCGCGGCGTGGCGCAACCAAACGCGGAGGGGCCCTCCCCCTAAAGACCGCCATGTCCGAACTGCCTTCCAAGCTCGGATGGCTGTCCGACGGCTGGGTGGTCTTGCGCAGCGTGCGGGACGAGGACTTCGTCGGCAACATTGGCCGATTGTGCGCCGCCCTTGAAGACGACACGTTTGAGGTGATGTTCAACGACCGCTCGCTGGAGCAGCTGTTGGCGGACGACTTCCAGTACCCTACGGACCTGCCAAAGGGGGGGCGCTTCATGCGCAAGTTTGGAGGCCGGGCGCCGGCGCCCCTAGCCAACCTCCCAACCCACGACTTTGAAGACTGGATTTCGATGCACCGAGTGGCAGACGACATGCTCTACATCATCAGCTTGGGACTGGGCCAAGGTGGTCCACGGGGGAAGCGAGGAGCGGGTGCGAGCGACGGGCGGGGGGCTGCGGGCGTCGACGAGGATGCGGGGGGGGGGGCACCCGCTGTGGACGAGGACGTCGGCGATTCTGGGGGAGCCGGGGGTGCTGCTGGTGAGGAAGACGCGGGAGCCGTGCTCAAGGGCGAGCCCTACGTCATGTTGGGACCGACGCTGTTACGTAGCAAGGGGGAGTGCCCGCAGCAGCTTATGCACGTTGACAACATCCGGCCCTCCGAGATGCTAGGGACGGACGTACCGAAGCTGTCACTACTTATGGCCGTGCAGAATGGGACCGAGGTGGACGTGTTTTCTGGGTCGCATCGGTTCCTGCCGGCCGCGTCAGGCGGGAGCCTGACGAAGCCCATCCCGTGTACAACCGTCATCCTTAATGCTGGTGACGTCCTCATATTTCGCCAGGACCTTGTGCATCGCGGTGCGGCGTCCATCGGCCTTAGTCACCGCTGGCATTGGTATGCGGACATCGGACGGTCGTCGTCGAAGAAGAGCACTTTTTACGTGCTTCCCTTCGGCGCCAAAACGGTCACCCATTCGCCTCGCGCTCGGCAGCTGTCATCCCGCAATAAATGAACGCTTCTTTGTATCTTGCAGCGCCGCCTGCCAGACAGCACACAGAGCAAAGTAAAAAAATGCACCGACGGGTGTGGTTGCTCCTGATGACGGGAGAGAGATGAACGACGCGACTTACCGAAAGGGCGTCCGCGTGCGCAGTGTGCTTGCCAGCACGGAGCTGGTGAGCCGGTAGCGGATGGGCGGAGACAGAGTGAGAATACAGCGGGGGGGCAAGAAATCTCGCCGCGGGTTTCAGGGTGACCAGCAAGTCACCACGGTCACCGCGACCGCTGGTGGTGATACACGCGTTTTCGCCGCCGGGGCTGTCAACCCCCGGCGGCCGCCTCAATAGCCGCAGCCCCATTCCCAACCAGCACGCGCACTCACCGCCCGACCACCGACGTGCCGTTGTTACCGCCGCCAAGCCCCAGCAGCAAAAACGCCGTGCGCGCATCACCCTTGCCTCCGAAGACGTCGTCGCGGCCGCCCGCCTGAGCTCGTCGTCACCACCGCCCCGCCGCCAAACATCCCAGGCGACTCGACGCCGGCGTCGGCATCGGCGTTGTTGGCGGTTGCAGCTGCAGCAACAAAACAGCCGCGTCGAATTGGCGCCGCGTGGGAGGTGCGAGATCCGTTGCTGCTAGCGGCGCCAGTCGTAGGGCGGGGGAGGGAGGGGGCCTGTCGCGGCGGCGCCAACGGCAGCGCCGTTGCCCGCAGCGGAAACGGCGGCGCCGCGTCAGCCGCCCCTACCGGCGGCGTGGCGGCGGCCAATGAGGCGGGGGGCACCGCCGCAGGCCAACCACCACCGTCACCGCGGGCGGCCGCTGCAGCGGCCGCCGCTCGTGGCACCGCCCGTGGGGGCCGCCCCTGCTTGACGGCCGCCGCCACCCCGCCCCTTCCGCCACCGTCGCTCGCCGCTGCAGCGGCCGCCGCCCGTGGCGGCCGCCCCCGCTTGGCCGACCCCGCCGCCGTGCCGTCGGCTGTGGCCGCCCCCGCCGCCCCGCCGTCGGCCGTGGCGGCCGCCCGCAGGCCCTTGCGCCGCGCGCGCGCCGGCGGCGTCGCGGCGGGCGCCGCCACCGCCGCCGTTGCCCCCACGGCGGCCGTTGCCAAGGGCGCTCCGGGCGCCGCCTCGGCCACTCGAGCCGCCGCCGTCTTTGCCTTCGCCACCTTCGGCGGCGCCATCTCGGCGGCTGCCGCCGTCTTGGCGGTCGCAACCTTTGGCGGCGCCGTCTCGGCCGCAGCCGCCGACGGCGGCGGCTGGTGCACCGCCGCGTCCATCGCCTCATACTTGTCCCACCGGAAGGCGCCGCCGCCGCCGCCGCCGCCACGCCCCCCCCCCGCCCCCGGCACGGCCGTCAAAAACTGGAGGTTGTCCAACACCACATGCCCAACGTCGTGCACGTAGCACGCGTGGTCCACTGCGGCGACCACCGCGTCGACGTCCGTGGTGCCGTGGTAGTTCAAAAAGTGCAGGGGAAGCCCCTCAGACGCGTCGGCCAGGTCGTCAAAGCGGGCGGCGAGCTGCTCGAGCGGCGCCCGCGTCGTCAGCGCATAGTACTGGCGGAGGAGCGTCGCGGGGAGGCGGCGGTTGGCAATCTCAAACGACCCCCACAGCGTCGGTAGCCCCTGCACCGCGTAATCGAGCGACAGCTGCGCGAGGAGCGTCGTTTTGCCGACGCCCGTGTGGCCCGTCACGACCGTCATTTCGCCCAGCCGGTGCCCACCTGTCACTTCGTTGACGCGGGTGAGCCACGCCGAGCCGAGGCCCCGCAGCCCCGCGGGCGCCGTCAGCTCCGCGCGCACGTCCTCGTGCAGCGCCCCAAACGTGAGGAGGCCCTCGTGCGGCACGGGCGCCGCCGCATCGAGCAGCGCGCCGACGTCGCCGCCCGCCGCCAGGGCGTCGTTGGCGTCCTCGGCGCCCCCGGGGGCGGGCGGCACGAAGCGGTGGCGGCGGAGGCCGAGCTTGCGTGCAAACACCGCCGCGCCCGCCCGCCCCGCCTCGTCCGTGTCCATCCACAAGACGACCGTGTCGAACCGCTCGAGCAGCGGCAGCACGTCGACGGGGAGGGAGCGCGCGCCGTTTGCCGCCGACACGGCCGGGCGGCCGGTGGCTTGGTAGACGGCCATGGCGTCAGACTCCCCCTCTGTGAGCACCACCGTCGACGCGTCGGGCGGGGCGGTGCGGAGGCCAAAGAGCCCCCACGAGCCGCCGCGGGGCACCAGCCGCATGCACGCCTTGTCCGACAGGGAGCGCGCTTTGAGGCGCACCGCCGTCCCGTCGGGGCCGTCGAGGGGAAAGGTGTAGCACGGGTGGGGCGTCCACGCCCCGTCGCCGTCGAGGAAGCGATAGTCGCCGGCGCCAACGCCAAACGCCGCCGCCGTCGACGGCGTCAAGCCGCGCGCCGCGAGAGCCGCCACAACCGCCGCGCCGGCGGGCGTCGTCAGCCGCGCCGCCGCCGCCACCGCAACGCCGTCGGGGAGGGGTACGGGCGGCGGCGCGGGGCGGGCGCCGCCGCCGCCGTTGCCGCCGCCGCCGCCGCCGCCGCCGCCGCCGCCGCCGCCGCCGCCGACGCTGCCGCCGCCGCAGCGGAGCGTGGGGCGGGGGCGGCCACCCCCGCGGCCGCCCCGCGTGGCGCCCGTGGCGCCCCCGCCGTGGCGCGTCGCGGGGCGGGGCCGGCGCTCCCCCGCGGTGCGTCGGGCGCCGCTGCCGTCAGCGCCTGGGGCTCGCTCTTGACCACGCCGGCGGGGGACCACGCGACGACGGGCGGCCCGCCGTACAAGCCCAACGCGGTGCCGCGGCGGCGGAGCAAGTCGTTGCGCCGCGCCCACGGGGCGGGCGCGACCGTCGGTGCGGCGGCGCTCGGGCAGCCCCGCGCCCCCGCGCCGAGTGCGGCGGCGGCGGCGGCGGCGGCGTTGGCGGCAGCGTCGCCGCCACGGCCAGCGGCGGCCGGCGGCACGCGGGCGGCCGGCCCGCCCGTGGCGCCGATGCTCATCCCCCCGCCGCCGCCCCGCGTGGCCAAGGTCCGGATGCGCGTCCCCGTTGGCCCCGCCGCCGCCGGCGCGGCGGCCGCCCACCCCCCCCTCCCCCCCCCTCCCGCCGCCCCGACCGCTGCCGACGGTAGTGACGATGAGATCAAGATTGTCACGCCCGCGCGGACGGCGTGGGTGGACGCACCGCCCCTCCCCGGCGGCGGCTCGGGCAAGCGCAAACGCGCGCGCGTCGTACCCGACGACGATGGCGACGCGGATTTCGTGCCGTCGGGCGCCGCCGCCGCAGCGGCGTCGTCGGCAGCGTCGGCGGCGGCGGCGGGCGCCGCCGCCGCCGCCGCGGTGTGGGCGGCGGCGGAGCGCGGCGGGAGTCCGCCGGCGCCCCCCCGCCGCTCCTCTGAGCGGGACGCTGCCCGCCGCGTGGCGCGGGAGCGCCAAGCAGCGGTGGAGGCGCGGAGCGTTGCGGCCGCCGGCCTCGATCCCCCCCCCACCGCCGCCGACGGGGGGGCGGAGGGGGTGGAGGAGGCGACCCCCCCCGAGCTCCTCTTTACCTTTCCCGCCCGCGCCCGCGGCTCGGTGCGGATGACGTCGGACGAGCGGGCGCGGCTGCGCCCGCGGCAGTACCTCAACGACTCGGTTGTGGACTTTCACGTGCGGTGGGTGGAGCGGTACGTGGTGCCGCGGCGGGTGGCGCGTCGGTGCCACTTTTTCAACAGCTTTTTTTTCAACAAGCTCCGCTCCGCCGACGGGGCGGGGGCGCCGCCGCCGGCCGCCGGGGGGGGGGGTGGCGCCGCCTCGGCGGGCGCCGGAGGGGGTGGTGGCGCCACCGCCCCGGGCTACGACCTCGTGCGCCGGTGGACGCGGGGCGTCGACCTGTTTGCCATGGACTACATTGCCGTGCCGATTTGCGAGGCGTTTCACTGGTCCCTCGCCATTGTGTGCCACCTGCCGGCGTTGGCGGATAAGCTGCGGGCGGCCGCGGGCGTGGATGCGGCGGGGGAACCGGTCGAGGCGGCGGCGGCGGACGGAGGTGAGGGGGGGGGG
>ENA-ORXR01002033-ORXR01002033.1-marine-metagenome-genome-assembly--contig:-NODE-2033-length-20049-cov-10.413930_pt1 | contig 20049 bp, 25 predicted proteins | sample MGYA00237866_ERZ511479 | MGnify/ENA metagenome assembly ERZ511479 | reverse complement strand
CGCTGCAACCGCCGCGTGGCGCCCGGTCGGTTGTCGCCTGCCGCGCCCTCCGGCCGCGGCCACTTGGACCCCGCGGCGGGCGTCTAGGCCAGGCGCGCCCCTTCACGGGCTCGCACCTGCGCTCCCCGGCGGGCCCGCCGTCCCCGCTCCGCCTGTGCCCGACCTCGTCGGCGCCGCCGACCCCCCCGCCGTCCGCCGCACCCGTGGTGCTCCGCCGGCCGCGCCACCGCCGACGGCAGAGTCCCGTAGTACAACAGTCGGCACCACGCCACACATCACATCGACGAGGTTGCCTTCGAGGCGGCTGACGGCGGCGGCGGCGTCGAGCCCCGGCGCTCACGCGTCTGGCGCCGCCGCCACAAGCGCGACTTGCGCGTGAGTGGCGGCGGTGGCGGGCCCCAGCGAGCCGTGGATGCCTTCCTCATTGTCAGCGTTGGTAGCAGGCGACGCACAGGGTGGTGGCGTTGGGCGGGGCCCGTAGGCGGTGGCTTCCGAAAGCCACGGGAGAGATGTGTCGGCGGCTAAGAGGGTGGGCATCTGCGCGGGGCTATCTGCGCTTCTAGTCTTTCTGGCGCGGGTCATGCCGAATCTGGCTTTGTCGGGGCCAATACCTTTGGGCCGGAGCACGTCGGGGCTGGCGTCTCCGGCGGTGGCCTCGCCGGCGTCGACCAAACCATCCCGCGGCGCGCGCTTGGCGGCCGCCGGAAAGGCCAAGGCCCAGGTCCCGCCCAGCTCCCCCACACTCCTCCCTCCTCCAGTGCCGCATCGCCCTCGACGCTGCACCGCAGTGTCCGGCCACTTCCTAGAGCGGCCGCCGGTTGTAGCAACAGAGAAGCCACGAGCGGATTGCATGCGGAGGGGTGCCGCGCACCGAGCGGTTGCTTCATCGCATCTTCGGGGCCGACCGCCGCCGTGGCCACCGAGAGGGGGCGTACCGCTGCATCGACGCAGCAGGGGCGGAGGGGCGGCGAGTTCAGGCCAAGAACGTCATTTGGAGAGAGGCAAGGTGAGTAAAGACAGGAGTTACCAACCGCACCAAGCATCACCAGTCACAGAGACGCAGAGCGGCCACCGCCGCCGCCGCGCCACCATTCCTCAAGGCCTCACTGCCGGAATTCCGATAGTTCATACTAAGCATCGCCGCGACCGGCAGCACCGGCAGCAGAAACGCGGACGGCGGCGGCGGCCGCCGCGCGGAGTCGGTGTGGGCGGGTGCGGCCACCCACTGCGCGGCGGCGGCGGCGTAAGCGGCGGCGCGATGGTGGGCAGCCCGCTCAGGCGCTCTGCGTGGGCCATGGAAGGTGTCGCCCAACACGGAAGATGTGCTGGGCGCGGCAGCTGGGCCGTGGAGTCAACCTCGAGAGGGCACGCTGTCGCAGAGCTGGTGGTGGGTCCCGCTCCCAGTCCTGCGTGCTGCCCACAGAAGTGTCAACCGCGCACAGAAACGGACCAACTGGGGCCCCACTCATGCAAAGCATGACCATGCCGTGCTGGTTTGACAGACGACAATCATGCTCGCCAATCATTCCGAAGATACTAGAGCCAGCTCGACCTGACATACAGAACTGAAAACGAACGGTGGCTTCTTGCCAATAACATCTTGGAAAAGACCTTCCTGTAGCTTCCTACACGGAATACACTACTTGGGACGCCCTTCTTTGAAGCCTCAGTTAGCACATAGGTCAATGAGTTGCAATCCTGTAACCCGAAGAACCTGAAAAAGACTGGCTCCAAGATCGTGATTTACTAAGCGGTCCACACGACAGGGCCCACAGACATCTACTGACGAGCTGTCAGCCAAGAACGCCTCGGGACAGGCTCTATCCATAGAGGCCAGTAGAAAATTTTCCTGTTCCCGACCCCGCATGGCCCCGTGCCGTGAGTTGTCAGTTATTCAGAAAACGGGCATGTCTCATATTTTGGACACGCACCATAGCATCGATGGACTGCATAATATATAGAGCGTCAGCAGGTCGGGCCTGGGTACCAAATGTGGCTAAAACGTGGGTCGCCGACCCACGTCGGATAGACCCGCATGTTGCCCACATTTATAAATATATAATAGCGTCGGCAAGTGCCCAAATACCAGTCAAGACGATTTGAGCTCTCCACATTTACAGCAACGGCACACTGCAGCGACATCGGTGTGAGAAACACCTTCCAACTGACCTCCAACCCAAGCACCATCGCCGCCCCCCCCTGGGGGGACGCCCCGACCGACCATATGACGGTGCCGGCGGCGGTCGATGAAGATGGGATGCAGTGGGCAGAGTGCGAGTTCTGGGTGGAGGGGCGCCCGCAATTAAGGGCGGGGGGGGGAGGGGGGGGTGACGGCTGCGGTGGGGGCCATGTAGCCGGTTGAAAAAGGCAGCTTGTATGGTACAAGATGATGCGCCTTCTCGATTAACACGGAACTGAAGACAAAAGCGCCCGTGGTGAGCGCCCAGCCCAGGCTGTGACGAGTGGTGGTGGCACACCTAGAGACACGTGTGTGGCCACCGCGGTCTTTACCGAGCGGTATTTGGCGTGGGTCCGATCACTCAGATAGCCACGAATGGGTTCAAAATGTAGGTAACAGCCGTTTCGTGGCACGAAGCGTGTCCCCGACCAACACCACCGGCCCACGATTGACTTGCCGACGCTCTCTATTGTATACATTGATAGCTTTCAGTTGATCTAGATGAGATGAACGATTTATCATTCGGCCATCGGGAACATTTAATCGATTATTTTCTTGTAACACCAAGAGATGACTGCGGGAGACAACTCGACCGGCGACGGCACATCCGCCGGCTCCCCCTCTAAGGCCCCAGGGCGGGCGCGGCGGGCCCCGCGCCCGCCGGGATCGCTCCCGGCCCGCCCAGGACGGCGGTGAGTTTACTCTTCTGAGAGAACAGGAGGGTGGATCCACCGTGGACTTAGGCGGCAATAAAAGTATTGATTTATGGGAAATGGATTCGTGTAACAGAATATTTGCAAGATTAATTGATGTTCTCCGAGATCATTTTTCTTTTTCCCCGTTCACGATCAATAGATATCTTTTGTCAGCCTAAATTAGTAAGGACGCCAGCCAAGCAAGACGGTGGCAATGATGCCGAGTCCACATCCACGGTTGTCTGTGAATGGGTCGGGCTCAACTGCCTCCGCAAGGCGCCCGTCGGGCCTTCATGTGAGCGTCTGCTTGCAAGTGAGGGTGGTGGCCAAACCGTCTGCACCCACGTTGCAGCTTGAAACACTGACAGGCTGCCTTCCTGCCCACCTGCGCGTTCTTTTTTGTTTTTTCCAACGCCTCGGCCAACGTCGCCGGAACAATCGTCGCCGCAGCCTCGCCCGACGAGACGGCCGACAGTGGAGATGTGCAAGCTAGTCCGATTTTTCGCACGGACCTCCCTGCATCCTTGGCAACCGAGCAGCTGCGAGCAGCGCCTTTCGCGCTGGTCGTGCTCACCCGCGGAATCGCTCCGGCCCGTCTCGATGCGTCAGCCGTCGACGAGACGCCGACGATGCGGCTGTTTTGACGTCAACGTGGTGGACCTCCCGCCCCTTGGCTGCTGCTGCGGCGAACAGGGCACGTGACGTCGCCGTGTTGGGTACAGGCGCCTACGTCTCGTCGAAATCGCGCTCAGAAGCTTAGTCGAAGCCTTGGACCACCAGCCGCGCCATGTAGCGCGTCTTCTGTCCTTTCGGGTCGTGCTTAATGTCGAACACGAAACGTGTCTTGACAGCCTGGTGCTGCTTGTCTCTGCCCTTAGTCGTGGATCACGTGCCGAGCTTTCTTTGCGCCGCCACTTCTGCGTTGGTGGCCTGCTTCCACAGAGGCCAGCCCGGACGAGCGCGTGCCTCTTTTTCGTTTGCACGGGGCTCGGTCACGTCGCCCGAAGAATCTCCCTTGACCGGCTTCGCTGCCATCAGGACGTCGCGACGCTCGAAGACTCTGTTTGTCCCGTCCTCGAGGATGCAGTACGCCTTTCCACCTACCGTGTAGCCGACAAAGCGGCCCACGTCGGTCCTGGACTCCAGCTTGCGCAGCTGCTTCTTCGGCTTGAGCGCCCAAGCGCGGCTCCGCCAGACGCGGACGCCCGACACGTTTGGGCGTCGCCCCGTCAGCGCTTCCAGCGGCGTCACTTCCCGCCCCCACTTTGGCGACCGGTTGAGGACGTGGACGATGGAAGCCAGGGCCTCAGACCACAGCTCCTCTTCGGCCCCGGCCTTAAGCAGTGCAGCATGCACGCGCTCCGTCAGCGTGCGGTTGACTCTCTCTGCCTTTCCGTTCTGCTGCGACTTTTACGGCGCCGTCATCTCAGACGTGATGCCTTCGTCTTCATACCATGCCTTCAGGTCATTGGTGAGGTACTCCTTGGCACCTTCTTGACGGACGCGCTTGACGTGGACACCAGTCAACGTCTATAGCTGCTTGATGCGCGTCTTAAGCACTTGCGACGCCATCCCCTTTGTCTTAATGGGCGTCGCCGTGATGAAATCAGTGCAATCCTCGAGCGCCGTGATGAAGTAGATGGAGCCACCCAGTGACTCAGTGAGAGGTCCACCCATGTCGCTGGGGACCAGCTCGCACTTGGTGGTCTTGGTGGAAGACCGCAATTGCGCCGCCTGCACCATCTTCCCATCCACGCACGGCACACAGACAGTGCCGACCACACGCTCAGCATCAGCCACTGACGACGGCATCCCATCGACCATCTTGACCGCCCGCTTGAGAGTTTCAATGCCCAAGTGGTTGACTTGGCGATGCCAAAGCTCGGATTCCGCTGCGATGCGCGTGGACGCCGCGTTCGCCGACGCCTTGACCGGCGTCACCTTGAGCACATACTGCTCCCGGACGTTCACCTTTCGAACGACCGACGCCTTGTCGAGCACTCCACTCGCACGAACGGCGTCCCCGTCGCTGAGGATGTAGCAGGCGTCCCCCACAAACACCACGGCACCTCTGTTGCGGTCAACCGACCGTACTAACAGCAAGTTAGTGGTGAGTTCCGGCACCAGCATGGCCTCAGCTAAGACCACGCGCACCTTCGTGCTCCCCTGGCCAACGTCTATAGAGACGTGACCATGCCCCTTAATGGGGACTTTGTCGCCATTGGCCCAGGTGACCGTGGCCCCGCTCCCAGCCGCCTGGACGGTGAAGCCCAGGCCCTACCATGGGTATCGATTCCAGTCCTGAATATTTTCCCTCCGAACATCTTGGGACAGGGTTTTTTCGCACTTTCGTAGTCGCGACGCGAGGATTAGTATGTGAAATATCCAAAGATGTGGGTACTTGATACTCACTAATCACATACATTCTTGATGCGGGGCAACTTGGAGAAAAAGGTGACCGCTTCTGGTTGAGATCTGACCAGGGCGATCTCTCTTATGGTTGACATTATCGCAGGCGCTCGGCGACAGCGGGGGAGGTTCGTGCTGACAGTCTCGAGAGACAACCGGGTACCGCGAAGCCCTCGTGACGTGGCCCAATCACTGTTTCCCTGACCATGTCGCGGCAGCAAGACCCTGTGCAGGGCTGGCTGTTGCGCCGAACGAGTGCAGAGGGAGGGGGTGTGCGTCAAGCGTGAGTCGCAGCGTGCAAGGAAAAGTCTCGCAGCGCGTCCAGGGGGGAGGCAGCCTCTATCAAAGCCCGGGATGGTGGGTCGACAGGAGGGGGGGACGGGGTATGCCAACGTCGGGACGTGAGGTCAGTCGCTTTTGAGACCGCCGCGCACTGTGCGCTTTTGTGTTGAGGGGAATAGTGTAAGAGCGGGAAGAAAACGTAGTGCCAGAGGCTCGTGCGAGCCGGACAGCTTGAGGCCGAAAATGGATCCCTCCTCAGCTCGATAAACGAGCGGTGTTGTGCTACTGTGCGGCACCCGCTTCTTTGTGCACGGCATTCGGCGCTCTGACTGTCCGAGCTGACGCGACGTGCCGTATTGCAGCATCAGCAGATATTTAGTGCCCTAATGCTGAGCATGACGGGTACAGTGCTGCGTGGACCTCGTGCAGTCTCTCTCTCCTACGTCTGAGGCGTGCCTGTTCAAACATATGGTGGAGAGAGCCCGCGGAGTGAGCCGCAAGTGCGATCTGAGCTCTGATTGGCCGAAATGAGCGTCTCACAGGGTTGTTCTCGCCTGCGGCCGCTTCAGAGCCCCAGCTTCGAGCCATTTTCTCGAACAGACAGCGAGGATGGTCGCAGCTCCGCGGCGCTTTCATTTGCAGACCGGTAAAATTCTGCTGACACTTTAGATACTCCTTTCTCGCTGTTGCATGAGTATTCCCTTGTATAACGTTCCGAGCTTGGGTGGAATCGCCCACCTGCTAGTGGCTTTCGAGTATGGGTGCCGACATCTGGATACTCATGGATATACTCAATCACTAAACACCCATAGGAGGGCCCGGTGAAGCTCTTGTCCCCGGCGGCCATGTGGTTGGTCGCTCTGGAGTCGAACACCCAGATCGACGACCCGCTTGTGCTCCCGTGAGCCTTGCTGAAGCCCGGTTGACCAGCCGAAGCAGTGTACGCCAGAGCGGTACACGCCTGGGGCCCGCCCCCACGCCCGCCGTCATGGCGGCCGCCACCGGGATTGTTCCTGTCCTTGGCCTCGTCAGCCTTCCGCTGGTAGCAATCACGCTGCATGCGCCCCGTCTGTCGAAGTAGTAGCACACGACCGACTTCTTGTCAAAAGGCTTCTTTGGGGCCGCCACCGTGAAGGCTTGCGACTTGACACCACGAGCTGGCTTCAACGAGCCCCCTGCAATGTTCTGCTGCTCGACTTGAAGCAGCGTAGCTGTCACGTCCGACATGACCAGCTTGACGTTCTTGTTTTCCAAGACCGACCTGAGCATCCCGTACTCAAACGGGAGCTTCGACAAGACACGCAGCGCGAGATTGTCGTCGTCCACCGGGCTTCTGAGCATGGCCAACTCGTCCGGATCATCTTGGCACGCGACGCGAACTTGATGATGTTCTCGTCGTCGCACTTCTTCAAGCCGCTGAGCTCGTCCATGAGCCGAAGCAGCCGAGCGTTGTCGCGCGCCTGAAACATGACCTTGAGCGCGTCCCACGCCTCCTTGGCCGTGTCGGCCAACGCCACCATGTTAAGATGCACGGGCTTGACCGACATCTGGATGGTCGCAAGAGCCACCTCATTCATGGCGTCCCACTCTTCAACCACGGGGTCGGCCTTCTTGTCATCCGACCCAGAAGCAGGACGGTCTGTCACGACTGCCGTCTAAAGCTTCTCCTTCTTGAGTTGCGCACGTCTGTACGCCGCCCACTCTTTGTAGTCGTCGTCCATCTGTGCGAACCGCGGGCCGCCAATGCGGCCGTAGTCCGACATGTTGACGACCGTGGCACCGACCGGTACCACCCTGTCAACGCTGGCGGCTGTACCCGCCCAACCAACGCCGGAACGCACCGCAACCCGCGCTACGTCGTGCTCCTCGCGACCGTAGAAGAGAACGATGATGACAACAAGCGACAGCTGGGCCCATATCCTGTGAAGCGGGAGGTAAGAGGGTGGATGCGCTGCTTTTCTCGAGACCGGTCTGGGGCGCGAGGTCTGCAGCCTCTTACCCCCCCACAAATCGAGACGCCCCTCAAGGGACCCACGAGAATCTCCCCGAGCTCAGCTCCAAATGAGCTCCCCTCGTGGTACAAATACCAGTTATTACATCACTCTCATACAGCAAGGCATGTCAAAGGTACAGACAAACGAGCCGAAGACCGCATCAGTACTCCTGGAATTACGCAGACAGTCCGCAGTAACTCCGACTTACCAGTGCGGGCTTGGGGGGCTGCCTCAACACACACAGTGGTCATTGAGGCCAGATTGTGGCACGAAGCTGTGCACCGCTTAAAACGTCGAGCGGTGAAGCGGAAGGGCGAGGCGGCGTCAGTCGCAGCTGAGGCGGCGACGTTTGCTGAGGCGGCTGAGGATATGCGCGGTGGGGGGTTTCCGGGCAGCTGGTTGGGGTTTCTGGCGCGGGTATGTGGGCGGAAGAGGCAGCCGGGTCAAGACTTGAGGCAAACCCTGCAATGTCTGCCGATCTTTCATTTGGGCATTCTTGGAGCGCAACATGTGGCGCCCAGAGTGGAAAGCTCATTCTCGTCGCCCTCTTTGGGGTCAGGCAACATGAACTTGCCGAGGACCCGGTCTGAAACTAGTCAGAGGGGGGTCGAAATCGGGCCGGCATCGGTGGGTTGTGCGCAGCCCCATTCGGGTGAATCGAATTTGGATGCAAGCCAAGGATCGGTCTTGAGTCTGCATCAGCGCCTAGTGACGGCACGTCCCCTCACAGATGCGCGAACAGATTGTGAAAAGGTTTCGGCTGGATCCGCATGTCCTGGACATATCCTGGATACGACGCTGTTAACCGTCGAAGATGACGACGACGCAGACCAAAGGAGAAATGAAATGGACAATCCGGGGGACACCCGACACGCTTACGACAGATGCTTGGCAGTTCAGCCACGAAATGATGCTGACGGGCATCCGATCTGCTCTTTATCGCGTCTATAGGCCGCAATCATGCTGAGCCGGGGCACTCAAGAGCGGTCGGAATCTTGGCTGGCCCAGCGCACGGCGGATGGCGACCCTCCCGCGATCGACATCCAGGGGAGTGCTGGTCGTGAGATGTGAACAGGTCAGATACGCTCACGTCCGGATCGCTTTGCTGGCGTTCTCCAGCGGACTAGTTTGGATGGAAGTGTTCTGCCTGGCCATAAAGAAGAATCCACGAAATACACCCTCCCGGACTGCATTACTTTCATTCAAGTTTGAACTTTTGGGACGCTGCGGACGTCAGCCGTGCCCGCTTTCTGTCCGTATGACGCTTTGCTGGGCGACACTTATTCCGGGTGATTGCTTTTCACCGCGTCTGAGTGGTCCGGTATGGATCGGCATCACGCGAGGCCCAATTTGTGGACACGGCGACGCCAGAGAACGCAGGGCCAGGCGGTCCCGCGATTGCGGCACCTCTTCTTTTGTGGTTGGAACCAGGGGCTTTGGAATAATGATTCGGATAAAGCACCGTTTTGTAAGCAGCGGCATCCTGCTCGCAGCAACATCGTATGTTCATCAGTCTTTCCACGAAGAGCCTGAGCATGAGGTGAGCTTTCCAGCAGTGTCTTCCGTTTTGCTCTCACATTGGATGGCGAGAAGATTCCCACGGATATATCCGGATATACCTGGATATATCCCAGATTCTCCCGAAAAACCCGGATTCTGAAAGGCCCTGGTTGGAACGGCCCCCACACTGTTGCGCGACACGTTTCACCTTCGGCCCTCGGACGGGGCCGCCGCGTGTCCTCTCATCCGTCCATTGAGTGAGGCGCGGACAATCTCAGTGTACGGAACAAACAGGTCGCGGGGTGGTGCATGCACTGGCAGGGGTGTATGCCATGCTCAGCTGTAATCTCGTGGGCGCCGAAGAAGTCGTTTCCGAGGCGGAATCGCCCTTCTGGGAGGTGTGCGAGCCCCGAGCCTGCGAATGTTTGGGCCCCGCTCTCGGGGGTCGTTCTGGAAAGTCCCCCCGCACGAGCCTGCCCGCTGGCCGGTTGCTCGAACGAGCGGGTCGGCGGCGGAGACGTGACGGTCCGCTCTCGCTGGACCGTCCTGAAGTGACTCTTCTACGCGCCGTCGTGCCACTTCCGAGCACCCTATTTCGACGCGCCAGCGTCTCCCCTACGCCAGTCCCGCCAACTGAGACCTCCCGCCGCTCCCGCGCACCCCATCGGCACGGACGACGCACGTTAAGGTCGCTAATGACAGGAGGAGACGCCGGGAGCACTGGCCTCGCAACGGTGCCCCTGCCGCCCCTCCCTCGCTACCCTGCACCTGTACGGGGCCTTGCAATCACGGGACCACGACGGCCCCGCCCCCCCCGCCCAAGCCGCTTCACGAACGGTCCCCAAGACCCCGCCTTCCTCCGGGCGCCCCGCCTCCTAGGGCCGGGCGTTGCCAGCCCGGCGGCATGGACGGGTGCCCGCCCCCTCTTTTTCGTGGACCGGAGTTCCCCTCAGGCGGTTGCAACCCTCGTCTCTCCTTTTCGGGCCGGCCTGACGGCCGGCAGCCTGCAGGCCGACCGCCATCGGGCCGTGGCCGGCCTTTTCAGCAACACCGGCCTCCGGGACCTCGCTACTGGGGCCGCCACGGACCAGACGACGACCCCATGCATCTGCACGACCGATGTGTTCGTCGGCGCTTCGACGACGACGGCTCGCCCCACAGCCACCCTCTTCCTGGCGCTCGTCGGCCTGCTCCCTTCTCCAACCACAACGACCACCCTTCTCGGTGGAGTCCTCGCGGACCCCCGGCGGGCCTACCTCACAGTCCCCCATTTTGCCGCCCTACTTGATACTCGCCGAGCCGCCCGTACGGCCCTCCGCGGTTGTCACTCACGTCGCCCGTTGGGCCGTCCGGACGGCCCCCGTCGTTGGAGTCTCCCCCGTTGAACGAGCTGACGTCCGTTCCACCGCACGCGGTGGAGACCGCCGCGTCTTGCGATGGGCCCCACGTTTGACTTGCCATCGTACGAGCCAGGCTCTCGGCCTGATTCTTTCGGAAGTAGACACTGGCGAGCGAGAACCGACGACCCACCCAGAAAGTGGGCGCTATTTGTGCGCCGGCCTTCCAACTCTGTGCTCAACCCCCCGGCGTCTTGGGCAGGCGATCTGCCCGCCAGTCTACACGGCAGGGGCACCGTCTAGTGGACGCTGACAGCGGCCGTACCGTCGAGCACGCCCGCGCCGCTGATCTTGTGTCCCGCGTCGTCGCAGCCGTCGCCGCCGCAGATGCCGCCGGAGGTGGTGCCCCAACCAGTTTTCTTCGTGCGGGGGAGCCAAGCCCCGCCTTCGTCGCAACAGTTGCCGCACTCGACGCTGCTGGAGGCGGCAACTCACCCAGTTTACGTTGTGGGCGGGAACCAAGCCCCACCCCCGTCGACGTTTGAGCTGGTTCCGGCTCGGGCGCAGCGTCCCCTGTTGGGCCCTCTGTACCTATCGCGGCCGTTACGGCAGTGATCTACGACCTAAGTATGGCAATTGGTACTGGTTTGGGCTGGACGGACGAGGACCGCGTGCTGCTGTGCACGGCGGACCTGGCGGTGAGCTGAGCCCCTTTTACGGCAACCGGGCGTTCCAAGGAGCAGCTGTGGGGGGCTGTACACGACTAGTGGACCGATCTGATTAAGGGAGAGCCCTTGCACGTCAAGCGTAACGCGAGCGCGCCCGACAGACAGTTCAAGAAGATCCGCAATGGCGCGAGCACGTCTACGTAACACTACCTGGCTGTTAAGAACATGCAGACGACAGGAAACCTCTTCGAGGAGGGAATAATCAGTGGAGCTGTGGCCCGATACTTCTCGCTTGACATCTGTGATGCCATCCGCACCGAACGGGAGAAGGACAAGCGCCAAGGCAAGTCGGCGAAGAGGAAGGCCAAACTGGCGCACTACAAGTGGGTGGCGTGCTGGCCCGTGCTCCGGACGTTCGACAAATTTAGAGACGCGGCAAACACGCCGGACAGAAACATGGAGGTGGACGACTCTTCGGCTGAAGACGGAAGGAGCGGCTGCACGAGGAGCCCGAGCTTGGCCAGCACGGCGGACCAGCGCCGGCCCGGAGGCATCGAGGCTGCCAAGCAGATGCGGATTGAGGAAGCCACTATGGAGAAGCAGTTGAAGGCCAGCACGGCGGCAGTGGAAAACCTCTCGGTGGCGCAGCAGGGGCGCACCGCGCTCTTCTTTTTGGACTCTCCGGCGATGCGCAACCACGCCGGAGGCGGCCAAGCTCTGTCAAGCGGTGTTACGAAAGATGATGAAGTGTGCAGGCATGGAGGCGGCGCCTGCACCGCCTGCCTCGTAAAAGCTGGGTACTGCCAATGTGTCTTACGCGATTCACGCTCTGGAAGTGGACAACGGTGTGGCTGTATTTGGCGTATCCGCTACCGCCGCGGATGCATCGTCTTCGGTGCTTCTGGATGCTGGCTCTGCCGCCGGAGCAAATGCACCGTCGGGGCGGGAGCCGCCGACGGCGCTTGTTGCAGGAGGACCTGCTGCGTACAGGGCTCTGGCGGCGGAGGCAGTGAAGTGGACGGCGTCGAGGACGCCAGGCAGAGGGGGGGGTGGCGACCGGCGGGGATGAAAGTCTCAAGCCGCCAAGCAGCACGCTGCTTCGCCGACCCTGAGTCAGCAGTTGATGACCGCACGTGGCCTCCAACAGACAAGCGACCCGGAGACGAAAACGGCCACCACGATGGACACTGAGTACAGTAGCGATTGTCTTCTAATCCCCGTGGGATAAATCCGTGCATTAAATCCGTATCCACTTGAGATATATGTCGGCGACGCGTATCCAAAAGGTAATATGAGAAGCAGGGAAGACGATTGATCTATTCTGACCATCCGACACTGCGAGACTATACCTGATCCGTATCCCAGACGTCATACTCAGGATGCGTGGATATGGAAGATTTCGAAACTCATCGCGCCTGAAGAGATTTAGTTGAGTGCAGTCGACCTCTCTCTTCGCTTGCCGAAAATCGGGGGAATCTCGTGCACGCATTCGGCATCGACAGGCGGTGATCCTCTGCGACACAGATGAAACCATCCGATCACTATAATCGACCTGTTTGCGCCGTTATCAGAGTGTCACAGGAGAATCATAATGGCCGCGCTGGCGTCCGCGTCGAAAAGCAGCCCTGCCACCGGATTTCCACCCACGCTGGCCGTAGGAGAGCCGAGGTGCCCGCACCCCTTTACGATTGGATGTTTCTCTTCCGCGCAAGTGCGGCCAGAGGCGACGGCGGCGTCACTTCGCCAATTTCAGTGACGAAAGGCGGTCGAAGCAGCAGCTCCGGGTAGTGCCTTATGATCAGGCTCCTTAGCGCGGACTGCGCCGCCACAGTAGCCGCGGCAACATCCATCAGCAATCATTTCTCAACCACACGGATGGGGTCGTCGTCGGGGACCGCTTGGGGCACACGTATGTCAGAGAGAGCGGCCAGGGCAGGCGCCCACGCGGCGGCCCTGCCGTCGACGTCGGCGTGCTGAACCGGCCCCTCCGCTATCGCCAAGCGCCGGACAGCGGCGCTCTGAAGCACCATCGCCATTTACTACGGGCTCAGAAGCTTGCACGCGTCGCCGCCGGCATGAAAGTTCGACCCGGCCGACAAACGCGTGGCAGCCTTGGTGACGAGTTTCACCGCGGTCTTTGCTAGATACTGGAGGCCGACACCCCCCCCCCCCCCCCCTCTGAAGCCGGACGCGGCCTCGCCTCTCGCGCCGCGCGCTCTTCCGCGGCCGTCGGCCACGCCCGCAGCAACGTCCGCGAGCTGGTCACCGCCTCCGCAACCGTGACCTCGACGGGTACAGCCGATGCAGATAGCAGCGCGCCCATCACCGACAGACTGCACGTTCATGTACCCGGCAGAGGGAGGAGCACCGCCCAGAGGGCGATGGTGGTCCCGCGCGTCGGCCACGCCGGCTGCGTCCGAATGTTCTGCCGTTGGCGGCGACTTCGGAGCTGACGGCAGCTCGCCGAAGGCCGCCAAAGCCGTGGGCAGGCTGCGGCGGTGTGTATCAGTCGGCGAAAGAGGTGATCAGTTCTCTGGGCGGCGACTCAGAAGGGCTGCGGCAAGTGCCGCGTTCGGCGTGGGGGGTCCCGCAGGGCTTGGCACGTCGACTTCCCGCGTGGCGGGAAATTCCGTCCTTACGGACCTGGCTCAGACTGGTGTTCATTGATTACATCGGAGTTTAAATCAACATCCTATACAGAATTCTCTGGCCGAAAATGAGTATATTCTGAGGTATTTTTTCCATATTCCGATCGTGTACAGTCTTTCTCCATTCCTAAGCACCCCTCTTGACGATCGTCCTGGGAGAACTACGACGAGAAACCCAGCCCAATCGCGTTCCATTCTGCGCCAGATCAATGATGGATCAGGAAGGATCTAAGGATCTGTTGCTGACTCCCTAGTGGAGCGCCGATGATCGTAGGAGTTTTTCGGTAGTCGAATCCATCCATGCAGCAAATTCATTGATTGTGCTGTTCCCATTGTTTGTCCGTCCTCGTCGCAATGCGCTCTCGACTTCGCCATGTTCTTCGTTTTCGCCATTGTCAGAGAAGTAGCATAACGTCGCTGGACACCCCCTCACTTCAACTTGAGCACGCCGCACCCACGATCGTGAAGCTTCTATGCCACCCCCCGCCCGTCTGCAGCCGCCTTTTTATAAGTTGGCCTTTGTAGGCAGCGACTGGGGAAATCTTTCACGCCGCCTGCCTTTATCTGCCACGCGCGCCCGTGTTCGCAGGCCGCCACCCCGCACCCTTCCTCAGGTCTCTGATAAATTGTCTGGCACAGCTTTATGGCTCTCTGCATAAACATGACGGGAACCACCAATGCCAACTAGTACACCTACCCCGCCATAGTGAGGGGAAATGCGACCCAGACCACAAAGAGCACCTTCCTGCGGGAACCGGAACAACAGAGACATCCAAGGTACCTAGACGACGAGGGGCAGTACGAATGCCAGCAAGGGAGCAACGGGAGAGGCAAGGAAGTATGGGGAAGGGGGTAGAGGGAGGATCGGTGATAATCGGAGGTGGATCGGCTGGGGGGGGCCAGGAATTGTGGGGTGGGGGTGGGGGGGGGATCAGCGGGGGATAGAAGGCGAATCAGCGGGTGGCGCGAGGGAACATTGTGCGGGGGGGGGGAAGAGAGATCGGCGGAGGACCGGGGTGGATAGCGGGGGACGGGGATGGGGCGTGGATGACGGGTGCGACGATGATGGTGGATGAGCGACGGCGGCGGCTGCGGCGAGGGCAGGTGCGTTGTTTTTAAATGCGTTTGCACGACTTGTCGAGGTACTCTTAACTGATTCTCAATTGCCACTCCGAGCCACTGGGGACGATCGCCGGCGTGGACCACGTTTGTCGGCCGACCTACTTTCGTTGCTATGCACCCCTGCATAGTAAAGAAAGCAACAGAAATGGAGAATGACTCTATCCGTATCCATAGGCCTCCGAATTGAGCTTATCCATATTTGGACTTCCGACATGACCGATGGAAAAAATCTCATCAGTGCACATAAACGGTATTCTGACCACCCCTGCCTCACATGCAGCCCAGGGGCTATCAAACACTGTGGTGTGTCTCCCCTACAAGCCGAAAGCCATCGAGGGCCACCTTCCCCCCTCACGGGCTTGCGCCACCACCGCCGCCACATGCCGGAGGCGTGTTGGCGGTGGCGGCAACAGAGTCCCGCTCGTGCCCGTCTTTCCCCTCGCCCAACCCCGCGGCGGGAGGCGCCCACCTCTCTTCTGGCGGGCGCCGCCCCCACCGGTGGCGCCGCATACCGGCCCGCCGACGCCTTCGCCCATCGGGGGCTGGGAAACCAATCCCCACATTCGTGGCGGCACACAGATGGGGGGGTTGGCGATGGGCAAATGCCCAAAGCCTGCAGGCAACCGCGAAATGGCGTTGTGCGCGATCGAACATCGGGATAGGCTACGTTTCCATGAATCACATTCAATGGTACGCGTTTATGTCCCTTGGATATGGCCGAGCGAGTGGTCAACCATGCCCTCAAAAAGTGCCCGAGACTACTGTCTCGTGCCGAACAACATCTTGAGATATTAGAGACCTTCGGCAACTGCGACGTGGGTTTCGAATGTGATTAATTTGTGGGTCGCCCGGCTGGTCTCTTAAGGAAGCCACATCCACCCCTTCGGCGCTTCGGCATGTATCTAACGTGGGTCGGCAGTCCTGCCACACTCCTTGTGGACTCGCTCACAGTGTGACCAGGTGGAGACTCCTTTCGGCCCGGGTGACGACGCCTTGGCGGACGTGTGCCAGAAGAGCGATCGGGCGACTGTCCTGTGGAATCCGTAAGATTGGGCATCGAAAGCCAACAGATGCTAGCGATTGGCGGAAACTTCCATGCAAGCTACTCATGGACTGCTACATGGCTGCGGTCACCTCGGTCGGTACTGGTTCTTGACGTGGGTCGAAGGGCCTCCTTAGCCATAAATGGGATGGAAATGTGGGTCGAAGACTTATCGTGGCCTGAAGCGTGTCCACGACCCACGCCGTCAACCCACATGTGACATGCCGAAGTTCTCTATTCCTTGCGTAACACTTCTCTCCAGTGTGTGCTATGATTTCACCCTCTGTGGGGGATATGAACGTTGGCAAGGAGTGATAAGTCTTTTGAAAGGTACAGGGAGGATCCAAATCTGTACAATTGCTCGAAGTTCCACGCTCAGACGATCGCCCGACCCCCAGAAATCCGCCCACTTCGATGCATTTGAGGGGGGTGGGGGGGTCGGGATCCGTCGGCTTCCTGCCCAGTCGCAACCATGCGACGCCGCACGGGCTCCAAGGCGGTGCCCGCCGCCACCAGGGCGGCCACAGCTGCTTTTATAAACTCAACGCTTACCAGTTCCTTCATTGCTTCCCTTCTCCAGTTGCCTGGGAGCACTGTGGCGACCATTGCCGCGCGGGTTCGATGCGAGGGGACGGCTGGATGCCGCCACCACAGAGGTCGCCCCCGCCTCCTCTCCGCTCGTGACGCCCGCATGTCACAGTTGCTGGTCTACCGCCACCTCAGCTTGTCCCTGGCCCGGCTGACACAAGACTTCAACCAATCGGTGGCTCTCCGGCTGAGCGAAAGCACTGTGTGTCGCTACCTCCTCCGCGTCTGCCTGCGGAGCGGCGCCGCAGCCACTAAGCTGTTGTTGACGCCCCGCAACGTTTCCCCGGGACGAAAATGAGCCCGAGACGACAGTAGCAGCACCTCCGAGGCCTGAGGAAAGGCTACTTTTGCCGATGAGCGCACTTTTACGGTGCGGCCAGCGCGAGTCGAAGCACACGTCTGGCAGCGTCCGACGGAGCGCTACTTGCCCGCATACCGCCGCCCATCCTTCAAGTCGGGTTGGCTGAGCCTATTGGTGTGGGGGGGCTTCTCTGCGTGCGGAGGGACGCCCCTGGTACGCGTGGAGGGTCGTTTTAACCAACACAAGTATATTGACATTTCGCAAAACCACCTTCTCCCGTTTTTCGAGGCCAAGCACAGTGAGACGAGCAACTCCAAGCTGCTCGACGACAACTGTGAGCCCCACAGGGCTCGTGCGGCGCGCTTCTACACGGCTTTTCATGGACTGGAGCGCGTCTACTGGGCTCCTCAGAGTCCAGATATGAACCCGATTGAGAACGTTTGGAGCGTCCTCGGGCGGCCTCCGCGTGCCCGCCCGACGCCACCCACCACGTTGGACAAGTTGTTTGATGCCTTTGCGAGGAGTGGGACAGTCTTCCTGACTCTCTCTTTGCGGGTTTCTCGGAGGGGATGCCGCGGAGGGTGGGCGCTCTGGCGGTAGCGAGCGGTCACTCCACCAATGATCAAGTCAATCGTTATGAACAGCCTCTAGAGGCCAATTTCCTAAACCAGATGTCGATTGGTTAACCTGGTTCCTAACAAGAATGGCCAATTCGATCGTACGTTTCAGGAACCCCCCTGCACCTATACTCCGACGCGATTGCTTTCCCAGCGTCGGGCGGCTGACCTGGGCGGCCTGGCAGCGATGCTCAGGCGCTTCTCTTCCCCAGGACGGCGGCAAGGCCGGCGCCGCCAGCCGACGCCGCCGCTGCGGCCGCCAACGACGGTGCCGGCGGGCAATGTCGCAACCGTCGCTCACCCCCCCGAACGGTTGCGGCTGCCGACGTCGCCGCAGCCGCCTCCAACCTCGCAGCCGCCGGCCGCCACCACGACCGGCTGACCCCGCTGCCGCCGCCGCCTGCATCAGCTCCACCGGGCGACGTGGTTGCCGCCACCGCCAACCACGGAGCCACCGGCCGCCGCCACCACTGGCTGACTCCGCCGCCGCCGCCGCCTTCAGCGGTTCCGGCGGTTGACGTCTCCGCCGCCGGCGCGAACCACGGAACCGCCGGCCGCCGCCGCAACCGGCTGATGACACCGCGGCCGCCGCTCCCGACGGCGCCGGCGGGCGACCTGGCCGCCGCCGCTCTCTCCGACGGTGCCTGTGGGAGACGTGGCCGCCGCCGCCGCCTCCGACGTCGCCGCCGACAGACGCCACCATCGGCCGACGCCGATGCCGTGGCCGCCAACAATCGTGCCGGCGGGAGACGTCGCCGCCACCGCCGCCGCCAGCATCGCTGCCTACCGAGACCACTGCCGGCCGACACCGCTGCGGCTGCCGCCACCAAAGGTGCCGGCTGGCGACTTCGCCGCCGCCGCCACCGCCGCCAGCGACGTAGCTGCCGCCGCCCTCCCCAACGGGGCCGCCGCCCCCAAACATGGTAGCGGCGGACGTCCCCGAAACTTCCGCCAGTCATAATGCCGACGGCCGCCGGCCGCACCGGCCGACGCAGCCTCCACAGCCGCCCCCAAAGGTTGTCGCGGCAGACGTCTCCGCCGCCGCCGCCAACCGCGGAGCCGCCGGCCCCCGCCACCATTGGCTGACGTCGCCGCCGCCGCCACCTCAAACGGCGCCGGCCGACAGCGTCGCCGCCTCCGCTCTCGGCAACGGTGCCGGCCCTGCCAATGGTGGTGGCGGCCGACGTCTCAGCAGCCGCCGCCATCCACGAAGCCGACGGCCGCTGCCACCACTGGCAGAAGCTGCGGCAGCGGCCGCCCCCAACACTGCCGGCAGGCGACGTCGCCGCCGCCGCCGCCGCTGACGCCTTCGCCGGCCGCCATGCTTTCCAGCCGACGCAGCCATTCCCACCCCCGTGATTGTTTCCGTCGAGCAAAAGCGACGCCGCCGCCGCCACCGACGTTGCCGCCGGCCGCCGCCATTGCCTACCTACGCCGCCGCCGCAACCGCCCCCAACGGTGCCGCCGATTGACGTCGAAGCCGCCGCAGCCAACCACGGAGCTGACGGTCGCCGCCATTTCCAGGAGACGCGGCGGCTGCCTCCCGCGGCAATGGTAGAGGCAGGCGACGTCTCGGCCGCCGCCGTCAGCCACGGAGCTGCCAGCAGCCGGCACCACTGGCCGACGACGCCGTCACCCGCCGCCCCCAAAGACGCCGGCGGGCGACGCCGCCGCTTCTGTCTTCCCCAATGCTGCCGGCGGGAGACGTCACCGCCGCCGTCACCACAGACGTCGCCGCCGGCAGGTGCCACCGCGGGCCAACAATACCACCGCTCCCGCCACAAAAGGTGCCGGCGGCCGACACCGCCGACGCCACCACCCCTAACCCTTCGGGAGGCCCACGTCGCCGGCGCCGGCGCCCCCACCGGTACATGAGGGCGACACCGCCGCCGCCGCATCCACGTACGGCGCGACGGGCCGCGGTTAAAACCGGCCAAGGCCGCCGCCGCCGCAGCCACGAGCACTGCCGGCCGGCGACGCCACCACAGCTCCCGCCACGAGCGGTGCCTACGGGCGAGTCGCCGCCACCACCACCACCACTACCGCGGCCCCCGCCGCTACCACCGACGCCGGTCTCGGGAGACGCCGACCCCGCGGCCGCCGCCTCCGCCGCCACCACCAAAGGCGCCGGCGGCCGCCGCCGCCGCCGCCGCCGCCGCCACGGCCGCCGCCGCCGCCGCCGCCGCCACCACGAGCGACGTTGCGGGAGCACTAGGGGAGCTCTCGCTCCGACTGGAGAGCGCCAGCCGTGCAAGCGCAGACGCCAATGCGCCGGCGGCGGTCGCCGCGGCCGGCGGGCCACCTGCGGCGGGTGCGGGGTCGGAATTGACACCGTAGAGAAGTTCCATCACAGGCGGCGGCGGCAGCGAGGGCGAGAGAAGGTGCCGCGCACACCTCCTCAGGACCGACTGAACGGTGCCGCGGTCTGTTGCAGCAAAGACCGTGCGGTGGCTCCTGGACGGCCGCCTTCCCCGGCGGAGTCTTGTAGGGGGCGTGGCACACCCGCGCGCGTGTCGGTGGCCCGTGACCGTGTGAGGGGCGGAGAAGGGAAGGGAGTGGGGGTGCCGGCCTCGGCCGTGTGGTCGCCGCTGGCGAGGAGTGGTGGCGCACCACTTTGGAAGGGGGAGCGAGTCGGCGGGGGGGGGGCGGGGGGGGTGGGTTCGGTGG
>ENA-ORXR01002030-ORXR01002030.1-marine-metagenome-genome-assembly--contig:-NODE-2030-length-20057-cov-10.964965_pt1 | contig 20057 bp, 26 predicted proteins | sample MGYA00237866_ERZ511479 | MGnify/ENA metagenome assembly ERZ511479 | reverse complement strand
GCAAGCCCAGCTAGCGCTGTTGTAATTTATCTGGTTGTGGCTAGACTGACCAAAAATGGCTGGTGCTGTCAAAGAAGCTACCATTCCCCACTGTTGGGGGCAGGGCGGCGACACCCGCGCACTGCACCGATCTGTGAGCACAGACAGCAGAATGGCACCCTGTGTGACTGGGATTGAGTCTCACCGTGCCGACTTACGGCGACATCTGGGAGGCCAGAGGCCTGTATAGCTGCCTTTTTCTCTTCGCCACCTTCCGAGACCGCCTCATCATCCGCACGACACACATCGCGCCCACCTAGCACCACCCGTTCTTCGGTCTCCGCCGCTGCCTTTAGTGGTCCGCTGGACCACGGCCTCTACGGCACCTCTCCCGGTTCCCACACCAAGTCTGCCGGGCACGGCACAACTGCTACTCTCAGCCAACCTGTCCATCACGTGGGTCTCGTCCAGCTCGTGCACGTGCCTCATCCTGTTTGTCGCCAAGTGGCTGTCTCTGTCGTTCCCTGCGCCCCGGTCTTGGTTGCCATGAAGTGCTACCTGTGCGACGCGGTCATGCCGGATGGCCTTACGCAGCGGACGTGCAAGATTCACAAGTGCTGCTGTCGTCACTCTCTGCCGGAAGGCCACCCACTATGTCCGTCCAGGGCGGATGTCAGCTGCAAGGATTCAAGCTGTTCGCATCGCCAGACATGTTCAACCTGGAAGCAACCTGGGCATCAACACGACACATTGGTGCTACATCCCGGTCGGAATCAGATTACTAAGGCGGGAAAACCTCTACGACTCCCCGATGCTGATTTTCTCAAGGGCTGCGATGTTGCCTGTCCCCTGATGGATGACAACCGTGCTCGAGCTCACGTCGCCGCGAAGCGCGCTGGATGCGTGGCAAGCCACGGAGAGCGGCAGGCGACGTCAAGCTCGTCCGGCGTTTTACAAGGCAACGTCTTCCTGTCCAAATCTACCTCAGCTGGTACCCTCGCCCTCATGCAAGATGCGTGACTGCGCGCAAGTACAATGGAGGCCACCAACAATCGGTGTCACGATTTGGCAGACATCCATCGCGTGTCTGGCATGACTCCTTGTGGAGCGGCTGTTGCGGCCGCTCGCGGCGTTAGAAATTATTACACTTTGTCTGGTTCGGGCGCATCGTATGCGGTGTCTCCAACTGAGAACTGACTGCACACGAGATGGTCGCTGCAGGCAGGAAGTCCAAACGGGACAAGATGATATCTGACATGCGCGGCATCATGGGTGTCGGTGCGCAGGAGGGGGGGCAGGAACTAACTGTGGTGGCCGACAGCTGCTCAATGGCAGTATGGTCCGAAGGGCAGCGGGATCAGATTTCGAAACCGCTTGTGCTGGTTCCCGCAGCTGCTCGGACACACATTCCTTCACGACAGGAGGCAGAGCAGTGCCTATCAGAGCTGTTTGGGGCATCCCACGCTACCTCTCAGTCATCCATTTCTATTGACGTCATCAAGTGCACTACTGACAACAACCTGACTGGCTTTGCGCGGATGTGCGGCGCGTTTCCGGCCGCCGACATTTCTGAGCTGCTGTGCTCGTTCTCGCTCAGTGGCCAATGCGAGACGGCTACTTCGAATTCGTTGGTAATGGCGGATGCTTGGGCCGAGGGGTACGTGATTTCGCTGGTGTGAGAGTATAGCGATTTGAGTACTAGTGGCTGTGGCTCCACACTGATGTTTGTCGGGTGGCCCCCCTCTGGGGATCCGCCCCCACCTCCGGCCGCGGCTGCGTCGAAGGAGGAGGCCAGCGCCCTCACTGCCGCCCGCACCGTCCTGGCGCGGGCGGCGCTGCGCCTCGAAGAGGCTGTGATGGTAGCGGCAGCCACCGCCGCCGTTGCTGCGGCGCCGGACGCGGGTGCGATCGGCGCCATCCCCGCGCTCCCTGAGAGCGCGGAACGGGCGGACCGGCCCACCCGCGCCCTGCATCCAGCGAAGCGAAGTCCAAATTGCGGACCGCACGATCTGATTGGTGCACGTCACGAAGCAGATCGCGATCGGCCCGACATCGGAGTATCACCCAGTTGATATTCATTTCAAACTCTTCTGTAAGGCATGTGGGAGGGCGTGCCCCGAGCGGACCCAGCGCTACGCAGATGGGGCACTGATCGCCGTACCCACCACAGCCGACGACGGACCGCCCACGGCGCGGTCCCGCAGGGCAACTACGATGGGCAGGGGCCGCGGAAGCGCAATCACGGGGCCCAGAAGCCGGGCATACAGGACCCGACTGCGGGCTGTGCATCATCCTGTATCGTACAAACGCAGGCTTCTGAATGGAGAAAATAACCGCTTGCGGGTGGCGTCATCGAGTTCACAATGGTACAATAAGGCCCAGAAAGCCGGCCCGTACGCCCCCGTCAGGCCCGATTGTCAAGTAGAAAATGGCTGCACTGAGTTATTCCTGTGCGGTCGGGGCGGGGATCTGGGGTTGGGGACGAGAACAACAACAACAACGACGACAACAACGACAACAACAACAACAATCAAAACCAGCAGAGCGTTGTGATTGGCGGCCGCATGTAGGCGCGAGGCGGCACCGCGTCGGCGGGACGCCTCGCCGATGAGAAGGTTTGACTCGGCCGGCGCGGCCGGGCATTGACTCCCAACCAATATTGGGTTGATCGTGTGTATTCTGTCTTGTGAGTGCGCGTGTGCCTCATTTGGTGTGATGAGAGGGGCACCGGGAGAGTAAAAGAAGTGGATCCCTGTTAGTGTTTCTTGTTTCCTGTAGCACAGCCTTTGCCTCGTGTTGCGTTCATGTGTTTTCACGACAGGTGTTTTGGGAAAAGTCTGGGCGACGAAAATTGTAGATTCAGTTGAGACTGAAGTTATCGAACTCTCGGGAGTACTGGAAAGCTATAAAGTTTAAGCTTGTGGAAGTCAACGAGTGGAGCGGCGCACCGCTCGTTGCCACACGCGCGCGCGCCGCGTCGCCCCGTGTACGGCGGCAGCGTCAGCTGTACGCATCCGACCCGGCAGGTGTAGCCGTGGCGTGATCGACTGCGACAAGGGTTGGGGCAGTGGCGGTTTCGGTTCGATCCGTAGCAGGGGGCCAACCTCGACTGGCGCCCCTGCGCTCCTCCGCCTGTCCAGGAGAGGGCGTAGCCCGACGGTGACCACAGGGTGGCGCTGGTCCGCTCGCCCTGCGTGTCCGTGGGGAGCGCAAGGGACTTGACCTAAGGCGCGCATTGGGCTGATGGTCGAGGTTACGAAAGGAGGGAGAGCCCGCGTGTGCCATGGGACTTTTGCATTTACTGGTTCAGCTGCAGACGAAAAGAAAAAACCGGAGCAGTACGGGAAGGGCAATGACAAACACAAGAAGAGGCCGCCTCAAAAGTGAGAAAAACAGTGGTTGGGCACGGAATACGGCCTCCTGGGTGGGAAGGCGGGCAGCGGAAAAACAGCGGAAGTGGGTATCCGGGGGAGCAGGAGTGAGCCGCGGGCCGCGGATTCTTAAGGGGTCTGGGGACAGATCAGGACGGAACGCTTGTGTGGCTACAGAGCGAGCTGCGGCTGGGAGCCGCGGGAACCGCTGGTGAAAGATCATCTCCGGCGTGATCCGAATCCTCACAGATTTTCCCCCATGTTTCGACTGTAAGCGGTTCCGGGCCATCAGTACGCCGACTACGCTCTGGGGGCCAACCCCCTAATCCGAAACGTGGGCCACCAGCGGCGGAGCCGCCAGTGGAGCCCGCTCCATCCTAAGAGAATTCGCAACCCCGGCCAAAACGATCCGCGCATGCCACCGCCACAAAATCAGGGACACGTACGATAGTGTCCCCGTCAGGGCGTCACGGTGGTGCTTCTCCGACAGCGCCGAAAAGAGACAGGACCCCGTGGTCGGCCCGACCAGCCCGTACGTCCCTCATACCAGTGGCGTGAGCGCGTGGGGCGGGTCGCCAGCGGGAAGGTGCGGCGTGTACTTTCCGACCTTCTCCGCCTCGCGCACCTGGGCGGCTCTTGGAAAGCGGGGGGAGCCCGCCATGTGAGAGACGTGGGCGGCATCCGTTGAGGCCACCATGGACATGTCCTCCGACAACGGCGCTCTGGAGGCCACGCTCGTTCCCCGCAGATCGGGGCGCAGCGCGGGCGCTTGTGCCCCGACAGGGAACGGCGGCTCTGCCACTACCTCCGTCCACCAAGAGTCCATATGCAGCACCGTGGCACTCCGCTGCAACACCTCCGTGTCGTGCAAGGTGCGCAGCACGACGCTGCGCGAGCCCCTGCCCAGCCAGTGGCAGGCGAGTGGGTCAGACAGCTGGCCGCAGCGGCACTCGCGGACGGATGCCTGCGGCACGGGGGCTACAACGAGCCACAATCTCTCGGCCGCCTGCTGTGAAGTGCACTTCATCAGTCCCCCAGGAACAATTGTCGTGGAGAGTCCGATATAATTGCGTGTATTTGTTCGAAGCACTACTTGAATTTGTTTGTAGATCTTTTGGAGGGCTACGTCGGGTGTCCGCGAGGCAATGACGACGAGGTGGCCTGTGGGGAATCAGGTGCACCGTCGCAGGCCTGAGAACGCTCTGCATCGTAAAGTAACGCGCCCGCCGAACCACCTACCTCTTCACAGGTTATGGGCCCTGTGTCGCTAGTGGTCATCGTCGTCTTCCGTGCGCTCGTGTGCGGGACGCTGTTGGTTAAGCTGCTGTGTGTTTCGGTGTTGGGCGGGAACGTTTAGCCTCCCACGTCGTCAGTATCGCGCCTCCTGGCGCGGTCGTCGTCATCATGTCGGAGCACGGCGGATTTCTCTGCGCCCGCTTTGCGCAGCTGGACGACAACTACAAGGTGTGGGCTGTGTACTGCCGTGAACAGCTCATTAAGGAGAAGTTGTGGGCGGCCGTCGTGACTGGTCGCCCTGCTTCTGGGAGCACCACCAAGGGTAACTTGGCGGCGGAAGATTGGGACCTCATGAACGAGTCTGCGTTGGCGAACATCCAGATGTCGGTCCAGCCCGTTCACCTGCATTCGGTGACGGCGGTCTGTATGGCCAAGGAAGCGTGGGACGCGCTCAAATACAACTTTGAGGCCCGAGACAACGCACGTCTGCTGCAGCTCACGCACGAGCTGACAGCCTCAGAGTGGGCGGTGACGAGAACATCATCAAGTACACGTCGCGCGCGAAAGGCATCGGTAAAGAGCTCTCCATGCTGGGCAACCAGGTGGACGAGAAAACGCTTGTCCTGCAGATCCTGTCGGGGCTTCCATCCGAGTATGAAAAGATCAGGACCGTCCTGGAGAACATGGACGGGAAGCGCGACGTCGCCGACGTGAGCACCAAGCTGCTCACAGTGGAGCAGCGGGGGAGCCGAGGGCGCTCGTCCTCGACGGCCGGGGTCAAGTCGCAGGCTTTTGCGGCAACGGCTTCCAAGATACCGTGGGACAAGCGCGCGGTCGTGTGCTACTAATGCGACAAGAAGGGGAACATGAAGCGCGACTGTCTGAAGGAGAAGACCGATGACGCCAAGGGCAACAAGAAGCCAAATGGCGGGCGTCGTGAGGGAGGCGGGGGAGGTGGTGCACCTCCCCGCGCCGCATTGGCCTACGCTGTGTCAGCAGGCCAGGCCGGGAGGCTCAACGTATCCGGGAGCACCAGCGGGTCCTCGACCTGGGTGTTGGACTCTGGTGCGACCAACAATATGGCGCCCGGGATGTGGGCTTCACCGTCAAGGCGATGGGTAGCAGGGCCAATGTCAGTTTAGCTGACGGCCACAAGGTGTCCATCAAGGGGCATGGCTACGTCTCCATGGAGGTGAGGAAGGGAAACACCACGGCTCGACTTTTCCTGCATGAGGCCATGCTTGTGCCGGGTGTGACAGAAAACCTTCTGTCGGTCCTAGTGGTCGACCGCCGTGGCGGTGCGGTGGTGTTAGTTGGCGACGCCTGCAAAATCCTCAGTGACGGGGAAGCGGTTCTCGCGAGCGCGGTTTTGAGCAACGCGTCTGTCGTCGACTCGGTGAACGAGTCCGAGAACTACGTGGTCAAGGTCGAGCCGGTCACGGCGTCGGCAAGCGCCGCCTCCACACGCATGGACGGCGAGGCGGAGCTGTGGCACCGCCTGTTCAACCTCTTGGGCTTCGAGAACCTCAAGCGGGTAGTTGTAATGGTCGATTGGATGCCGTAGACTGTAGCCGAGGCCAAGCGCCTTCCTGGTACGGTGTTCGTGCCGCTTGTCGACGGAAAGATGGTGCGTTCTCCACATCATCGCTCGACAACGACAACCACCAAGTGCAAGTTGGTTCACACGCACGCTGATGGCCCATTGACGGCGTCGATGGGCGGCTCTGTCTACTTCATGACTTTGATGGAAGAGTTCACAGGGTTCATCACGGCGACACCCAGAAAGACCAAGGGAATGGTTCCGGAAGTCCTCAAGGCCCGCATCAAACAGCTCGAGACCAGGCGCTTACGTGAATAAATGGCACTCTGATATAATGGATAGATATACTCGGATATACTCAGATTCCGGAAAAGCAAGCCCGATCATGCATACTCTCATCTGAATGGCACCGCCGCTTTAATGGCTCTGATGCGGATAAACGAAAGTACAACGACGTACCCGTCGTCAAACGAAGGAATCCCACTACCCCAGGTAACTTCACTCGCCAGGCGGCTCCAAACGCTCGAAGCCGGCACGAGACACGCAGGAATATGTTAGACACATACTGGGTAGCAGTGAGCCAACTCAGGGCATGTCGTCGACGGCGAAGGTGATTGGCAAAATAGGCGGTTTTTCGTCTTTTGTCGCGCGCGGCAGCAGACGGGCGGCATGTACGACTCAGAACACTTCTCTGCCATGAAGGTTAACCAAGGTAGCGAGATGGGCTACGATGCTTGCGCATCTTGCCTGAAAATCGCTGTCGCGAGCGTGTCATGGTCTCGGATAGGTCGCGCTCACACGTTCCACCACGACCCGCTCTTCGTTATTTCTTGGCAATCAGCATCGCAAGTACTTCCTATGTGACGTAGTTGATGCAGAATCTGATATATTCTGAATAGAATCCCTATTCTTATTCATATCCTACGAAATTTGGTTTCGGATATATATCCTATCTGTACTCAAGAAATTGCGTCAAAACTCTTGTCTGATTCAAAAAATGCAAATGTTGAGTATATCGGAGTGGACGGAATATCGGAAGATTCATAAGCCCCTGCTCGAGACGCTGACTGGGCTCAAGGTGAAGCGGGTTCGCCATCATGGTGCGAAGGAGTACGTCAGCCGTGACCTCCAAGATTGGTAGACAGACAAGGGCATCACGTCGGAGAAGACGGCGCCGTATTCATCGCAGCAGAACAGGACGGCGGAGCGCGCCAACCGCTACATCATGGGGCGCGTTCGAGCAGCGCTGATGGACGCACGCTCGGAAGAGAAGCTGTGGGCTGAGGCCCTGTCCTCTATCATCCACATACTATACCGCTCTCCTGAGACGGAGCAGGACGTTACGCCTCTTGAGGTTCTCACGCGGAGACACCCGGACGTGAAGGGATTCCGCGTATGGGGGAGCCGGGCATGAGCGCGTAAGACCAAGCAACAAAAGTGTAGGCTCGATCCAAGGACGGACGTCGGCCGTTTTGTCGGCTACACCGTTGGTGGCAAGGCCTACCGCAGCCTGGAAGATTACTCGAGCAAGATCTTCGAGCGCCGAGACGTCCTCATGGAAGAAATCTCGAGCCCGTCTTTGAACAGGACTGCCGGGTCAGGGTCGAGCTCCAGTCCTCGTCTGACCTCGGGGAAAGATGGTTGCAACGAGGACGGAGAGATGGACATGCTTGGCACGGAAGTCCCGAGCTCGGACGATTTCGCGCGTCACAAGTCTTCATCAAGCGACGACTCGCAGGATGAGGAGGCCAGGCAGGACAAGGACGAAGACGACGATGGTGACGCCTGCGAGAACTCAGCGACTCAGGCAGGGCACCGAGAGATGCCTGACTCCACCACGGACAGTGGTCGTTACAGGGCGCGAGCACCTCGGCGGTCCAAGCGCAAGCCTGCACCGAAAGTTACTTGGTGGGAGCGCAACCCAAAGGCGTACGCGGCAGCGGGACCAGAAGTTGGAGCTATTGTATCCTGGGATCTGAATAGGCCGCCAGTAAACGAGAAGGAGGTGCGTGTGCGCCCAGACTGGCCGCTGTAAAAGGCTGCTGAGCAGGAAGAATACCCCGCGCACAAGAAGCTGGGAACCTGGTCGAAGACGAAGGAGACCAGAAAGCGCAAGGCGGTCAAGACACGGTACGTCTACGACCTCAAGCACGACGCAGAAGGCAGCGTGACGCGGTTGAGGGCGCGGTTGGTGGTGCAGGGAATCAAACAGGTTTCGGGGCGCGACTTTGACAAGACGTGGGCACGAGTGCCCGGCTGGGCTACGAAGCGCGCGCTCTTTCCGGTGGCAGCGTCCAACGACTGAGAAACGCATCATGTGGACGTCAAGACGGCCTTCTTCAAAGCTTAGGCGGACAAGGGGATGTACATCAAGCTTCCAGAAGGCGCAGTGAAGGGAGATGCAGATACGGCCTGCCGTCTGGACCTGGACCTTTACGAGACAAAGCAGTCGGGGCGCCTGTGGGGCATCAAGCTCGACAAAGAGCCCAAGACTATGGGGGCGGTCCTATGAAAGGTGGACCCGTGCCTGTACACGTGGAGCCACCCTGTGCACGGGCTTGTCTACAGCCTGGTCTACGTCGACGATCTCATTGTGGCTGCAGCTAGCCTCGCCGGGGTTCAGGCGGTCAAGAAGTCTGTGTCGGCGACGTTCGACGTGCGCGACATGGGGGAGGTCAAGGAATTCATTGGCATGAAAGTCATTTTGTTGGAACGTCATGCTCGTCGCCTCTGTAAGCCACTGCTGCTACAAAAGCAAAATCAAGAAACCAGGTGATTGCAGGGGTCAGGTGTTTGCAGGATTTCGAACCGCCGAGTCCCCAACTTGACCCGAAGGACACGCCTAACGGAAGAAGCGGCCATACTTCCCACTTGGCCACAAGTGCGACTATCTCGCGGTTTGGTAACCACTGGCTTGGTTCACATTTGTACTCGTACCATTTTGAGTGAATTTCTTGCGATTTGACTTAGAGTGTGGGAGGGAGTGTGCGCGTGGCGGGCTTGACTGCTCCGTCTTTGACTACTTGAGGAGTGCCTTTGATGGGGAGAGGGGCGCTTGGGAGAGACAACCAACAAGAGCACCTTCGCACACACGCAATAGCCCATGCCTCTCAACTACTTCACCGTGGTCCCCCATCCCCTATTCCCTCTGCGGTTCAACAAAGTCGCGACCGGGTGGCCAAGGTGCTCACCCTGAGCAACTCAGGGCACTTTATCGCCCTTCTTGAGGCGTTTGGGATGTCCAACTCCACGCCCAGCCAGACACCAATGGTATCGGGGTCTAGGCTGCACAAGACGGGAGAGAATCTGCTGCCCAAGGTCACCCGGTGTGCGGATCTTGTCGGTTCCTTGCTCTACCTGTAAGGCGCCTGGCGATGGCGGGGAAACGAGCAGCAAGCGCCGCAAGATTGCGCGCTCGTGGGCCGCTGACGACGACAGCGAGTTCAAAACGTGCGGCGTCCGGAAGCCTAAGTACCGACTTTTGGTGCTCAAGTGGTGGGGCAAGTTCGTGGAGGCGCAGCTAAGCAACGTCGAGGCGAACAAGCAGCTGTCGTTGCCCAACACGGCGACGTGGGTGGTCAAGCGGCTCACCAAGAAGAGAAACAACCCCCTCCAGCCGCTGAAGTTCGATGCTGTTCACTTCATCATTGACACAATGCGCACCTCCATCACAGAGCGCGCCAAGATCCAGCGCCACTCGACGGGGAAGAGCCCCAGAGAAACTGATAAGGCCGAGAAGCAGAAGGATACTAAGAAGGCCTCCGACTGGCAGAAGTCGGCCAAGGACATAGCCGATATCGTTAAGCTGGCGCTGGGGGTGTCGCGGCATACGGGGGGCTCGTGCAGGATGACGCCAGTGACGCACGGGCGGGCGGCAAGCCGCAGCGGGCACAAGGACGGCGAGCCCGCTTTGTCCAGGGGGGCCGACAAGTCTTTGCAGCCCGGCGACAAGTCGGGGTCGAATATCAACGCAAGTGCAGATAGAAAAAGTAGCACCCCAAGCTCACGCTCAAGCTCCAGCTCAGATTGCGACGGTAGTGTGCTCCCACCCACCATCCTGTCCACCCGCGCATCCCGTCCCCCTGCTGCCGCGCCCGCGACGCTGCCAACCGCCCGACGCGGAGGAGCGAGGGGTCGCTCGCGACGCTCTCTCACCGCCGACGAAGATGGTCGGGGAGCGCTGGCGGACGACGCAGCGATGAAGGAGATCGTGGAGAGCACCCGATCGGCAGCGAGCGCTCTGGCCGCGCAGGTGGCTGTCGCCAAGCAGAGGCGTGAGATGCGGACCGCTGCTCCGGCTCGCGCGGCGGAGGCGACCCTGGAGGCGACCAACCGGCAGTTTCAGCTAGAAGTCATGCGTGAGCAGCGGGAGAGTCGCGAGTCGGGGCGCCGTGCCCGCATGGAGGAGCAGAAGGTCTCGGCAGCGGTGCTCACGGCGCAGATCGCCGTGCCCGTGGAGTAGCTGGGGGTGCTTAACGAGCTCTACCTCAAGACGCGGGATGCTGCTATATTGCAGCACATCGTGTCGATGTCCTCCGTCGATGGCGTGGGGAGCGCGGGCTCCACGCCTGCGGGGCGAGGATCGACAGCGGAGGTCGGGCGGGGCAAGCCGGAGGCTGGGAGCGCAGCGGCGAGCACTGGCACGGCGGATGGGGGGCGCACGGGGTCACCTGCTGGTGGGGGGATCCATGCCAGTCCCAGGTCGACGCCGATGAGGGACGGCGTGGCTCAGTTGGCGGATGGCGGGGCGACGGCGGGCCTGAAACGTGTGAGTGGGTTAGGTGATGGCGAACGGGACGGGGGTGGTACAGAGTAAGGGTGTGGAGGGTCTTCGTGCTTGGGAGGGAGTTTGTGTGTTTTGGGACAGCTCCTGATCGGTGCTTGTTTGAATGGATAGGTCTTGAGCCATCATTTGTTTCTGTTGTATCGGTGGCTGTCATTGTACACGGCGTGGCGACGGCCAAGCAGTGGATGTCTACAAAAGAAAAGGCGTCGCCGGGTACGCGGTTTTCTATTGATCTCAGTATATATACACCCCAGTGGCCTTCATAAAGGCAGTTCCATCCCTCTTAACTCTGGAGCGAGTTGCCTCGGCTGCGGGATGCGACGGCAGAGGCCCCTGCACTGCAGCCAGTGTCGGGCTGGGGTCCACCTCCCCGTCGCTGCCTGTGATGCATATATTGTGCAACACGCAGCATGCAAGTATCCACTCCATGACAGCCACAAAATCTTCCTCAGAACCAATAGATATGCGCAGTTTTTTTAGGCTGGCCCAGCGGCCATTCGCAATACCAAACGTATGTTCAGAAATAGCACGAAGGCGAGGGAGCTGCCAGTCAAAAGTCTTGTTCGAAGTGGAAAAACCGCTTCGCCCTATATGGGGACCCACCACCCTGTCTGTGAAATGCATCCCTTTTTCCCCAGGCAAAAGCTCCCCCAGAGGAAAATGCTCACCTAGAGAACGTGCCCAATCCGCCTGCTGCTGCACAAGGACGTCAGACGCCGAACCAGAGAATTCAAGAGTGACAGAGATGATGTTTCGCTCATGGTCACTGGCCACCAGTGTATGGATACTGTAGCGGTCGTGTATGTCCCAAAACTTCAACGGTTGCACACGCGGGGCGTACGCAAGGGGCACCTGTGAGCCATCAACAGACCCAATGCACCCCCTAAAACCGAACCTCTCCCAAGCAAAGCATGAAAGCTCCACCCGCCGGCTCTCAGATGGCCACTCAATACACCTGTCGGACAGTTTGTTAACTGCAGAAATGAAGGGCTTTCTGCAGTTGTTGACAGATCCTGCGCTCACCTCAGAGATGTTCTAAGTGGCGTTCACACCGGTGGGGACAATGCATGAAAATAAATGAGCAAAAAACACAGAAAATCTGTCAGTAGCGCGTCACTCTCTGGGCACCCCGAAACAAGTCTTGTTGATGCGCTCCACATGCCGAGAAAAACTCAAACGTACTTGCGGAGCTGCCGTAGAGTCCAAGGCGGAAAAGCGAAATCTTCTGAACTCGATCCGTGGATACAGGTCGCTCCCCAGGCACGCCAGACTGCGGGAGGTGTTCACGGAGAGGGTCTGTCAGTAGATTATACGTACTGCGGCCCAAGAGCACAACGATACGCCACCGGTGCTCTGGAAATGCGTCCAAAACGTACGTGCCCCACTCCACGCTCTTGGAAACAAAACCACGACCCATATGCAAGAACCTTCTCGCTACAAGAGTGCGCAGCTTTCTCCGGGATAGCATTCGCCGGGACAGTAGGAGCCAAAAGAGGGGAGCTGGGACATCATATTTTCTACCGCCCTCGGTACCCTCCTCTATCCACGCCAAATCACATAAACCGATTACCTCAAGACTAGCCACGTGCGTCAGGAGGCGCACGCGACAACGCGCTCGGCGAATGACAAGCTGTCGGAGTGAGACGCCCGCCATGGCGGGACACAGCGCTATGTGGGACCGTCACAGGCGCGGGGGAAGTTCAAGGGGCAAGCGAGGTGGCAGGCGATCAGCAATACGAAACGATCGCGGAGTATCGTGGATGGCTTCCCCACTGTATCTGGCCACGTCTATGTTTCAGCACAAATCTTTCCACTGATGACCTGGTGGTCATGCCCCTCATGTCTATGACAGCCGTTTGACCAATCTTTCCACTGATGACTTGGCAGTCACGCCCCCCATGTCTCTTTCAGAAGATTGACTGGCTGAGCGGTACCTCTCCGCGGTCAGATTCAGGCAAGGCTCCCTGAAACCCCCCCTAAGACCCCATAAGACAGCCAGGACCCCTCTGGTACCAGGACCCTCCTAGGTTATGTGAAACCCCCTAGTGGGGTTTCTGCGAGGCACTGACGATGAGGTGGCCTGTGGCTTGTGAGATGGGCCACCTCCCCATGCCTTGGGGCAATTTTTTTTTTGAATACCCCAGGCAGGCCTCAGTTCTATTTCAAAGCGGTTTCAAGTATTTATGTAATTTGCCACGTGTAGCTGACAGTTGGCGTAGTTGTGTTGTACAACTGCATTGACGTCATACTTGTGGATTCCCCCGCCAATCTCTTCACTATTGGGAAAGGGCTGCAGGCGCCGGTGTTGTCAGCACTCCGTTCTGTCCGGTCTGCTACGAATGTTGCTCCCGTCCTTCCCGCCCCTCCTACCTGTGGCGGCGCCTCCATCGCCCCCGCCCACAACCGGCCTGCCCCCCCCGCGCTCCCTGGGAGAACGCCTTCCGTGCTGGCCGCGGCGAGCTGCCGGTGTCCCGGCCACTAGCGCGGTTGGCTGCCCCCTCCCCGTGGCCTCCCACAACGTGCGCGCGCTTTGCCCGCGCTCCGCCGCCGCGGGTTCCGACGCCGCGTCTCACGCGCCGCTGCCGCCACCCCTTGCCTCCCCCGTCCCCGCCGATGCCCCTCCTTTCTTTTCGCCACTATTGCCATCGCCGCCACCTCGCCCACACTGCACCGTCGCGGTGGTCCGCCAAAGTGACTGTCACAGGCACGCCCGCCTCTCCCGCCGCTATGCCCGATCTGCGCCTTGCTCCCTTGCCTCTGATGGCATGCGGGCGGGGCCCTCGACCATGACGCGTCGCTGTGGCGATGGTGTCGGTGGCGGCGGCGGCGGCGGTGGTTACGCCCGCACCGGGGACGGTGGCGGCGGTAGCGGCGATGGTAGAAGCGGCCACCCATCCAGCCGTCGGCGGTCTGCCACCAGTCTCTGCCCCGTCGCCGCCGCGCGTGGCACGGCGCCCCGCCGCGGCTTATGCCGGCGGCGCGGTGGAGCCGCCGCGGAAACGGCCGGCGCCGGCGCCCGGCACGAGAGGCGCCTGCGCACCCGTGTCCGCCTCTCCGCAGCGCACGTGCCCCGCGTCGATGCCTCAGGCACATGTATTGACCCCCCCCCCCTTCAAGCCCCTGCCCGCCGGATCTGCCATCCCTCCCTCTCTGGCGATGGCGATCGTGCCCACTTCCACTGCCGCCGCCGCCGACTGCACTTGCTCCCACACGCCTATACGGCTCCGCCGGCAGCAGCGGCGGGCGCCCGAGCCCGCCGGCGTCCTCGACGGCGAAGAGGCGTGCAGGTGAATGCTTTTGTTGTCGGACGTCGGCGACGGAGATGGCGACGAGGCATGCGACGCGCATCTCGGGGGTGGCGCTGCCGCCGATGGAGCCGCCGGTTGCATCGCGGACACTGGCAGCCGCGGCCGGCGCCACGGCAGTGGGGGCGGAGGCGACGCCGTGTGCTTCGGTGTTGATGCCCGACGTGGTGGTGGCAGCGGCAGCGACCGCCGCGTCGCGAGCGTCGGGCGAGTTGGTTAGCTCCGCCGCAGGTGACCAGCGGGATGACGGTGACGACAACGGCGACGAAACGCATCGCATCGACGGAGGAGCGCCCACCGCCGGCGGTTTCGGTGCTCTTCGAATGCGGAGAGGCGGCGGCGACGACGGCGACAGTGGTGACAGCGTCGGGGACGCTGCCGCAAGCGACCGTGCCGGGGGGATGCGCGGGGGCGGGGTCATCGTTCATTGGGGGAGGAGGACTGGTGACGGCAGTGGGGCGAGAGTGTGAATACATGCACTTTAGAAAGACTTCCATGTGACCAAGCCCGTCTTGTTGCCAACGCTCTCTCCCTCAGCAAAAAATGTTGCAAAAAAAGCGTTCGTTACGAACTGTGCTCGCGCCGCTGGAGTGGATGATGTCATGGCGGAATCGCAGGATGGTGCCACCTGCAACGCGGATGGCCGCCGGCTCGCCAGCCTCGCTGCGTACAGCATCAGGAGACGCCTGGTGTCTGAGTATCTCGTGGCTTCCTCCCCAAACGTGTACCGTCGTGTCCCTCAGCGCAAAAATGGCGCTGAAGCCGGGGGCGGCGCCGTCGCGTAGCCACGGCAGCGGATGTTTAGTGTGTGCGGGCTGCACCGGGCAGCTGCCCGATGAGCCAGTGTGCTGGAGGTCCGTCGTATGGTGGTGGACGCCGGTGATGGCATCTGCGGCCGTCGCGACCGCGGCGACCCGCCACCGCCAGGCACGTCGTCCGCCTGCAGCATTCCTTGAAGAGGCGCCTCCAAGTCCTCCAGAGCGTCCACGTCGCCATCGTCGGCAGCGATGGAGACAACGGGATGGTCCGCATGAGCGCGCTGCGTGGATAGCCGCTTATCCACAGGGTGTCGCACATCGCGTGGGTGGGCCCGTGCGACGAGAAAAACCGGGTCCTTGCCTACCTGCTCGTTGTGCTGCATAAGCGCTGCGAGTGTTGTGGGCTTCCGCTTCACTGCAAAGAGACGCGCAAAAGACGGTACCAAAACGCGCGCCACCTTCATCCACACGCGTCCCTTGGCACCGACGAGAAAGTTTCCAATCTTCGCCGGCTGCGCGTCGGCGACGGAGCATACGGCCACACGGCACTTACCACTAGCGTCGGTCACGTACAGTTCTATGCCTTTCAAAGTTTCCGACGGCTCAAGAATGGGGCTGGACGACTGCAGCACGGGCTCTAACACGAGCAATGACGCGTACGAGTCGAGCTCCGCGCGGGTCTGCTGCTCCTCGGAGAACGGTCTGCTCCAGTTCGAAACCCGGACACCCGGATCTTTGTCGAGCGTCTTTTGGAGGAGCACAGCCTCTAAGGCGGACAGCCCGATGGTCGCGTTGCCCAACAGATGCCTAGACTTGGCGAAGTTGGCCGACTCCATCGTACTTGTAGTCAAAGCTCCGTGCTCCTTGAACAGCTTTTTGCAATCTCTGCCAATGCTCTTGCCGACCTTGAGGACCTCCACGTTGGCCAACAGGGCGAGCAGCTCGTGGGGGAAGCTGCTCATGCGCGAGATGTGCAGGATGAGCGTTGTCGTACGAGAAGACAGCTGGAGGACCTGCACCACCCCTGGGCCACGTCCAGTCGGCCCGCCGTCAATACTCCAGTCGGCATCAAGCCCGATCGCCCGGCCGCCTCCCTTCTTTGTCACCTCCCAGCGCACGATGTCGATTTCCATGTTCGACGTGCCCGTGTCGGTGATGTAGTGCTTGCTGTGGGCGTCATCGGGCGGCAGCTTCAGGACCGGGATGGTCGGCTTCGACTCGGTTCCGAGCGCCACGGTCGTCCTCCTAAGGCCAGGGTAGATCCCTTCCAAGACGGACGCCTCCGCCGCGGGATTTTCCGTGAAGAAAACATCTATCTGCGGCGCAGGAAGGCCCAGCCCGATCATCCGCTGCTGCACGCAGATCACCATATGGCGCAGCTCCTCTAACGCCTCGGACTGCGTCGAGACGGTCGCCATCACCTCCGTGTGCTCATTTGTCAGCGAGTAGGCGGTCATAAAGAGCTTCTTACCCCTGATGAGGAAGTTGAACTTGATGATTTTGAAGAAGTGATCGCCCGAGACCATCCGGGTGGGCACCGTTGCTCACCGTTTTTTGATCTTGACCTCCAACCGCCGCATGCCGCGGATGTACACGGACCGGAAGGAGTTCTTGGAGCCATGGCACCCGTTGGCGCCGTACGATTCGGAGAAAGGAGGAAAGTGTGGAAACTGCGCGGCAGCCTCGGCGGTGCAGCCGCTGACGCGTGGCTCACCAAAAGGCGACTCGGCGGTGACGCCGAAAAGCCGCGACAGGTAGGCCAGCTCTTTGCGGTGATGTCGCCTGGTCTGGTTCTCCTTGATGAAATCGGCCAATGGGCCAAATCCGGCGCCACTCGCGGTCCAGCTACGCATGGCATCGAACACGGACTGGGTGACACCGAGGCGGTGGGTGAAGATGACCGGAAATGAATGCCGGATGTAGGGCGGGGCCTTCTCGAGCAGCTTTGTGTTCCACGCCATAAAGCAGACTCCCTTGTGCTTTTTGGTGCAGCGGTACAGGCGGCAGACGACAAAGATGCACTCTTCGAGGTCGATGACACGTCGGAAAGTAGACCACCCGTCTTTTATGACAGCCTGTGTGCCACATGTTGGGCAGAAGTGGCGGTAGGTACCGCGCATGTCAAACGGCGCGTAGACGAGCACCCGCGGCAGGCACCAGTACTCTAGGAAGAGCTCCCGACCTGCCGCGAGCGCGTCGGGAAGGTTGACGGCGTAAGCGAGCATGCGCAAGAACAAGCCAGTCTTGAGCACATGTAGCTTAACGCTGGCCAGGTACTTGGAAAGCGTACTCCTCTTTGGACCGGGGCGCGTCGCTCGAGACGACGGTTCCGCAAAGCGGAGACGAGAACCCGCTGTCATCGAAGCTCCCCCTGCCCGCGTTTTTGATACCCCCGACGCGTCTGTCGTGGGAGCCTCCGTAGTAGTGGCAGCAGGGGGGGCGGTGAAGTCCGCTCCCTGTCTGGCGTTCCCCGCCGTCGTCGACCGTCCGTCCTTACCCGTCGCCAGCACGCGCGGCGCCGCCGCAGACGCTATTGATGATTCTGCCTCTGCTGGCAGGACCCCAGCCGTGCCTATCGCAGGGGCGGCCCCCGCAGTGGTCGGCGCCATCACGTCCGGGGCCTGGTGCCACTCCGACACAACCTCCCCTCCCACCACGCCATCGTTTCCGGCGATAGAGTAATCAGCGGCGTCGGCCTTGTCCGGCAGCGACCGCGTGACCCAGTCACTCCCATTGCCCACGTCGGACTCGTCACCGTCCTCGCAGACATCCTCGGTGTCGGGCTGGTTCAGAGCGAGGCGCACAGCATCTGGCAGCACGGAGGCGTCCGCCGGCAGGCAGCTCCCCTCACAGTTTTCTGAAACGGAGAGAGTAGCCGCACCGGTGGCCGGGGTCTTGTCCCCATCAATAGCGGGGGCGGAGCGTGACACGTCAGCAGTGGGCACGCCTACTCCTTTGGCGGGGCCCCCTGTCGAGGCAGCAGCGCTGACACGAGCGCGCTCACCATAAAAACGGCCAGCCCTGTCCTCACGTTCACCCACTATGCCGAAAACCGAAGGATCCAGATATGTTTTCTGGTGTGGGGGAGGGGGGGGGGGGGGGCGGGGCAGCGGCAATGATACGTCTCGGCCTGCTCCAACTCCGTCGGTAGGCGCATCACTACAACTTCCGCGCACAGAACAGCCTCCCATCACCGCACCGGGGCGGGGACGACGGGCGAAAGGCAAAGACGAGGTGCCCCGCCTCGCTGCACCTGCGTCCATTGGCCTGCCGACGCCGCCACGTTCCGCACCAACTTGAACCGCTAGGCTGCCGCGATGGCCGCTACACTTAGCACCGGAATCGCGAATAGCACCTCCACGGCGGGGCGCACCACGCGCACCAGCCCGTGTGAATCCCAAAAGCCGGGTTTGGGCCGGGTCGGTCGCCGCCCGAGCGGCATCAGACGGCCGACCCGCCCAGGGGCGGCGCCCCCCGCGAGTCCCCATCGCGCGGCACGTCAAGATAGAAACAGCGGAGCTGCGGCGCCACGTCGTAGACGGGGATATGAGGGGCGGTGAGACGTCCGTCGATTACTCGGGGAGGTGCGGAGCATGATGCGGCGCGAGAGGGGAGATGGGTGGGGGGTTGCACAACAGGGGGCATCAAGGTACGCAAAGAAGTTGAGCCTTGCCACCCGCCGTAGCAGGGGAAGCGTATGCGTGGCGGGAACGACGGTATCGCAAAAGCGCGGGTGCGAACCCCGACGCCGCGAGCAGGCAGGCGGGCACCGCGCGCAGGTGCCCCGCGCGCAGGTGCTTGCGGCTGTGGCTTGGTGTGGTGGTGCCGGCGGCGGCGCATGGCCCTTGTTGGCACGCGTCGGTCACCGACGCGCGTCAACGCTGGCGAGAACGCGCCACAACGCCCGCTCGAGCGTGTCACCGGTCTCTGCAGGGGTCGGAGGGGCCGGGCAGCTGCCGGTGGCTTCAGACTCGCGCCCATGCACGAGAAAGAGGGGCTCGTGGTCTTGCAATTCCGATTCGGAGTTGACCGAAATTCCACAGGTGAGGTGGAGCTGACCTCCCCGTGGAGGCAAGCAGTAGGCCAGCTGCTAAAGAAACGGCGCCCTCCGGTTGGGCCTGTTAACGCCACGTGTATCATTCTTTGCCATTCAACATTTTAATGAAAGCTTGGCACTGGATCAGCTGAGGCTGTTAAATTAACAGCTCGAGCGATTACAGCCAATCAGTCAGGCTGTTAACGACCCCAAGGCATGCGGAGGTGGCCGTCAGCCCTACGGGAACAAAAGCAGGATATAACCAGGATCAACGGCGCAGTCGCAGACCCAATAGGCCGCGATCGGAACCCGGACAAGACCCGGATCCATTGCACATTGATAGGCACACAATCGCGCTCACGGCCGACCGACAGCCTTGCTGTGATCCGAGTCATTACAGCATTTCCGTGCCGACAGCCTCTTCCAATCTAGCGCTTTTCACTCTTTGTTGCCATGGCGTCCCGTTGTCGCTATTTTATACGCCACATGTTTATTTTTCCTTCCGACGTATCCCTCACTACAGCTGGCTCAAAACCTCAAGCTGCCGCTGCGACAGCTTTTACCCCACTATCCTCTGTGCGGGGGGCATGTCTCCATCTCTCTTCTTGGCGTCGTCGCCGTCGCCGTCGCCGTCGCCCGCCGCCGTGCCGGCTTCCCCAGCACCAGCCGCCAGCGAGGCCATCCGCGGCCTCCGCGGGCAACGAACATCCAGCGCGCGCGACAGCAAGGAGCACGCCCCGCAACTCGACTCACTCCCCGCCAGACGTGGCTCGCGCTCCTCAATAGAATCAAGCGCGCGCCGCAGCTTTGCCTCCTCGTGCTCACAAAACGGCGCCTGCCAGCCGAGGATATGCTTTATTGCAAAGGTCACGGCCTTTTTGATACGCGTCTTCTCGCCCTGGTCGATACCCAGCCCGCGCCCATTCTCGCTGTCCTCAGAAAATATGCTAATCTTCGCAATTGTCGGCTTGGGGGGGGGCACCGGCCTATCACCAACGAAGAAAAGGCCGCCCCGCCCGTTGGTGCGACGACGGGAACAGGGGCCA
>ENA-ORXR01002029-ORXR01002029.1-marine-metagenome-genome-assembly--contig:-NODE-2029-length-20059-cov-115.016865_pt1 | contig 20059 bp, 15 predicted proteins | sample MGYA00237866_ERZ511479 | MGnify/ENA metagenome assembly ERZ511479 | reverse complement strand
TTGACCATGGCGCAGTTTCTCCGTTGCCGGTCATCGTATTTCAGTTCCAGCGTCGCGTTCGGCAGCCAGAAGTTCATTGAAGAAATCGAACCGATGTTGACCAAGCAGTTCGGCTTCAAGAACAACCGCGAACCGCTATCCATCGAAGAAGCCGACACCGACTTCAAGGTGTTCCGACGACGAAGGCGGGGCCGCGTTCGGCCCTCGTGAGCCGAGTTCCTCGAGTTCTCGGTCAGATTCCTCCCCTCACATCCAAATTTAAATTTTAGCCGCGGCCCAGTCTGATCATAATTTCGGACTGGGCCATTTTTCGTTCGAAATCGGCAGTTTCGAGACCTGAATCTGGCTGATCTGGGTGGGATTTTTGGCGATTCTGAGGGAGCGCGATGCCGGACATTACATTTTGAAGATATAGTACGCTTCTCTCATATTCAGGGGGCTGTCCGAAAGCGCCATCAGTAACGCGAAACAACGTAGAGAATGAAAGAGTCTTACAATGAAGGAATAGCGAACCACATTGGCCCCGAGTCATGCGGCAGTCACGGTGACGTGGCGGCTGAAGCGTTGAGCCGGGGAATCCGCAGGCCACTTAAAGAGCTCCGAAAACACCCTTCCCGGGGGCCGACCTTGTGGACAGAAGGGGAAGGCAACACGAACGCGTGCGCAGATCGCGAGCACGTGGACGTCCCGGCGGAGTCGTTGAACCTGGCATGTGGGGACGCGTTGTTTACGCAAGATGGGAGGCCTCGAAAAGGGCCCATTCGCATGGGGCACCACGTGAATGGGGGACCGGTAGAAGGCGCGAGCCGTACGGACCGGTTTGGACCTCTCGAGGAGTCGGATGAGGCCATAGTACCGAAGAAGGTAGCGAACAAAGCGTCTAGGCGTGGCGGAGTTGCTGGAGGAAAGGGCCTCAACGGAGAGAAAGACATGAACGCCACGGAGCCTCCGGACACAGAGCCGGGTTTGGGCTTTATCTCCTGAGTTCATGTCTTGGTCAGGCCGCGCGAGCGGGAAGCCCGGTATGCCGGGGCGGCTGGAATGCGAACGGGATCACCGTCCAACCGAACTGACGATCGACTCGACGTAGGAGCCGTATGCGGTAGTTCCGCACGTACGGATCTGTGCGGGGGGCGGGCCGTAAGGCCCGTTCCTACCGCGACCCTGTGAGCGCAGCGAACGCCCTCTATCACCCCCTTGCGAAACTGACCTGTCCCCTTTCGCGAAGCGACCTCTTTGGACACCGTTGGCGCAGCGAACGCCCTACCCTGTGAGCGCAGCGAACGCCTGGGGGGCTGTCCCCTGTGAGCGTAGCGAACGCTTGTCCTCAGGAGCGCAGCGACCGCTATTACTCAAAACCTAGTTGTATCAAAATTTTATACGTCTCGTTTATGTCTTCTGACGTTAAGGTTTTATAGAATCTATGACAAAGTTCATTGCGCAACGAGTCATTTTCGATCAAACTTAAAACTGAAAGCGCATCAAAGCAGACCGAACCGAATGCCGTCGTGTCAGATGATGTGCAAAATGGCCCATTGCTGGCGACTTTTACAAGCACAGAGCCAGCAGGGGGCGCAGGTATAGATTTCGAGATAATAGTTTCGTCGGCTTTTGTTTTAATCGTCATTCCGCAAACCGAAATTTTCTCAACGAATGTTGCCTGAACTCTATCATAATATGTCGTGGACTTGTAGAGTGGGCAGAGGATCCCTGCGTCAGCCAAAAGAAGAAGTATCATCGTAAGCGCTAGGGGAATTATAGCAATTCGGACGTATTTCTTCATGGATCGGTGCCTTTATTTTTTTATGAGATCTTGTATGCGCGGAATATCATCGGGCCATCCTTCACCAAACCTGTCCTCCCACCCTCGGCTGTCTTGCTCTCCACCGAAATGCTCACCAGCATTCCCCTCCAGCACTACCGGATTCAGTAAGCATTTTCTATAACGCAGTCCGAGGCCTCCGTGCCTGTCTAGGGATGCAACCGCGAGGATGGCTGCAGTGTCAGAGCTTTCTACTGCTAATCCACCATCAGGAGCACCATGTCTATTTAATAGTTCATTAAGAATGGTCTTGTCTAGCTCTCCATCTGACCATGTATTATATGCGCCGGACATTTTAGTGCCAATATCCAGTGTAATCGTGGCAGGCCTGCTCTCTCTTCCTACCAAGTAAGTGTGGACTGTGGCCTGCGGATCGCCTTCTAAATCTTTTTCTTTGAAGGTCAATTTAACACTCCCTTTAAAGCCTTTTACCATCCTTTTAAAAGTTTCCTCTAGCTTGGTGAGATCTTTCTTCAGCAAGCTCCAATTGCATACAAGCTTTCCGCCTCTCGGGATACCTACACCTGATCCGTATGAAATACCTCCGACTTCTTCGGCTCCCTCCTGCCAGACGTTTTTGCCGATGAATTCTAGTAAAGAAGCGATTTCCTTAAGGATCATGGGAAGTCTCTTTTCGAGTCGCATCAGCGAGGCCTCCACTATCTTTTGATGGTGTAAAGAACTAGTATCCACTGTATACAGGCCGAGATGATCATATCTATTAACCATATCATTTTTCGTGGTTCCGTATAAATTTGGATCTTGCTCCCCAGCCGGGTCTCGTGACATCCAGCGTCCTAGATCCGCGCGGTAAAAGCGATACCCATAATACACCAAGCCGGTCTCATCGTCCGTGTAGCGAGTGCTCAATCGCCAAGGGTTGTCGCCTGAAGCATCCGAACCCGTTACATTGCTTGACATCAAAGTTGTCCCGAACGGGCCATATTCGTAGCTTGCGATGGCACTGCCATCAGGCTCATATAACTGACTGACGTTTCCATTGCCATCGTAGGTGTATAGCGCGGTTTCGGTTGGGCCGTCGTAGGTGTGTTCACGAAGAAGGCCGCCGACGCCGCCTGCGCCTTGCATGGTGCCGGAGAGGTCGAGGCCCCAGTCGTAGTGGACGGTGTCGGTTTGGGTGGCGAGTTGCACGGTTTCCTCGATGATGTTCCATCCATCATACCAGAACAGGCGGGTCTCGGAAAGGGTCCAGGAGCCGAACTCGTACACGCTGACGCGCTTGCGCCAACGCCTGCCAGTAGCATCGTAGTCGCTTTGAACGCGCTTAGCTCCGTTGGTGGGCGTGACCGGCGTGGAGGCGATGAGGCGGTTTTGACCGTTCCAGGCGTGGACGAAGCGGTCGGCGAGGGTGGTGTTGCCGTCTTCGTCGTAGGCGGGGGCGGTGGCCCCGTCGATGGTGTTGGTGTATCCGATGTATTGATTGAGTTCGTTGGACTGGTAGTGGGTGTCGGTGCCTTCGGTGGCGCTGATCCGGTTGCCGAGTTCGTCGTAGTGGTAGGCGCGGTTTTCGGCGGTGACCGGCGTGTTGGTGTCACTGTGGTCGAGGCCGAGGTATTTCAGGGTGCGGGTGACTTCGGAGCGGGGGTTGTAGCCGATGAGATTGAAGCCGGGGCCGGAATCGAAAGCTTGGCCGCTGGTGGTGATGGAGGTGCGTCGGCGTCCGGCGTCGTAGGTGTATTTGTAGGTGCTGAGGTTGGTGGAACCGAGTCCGGCGAAGGCGAGGTGGTTGCTGACGACGGTTTTGACGTCGCGGGCGGGCTCGTATTGGTAGGTGGTGCGCAGGCTGCCGCCGTGGTGGATGCCGGCGAGGAGGTGGGAGTCGGGCAGGTAGCTGTAGGTGGCGGTGGTGGGTTGTTCGCCGTGGTGGGAGATGAGGTCTTGGAAGCGGCCGAAGGGGTCGAAGCCGTAGTCGATGTGGTAGGGCTGGGTGCCGCCGTCGAGGCGGATGCCGGCGGGGCGTCCGGGGACGGGCGCGGTGGCGGAGGCGTAGTCGCGGTGGAGGGTGCGGAGGGAGGCGGGGTCGCCGGTGGCGGCGCGGCGGTCGAAGGTTTCGGCGGTGAGTTGGAGGGTGTCGTTGTAGCCGTAGGTGGTGAGGCCGGATCCGTCGGTGGTGGTGAGGCGCTGGCCGGCGCGTCCGTAGGTGTGGGCGACGTCGGGGGTGATGGCGTCGGAGTAGTCGATGCCGGTGAGTTCGCCGGTTTGGGGGTCGTGGGTGTAGATGGTGACGAGGGCGTTGCCGTTGGTGTCGGTGCGGGCCCAGGTGCGGGTGGCGAGGCGTCCGGCGGTGGTGTGGGTGTAGGTGGGGCCTTTGCCGTCGGCGTATTCTTTGCGGTCGAGCAGGCCGGTGGCGGGGTTGTGGTGCCAGGTGGTGACGTCGGCTTGAGGGAGCGGGCCGACGGGCCAGTCGGGGGTGGACCAGAGGCCGGGGTTGGCGCTGCGGTAGGTGTGCAGTTCGGTCATGGTGCCGAACTCGTCGTAGAGGTGGGCGAGCGGATAGGTGCCGCTGCCCCATTTGTGGGTGGGGCGGCCTTGTAAGTCGTAGGCGGTGTGGATGGTGTTGGTGAGCGGATCGGTGATGGTGAGGCGTTCGCCGGTGACTGAGTCGTAGGTGAAGGTGGTGGCGTGGCCGGCGGCGTCGATGGCGGCGGTGACTTGGCCCTTGGGGTTGTAGGTGATGGTGCTTTGGCCGGTGCGGGCGTCGATGGTGGCGACGGGGCGGCGGAGGGCGTCGTAGCGAAGTTTGGAGACGATGCCGGCGGTGTCGGTGGCTTGCAGGAGGAGGCCGTTGACTTCGACGGTGACGCCGGGTTCGGTGGAGTTGGGGGTGGTGACGGTGGTGGTTTTGGTACGGGTGGCGGGGTCGTACTTGACGGTGGTGAGGGTGCGGTTGCCGTGGCTGTCCCAGGTTTCGGAACGGGTTTGGGAGCAGCCGCAGGAGGATCCGCTGAGGAGGGTGCGTTGGCGGGCGGCGAGCAGGCGGGTGGGGTCGTTGGCGGTGGGATAGATGTAGGTGGCGGTTTCGGACCACCAGACGAGTTCGGCGTTGGCGGTTCCGGCGGCGGCGGTGTCGTCGAGGGGGGCGAGGACGAAGTCGGTGTCGGTTTCGACGAGGCGGTCGGTGGAGGCGGCGGTGAGGATGTTGTCGCCGTCGGTGTCGAGTCCGGCGGCGATGACGCGACCGAGTTGGTCGTAGGCGACGAGGCTGGGGGCGCGTCCGGGGGCGTCGATGCGGAGCAGGCGGCCGGTGCCGGGTTCGTAGGTGGAGGTGGTGGTTTCGGGGCCGAGCGGGCCGGGGCGTTCGACGGTGACAGTGCGACCGAGCATGTCGAGAGTGGTTTTGGACCAGCGGGGGGAGGCGGTTCCGGCTGCGCCGAAGGTGGCTTTGACCCATTGGCTGCCGTCGCTGTTGACGCCGTATTGGAGGTGTTGCTCGGTGGTGCCGGTGCCGTGGACGCGTTTGCGGCGGCCGTCGGCGTAGCTGGTGGCGATTATGGTGGCGCTGTTGGCAGCGGTGATCTGGGTTTGGAGCGGGCTGGTGTAGTCGATGGTGGTGGAGATGCCGCGCGGGTCGGTGGCGCTGACGGGGAGGCCGGCGAGATTGTAGGCGTTGGAACTGACGAGGGCGAGGTTGGCTCCTGACGCGGACTGACCGGCGGTAGCAGTTTGCAGGGCGTTGCCGGCGGCGTCGAGGATGACGCTGGTGGTGAGGTCGGCTTGGGCGGGGCCGAAGGGGCTGGCGGGGTTGCCGAGGAGGGTGCTGGCGAGGGGGCGGAGCGCGGCGTCGTAGGTGTTGGAGCTGATCATGCCGGCGGTGTCGACGGTGAGCACGGGGAGTTCGGTGAGTTGGTCGTAGGTGTTGGTGCGGGTGAGGCCGTTGGCGTAGGTGACGGAGGCGAGTTGGTCGGGCCGGTCGGGGTTGTAGCGGTAGAGGGTCCAGTCGACGAGGATGTAGGAGCTGCCGTCGTAGATGTAGGTTTCGGTGAGCTGCGGACGGTGGAAGTCGTCGCGGATGAGGACGCTGCGGGTGGTTTTGTTGGCGATGCCGGCGGGGCTGGTGGCGGTGCCTGGCCGGGCCGACGTTTCGGTTTTGGTGATGCGGGTGTGGGTTTGGCTATTTACGTTTTGGCCGGGGTTGGTGTCGGCGGCGAAGGAGACGCTGGAGGTGGGGGCGCCGGACCAGATGCCTTGATCGACGAGGGGGGGTGGAGCGGGTGCCGTCGGGGTTTTGGGTGTAGAGGAGGTTGTTGAACGCGCCACCGGTTTCGGTGGCGGCGCTGACGGTGATGCTGCGCAGGTTTGCGGGGTCGCCGTAGGTGGCGTTGGGGGTGGTGGCTCGTTCGGTGACGAGGGTCATTTGTTCGGTGGTTTGGTCGTGGAGGTAGGCGCGGCGAAATGAACCGGTTGCCGAACGCTCTAAAAATCCTGCGCTTTTCGACGTTTTTTTGATCGGCCCCTCAGGCCAGCAGGGGTTCGATTATACCGGTGCTGTCGGCGAACGAATCGCGGCGAACCCCCATCAAGGTGGCTTGCGTCTGCCAGAGATTGGCCAGCGGCGTGCCTTCAGGCATGTGGATGTGTTGACCGTGTTTGTAGTGCTTTCGGCCGCCCGCGACGATGATCGGCAGGTCGTTGTACTGGTGGGTCGAACCATCGCCGAGTCCGGAGCCGTAGGTCAGCAGGGTGTTGTCGAGCAGGGTGGTGCCGTCGGTTTCCCGAACCGCCTTCATCTTCTCCATCACATACACGAACATCTCCATGTGGAAGACATCGAGTTTGATCAGGTCGTCCACATAAGTCTGTTGGTTGTGCGACATCATGTGATGGCTGCGCGGCTTGTCGTCGTATAAACCATCGTAAAGAAAGGGCGTGTCCCAGCGTTCGGGGCCGACCATGAAGGTGGTGACATTGGTCAGCCCGCTTTGCAGGGAGGCGACCATGATGTCGGCCATCACCCGGATGTACTCGCTGCGCGGCAAGTGGGCACCGACGGGTTCCTTGAGTTCGACCTTGGCCAGCTCCTCGCGCATACCGGCGATGCGGTCGATCTGGCGTTCGATATTGCGGATGCCTTCGAAGTACTCGCCGAACTTCTGTTTGTCGGCGTAGCCGAGTTCCTTTTGCATCGAACGCGCGTCGGCCAGAACGAGGTCGGTGATTTTTCGAGTGGCTTCGAGTTTGGAGGTGCCGAACAAACGTTGGTAGGCTTTCACCGGGTCGCGCATCGAGGGCGCCAAGTGTCCGGTGCCGTACCAGGAGATGTTGTCGAAGTAGATCGATTCCTTGTTGTCCTTGTGGCTGTTGGCGCTGAACTCGAGCGTCTTGTACGGCGAGTTTCGTCCGACATGGTCGCCGACGATGTGGTCGAGCGTACGCTCGAGCGGCCACGCGGATTGGGCGACGCCGAAGGGCTTGGCGCTGCTGAGAAAACACGAGGCGCACTGCGCATGGACGTCGGTGCCGTTCTGGAAGGTGCGGTCCATTCCGGTGACCAAGGTCACGTCGTCTTTCAACTTGGCCAAGGGCTGCAAGGTCGGGGTCAGCTTGTCCAATGGACGGGATCCGACCACCGTTTTGTCTGGGAACAGGCTGGCGGCGCGGTTACCTTGGTTCCCTTTCGGGGCCGCGTTTTCCAGTTCGCCGGGAAAGAAACCCCGTCGAACCACCCCGATCGGTACGTAGAAAATCGCCAGACGCTGGGGGATGCCGGTCGCGGACGCGCCAAGACTCTCCATCCAGGGGAGGGCGAGGGCTGCGCCAGTGGCGCTTTGGAGAAAGGAACGTCGGTTCATGATGGATCGTCTGCTTTCCAAAAGTTCGATGAACGCTCCGCTTTTTTGACTGGCAGACGCTGAGTCTCTGATCAGTTCAGCAGTAGAAATCCAGCATTGAGGTAGGTCGCGAACGTGATCCAAGCGAGGTAAGGAACGAACAGCAGACCTGCGACGCGATGGACGCGGAAGTTCGCCCGCATGGTCGCCGCGACCGCAATCCACAGGAGAACGATGATGATCAACGCAGGCAAGGGACGTTCGGCCCCGAAAAAGACCGGCGACCAGAGTGCGTTCAAGGCGAGCTGGATGAAAAACAAAACGAGGGCGCTGGTCCGAAGCGGCTGGTGCTTTGCAGTGCCGGCGTCTGGCTTGCTTTTCCACACGAGCCAGGCGGCAACGGCCATGGCGGTGTAGAGGAGGGTCCAGGCGGGACCGAACAACCAGCCAGGTGGTGTGAGCGGCGGGCGGTTGAGCTGCTGGTACCATTCCCCAGGAGAAAAGAAGCCGCCGATTGCGGCCGCAGAAAAGGACAGCAACAGAAAGCCGGCAAGAACGAGAATCGAGCGCGTGTTCATCCGCGTTCCTTAGCGACGTCGCTTGCTCCGGAGCACTTCGTAATAGGCCTCAACCCACTCCTCGGTGGTACTCTCTTTTGCATGCATCCCTCTAAGCGGATGCGCCCAATGATGCCAATCACAATTTAACATTTGGAACACCGGCCTAAAACAAAACAGACATCACCAGCACCAAGGTGCCGTTGTGCATCGCATGTGCTGTGATCGGGGCGATCAGCGACCCGCGCCATTCGCGCAGCAAGCCGAAACCAAAACCGAGCAGCATCAACGGCGGAATCGCGAGCCAACCCTGCGGGTGGACGATCGCGAAAATAAAGCCCATGAGCAACCCCGCGAAGACCAAGGAAAGATGAGTCCGCATGCCGTGCAACAAGGCGCCGCGAAACATCGTTTCCTCCGTCAGCGGCGCGGCCACGGCGGCCAGAATGAAGGTCAAGAGCACCATCCACAGGCCGCCGTTGGTCGCCCAACTCACGGCGGGGTGGGTCGGGGGCGCGACATCCCAGCCGATGGCCGTGGTCACCATTTGCAAGGTGGCGGTCATGATCACCCCGATGACGAACAACGGCAGCATCGCGATGTAGCCAACGAATCCGCAGCCGATTTCGCGCAACACGCCCGCACCGCGCGTGAGGCCCAGTTGGCGGCGGAGTTCGGCGAACGGAAGTCCGCGCAGCACCGGCCAGAACAGGCCCAGAGAAAAACTGAACAACATAAAGAGGACCCCGGCCCACATCGGTGGTTCGAGAACGCGGCCGATGGCTTGCAACATGACGAAGCAAAACAGGTAGAGCGCGAAACCTTCGAGGAGCAGGGGCGCGAGCGTCGTCGGCTGGAAACGCAGGTGGATTTCCTTGGCGACAACGGCGACCAGGCCCCATATCAGCAGGACAAAGCCAATCAAGCAGGCCACGCCACCGACACCGAGCACGGAAAAATATCCGATGGTCGCCTTGACCCCAGCGGCGCGGATCTTGGCTCGGGTGGGGTCATCCGCCGGCGCTTGGGCGGCAAACAGGAGGGTGGAGAACCAGCCGAGGTGACCCTTCAGTTTTTTGCGTTCGGCCTCGGTCAGCAACGTTGGATCGACGATGGCGGCAATGAGCTCTTGACCGAACTCGTCCGTGGGTTCGACTCGTTCCAATGCCGCATTGGTGTCGTCCGGCGACAGAAACGTACGAACGCAGGCCATCGCTTGTAACGCCCGCTGATCCCGGCACGTGCGTTCAATCTCGGGGATCTGGATTGCGGCGGCTCCGGGGGACAGACTATCCACGCCAATGAGCATCATCGATTGGATGCGCAGAACGTCGAGCGACATCTCGGCTTTTGCCTCCTGCACGTCGGACAGACCATATTGCATGTAGAGCGATGCCAAAATACCGGCGAGGATTAACGCCCAAGCGAACGCAGGTGGACCCAGAGGGCGTGCTGCGAATCGGGACATCCCGTGGTCCTGCATCGCGCTGCGGTTGTTCGGGTAGGAGGTTTCGCTCATGGCGGAAGATAATCGGTTTGTGTGGTGCGCCAAGTGGTTTCCTTGTACAAGTTTTGGGTGCATGCGCTTCTTGCCTTCTTCATTCGCATTCTTCTGTCCCTCGGTGTTCTCGTGGCACCGTTCGTGGCGAGCGTGATGGCCGAAGAGCCGAACCCTCTTTTGGCGGGGATCGATCAGGAGGTCGCCACGGCGCTCGCAGCGGATAAGATGCCGGGCTGCGTGGTGTTGCTGGGCCGCGGCAATCGCGGCAAGGGCGGCAGTCGAGGTAACGGCGGCAATCGCGACAATCGCGACAATCGCGACTATCGCGGCAAGGGCGGCAGTCGCGGTAACGGCGATGTTCTCTGGTTCAAGGCCTACGGGGAACGGGAAAAGGGCGTGCCCATGACCACCAATACGGTGTTCGATCTCGCCTCGCTGACCAAACCCGTGGCGACCGCGTGTTCGGTGATGCAGTTGGTCGAACGCGGTACGCTCAAACTCGACGATCCCGTGGCCCGTCATCTTCCCGCATTCGCCGCGAACGGAAAACAAGCGGTGACGATCCGCGACCTGCTCACCCACACCAGCGGACTCGCCCCCGCCAATCCGCTTTCGGATTTCGCCGCCGGGCCGGAGGCCGGCTTCGCTGCCATGCATCAAGATGCGCTTCGTTTTACAACCGGAACCTACGCGTACTCCGACGTTGGTTTTATGATGCTCGGGCAGATCGTCGAACGCGCGTCCGGCCAGTCGCTCGACCGCTGGTTCGCCGATGAGTTGGCGGCACCGCTTGGCATTGAACTGGGCTTTCTGCCTGATGCCAAACGCCAAGCCCGCTGCGCCCCGACGCAGCGATCCCGAACGGACCGCGACAAATGGATGCGTGGCGAGGTGCACGATCCGCGCGCCTGGGCGCTGAACGGGGTTGCGGGACACGCGGGCCTGTTCGGGACCGCGTCCGAACTTGCGGTGTTTGCTCAGATGCTCCTCAACGACGGTGCGGTTCCGAATCAAGAGGGCGGTCGCGTGATTAAAAAAGAATTCGTTGCCTTGATGACTGGCCCAATCGTCGTGCGCAAAGCGGCACCGCCCGTCGCCGAACGCCGCCGCGCTCTCGGATGGGACGCCGGACCCGGTTCGTCGAACCGCAGCGAGGCGTACAGTGACCGCGCGTTCGGCCACGGCGGCTTCACCGGCACCGCCCTGTGGATCGACCCGGTTCGAGATTTGTATGTGATCTTTCTCAGCAACCGCGTCCACCCGGACGGGAAGGGTTCGGTGAACCCGCTGATCGGCCGGATCGGTTCGATCGCTGTAGAGGTGGTGGACCGCGAGGATTAGATGCTTCCCTTTTCAATTCGCGACAAACCGAGTCAAACTTTTCGAATTCCCAGACGCGGGCCTGGTGATGCGTCCGCCCAACATTGCAAGGAGCGTATGGCCTCGGAGCCACGAAGTCGTTCCGCCCGGACCCAAAGTGAAGAGTACCTTCAAAGGGCAGGCCGGTATCACAAAGGCTCAACGACCCCCGGGTTGCGCTCGTACCTCGCTCGACTCGGGGCTACTTTCTTGCCACCACTTTGTGGTTTGTCGTGGAGGGTTCGGTGTCGGTGCGATGACCTTCGAACTGTCAAATATCTTTGGTTCGTTCGTGCAATGTTCGGATATGAATGCGGGACGCGGCCACTACAGGATTTGCCCGAATAGCACTGAATTAGCGTAGATTAAAAGTGGGAGGTCGGCCCCGCCCAGCCGACTATCCGCCATGCACTCGATTGGTTTCTTCGCGGTTCGGTTACTTCCCGATGAACGCCAACCACGCCTGCAAAATCGTGCGAAACTCTTGGCGCTCCAGGCGTCGGTCTGGCGCCTCTTCGTCAAAGTTTGAACCAATGGTTGCAAACACGGACGTGATCACAACGGAGTGGCCATTGCCGTTAAATTCGAACCGCTTCTGTTGACTGTCGAGATGTCCCAGAAGCTCTTTGGCAATTTCAACCGAGCCTTGGATGTCGGACTCCAAGAACGTCGCCGTCCGTTCGTCCGCGCCGCGGGCACAAGGTTCGCCGTCTTCATTAAAGTAAAATTCCAGCTCGTCCATCGGACTCGATCTCGTGTGCATTATTTTTTAAAGACGGGGTAGGCGGTATTAATGTCTCCACCACTCAAGGTGTAGCCTTGGATGTTGAACCCGAGCCCGGATGGGCCGGTCCACGGCTGCTTGCGCTTGTCTTGGCGGTTCTTGTAGGCGGACAGGATCACGTCTGTGACCTCGTCCTGACTCATGCGGTCCGGAAAAAACGTGGAGAATTTCTCTTTCCATTGGCGCCCGTCCCGAATGGCGATGGTGGCGGTATACACGCCGGCCCGGTTTGGTTTCGACTGCATGCGGACGACTTTGGCGTTCGGCGGATCCTCACCGTTTGGCCGGGAATGGAATCCCACCGGTTTGCCGCTGCGGTTGATTTCTCCCTCGAACACGTGCTCAAGATTGACGGCTGGTTTGGTGTCCGACCACTGTTTGCTCGCGCCACGATTCTTCTCGCCACCGAGTTCATAACGGAGGCCGGGTTCGTTGCCGCCGTTCGAGCGGTTGGATTGGTTGTGTTGCTTGCCGCCCTGTTGCTGATTGATGTACCAACCAATGATCGCGATCACGACCACGGCTGCGGTGCCGAGCCAGCCGCCTTTGGCTTTCTTCGGACTGCGGTGACCGCCACCCTTCTTCGCTTGGATATTCACAATTGTTCCAGGTCGCGACTTAAAGAGCGATGCCGAGCACGTCGACCATCGAATATAGGCCGGGCGGTTTGCCGACGACCCAAGACGCGGCTTGCAACGCGCCGATGGCAAAGGTGTCGCGGTTGGTAGCACGGTGGCTCAAGGTCAACATCTCACCTTCGGCTGCGAACACCACGTCATGGTCGCCGACGATGTCGCCGCCGCGCAGGGAGTGGAATCCGATTTCCTTTGCCGAACGCTCGTGGTCTTCGATGCCTTGACGTCCGTGTCGCACGTTGTCGGCGAGATCAATCCCTGCGCCAGCGGCGGCGGCGTGTCCGAGCATCAGTGCGGTGCCGCTCGGCGAGTCCACTTTCTTGCGGTGGTGCATCTCGATTACTTCGATATCGTAGCCGCGGTCGGCAAGTGCGCCCGAGGCTTGCTGCACCAACAGAGTGAGCAGGTTGATGCCGAGACTCATGTTCGAGGACATGACGACGGGAATGTCTTTGGCGATGGCGTTAATCTCTTTTCGCTCGTTCGGCGTGATGCCGGTCGTGCCGATCACCCAGGCCCCGTTGCCTTGCGAGAGGATCTTGCCGCGTTGACCGACCCCGGCGTGAAAACTAAAATCGATGAACACATCGCCGGTCTCGACCAGTGCTGGCAGATCGGCGGAAAGCGCGATGCCGCAGGGCTTGCCACCGGCCAATGTGCCGGCGTCGACGCCTTGGCCCGGGACGGTGCTGAGGTCGACGGCACCGGCGAGAATGAGATCCTTGACGACTTCTCGGTCGATGCCTCGGATAAGGGCACTTCCCATGCGCCCAGCGGCGCCGATGATAACGGTTTTCTTGTGATCCATGCGAGCGGGTCTACACACCCTGTTGTACGGGTGGCAAGCCGCTTTCGAGGGCGGCGGTTAGTGAACGGTCAACCTGGCGGAGGGGCTGGTTTGGATTCTGGGGGCGGTTGAGGCTTTATAATGTGTATTCCGTCGTAGGGTTTTACGCTCTCCCAGCCTGAGATCATGCGCACCATCAGAATAAAAATAAACCCGGCCGCCATGCCGGCCGCATGCCCAAAATGAGAGATTCTGTGGACGGCTATAATCATCCAATCCGCTGACATATTCTTCGCAGGCACCATGAATGCTGTGACAATCAGTGCGACCGAAATCAGAAAGAAAACCGCGGTGAAGGCACGGGCTTTCAAACGCAGGAAGGGCAGGAATAAAATGGACATGCGGGTCATCGGGAAGAACCACGCGAAGCCGACGATCAATCCGCACAGTGCGCCGGATGCGCCCACGACTGGGAACTTACTCGGATCAAACAGCGCCGCGAGAAGGCCGCCAAAAAGGCCGCAAAATAGATAGAACAGCAGGAATCGGACTTTGCCGAACGCGCTGCAAACCAGAGGGCCGAACGCAAACAGCACGTACATGTTCACCAGCAGATGCAAGGGGTTCGCTAAGGAGTGTGAGAACATCGAGCCGAGCAATTGCAGCGGATGAAAATCGACAAAATTATTGTAGGAAAATCCTGTGGGTGGCGAGCGCTGTAACGCGACATCCCACTTCCACAGCATGCAATACTTCTCGTAAACTTTGGCGTTCTGTTTCGTGACTTTTGCGTCGTCACTCACGCTCAATGATTCGAACCCGACAAACACCACAAACATCAACACGTTGATCAGGATCAAACCGATGATGAGCGGGCGGTGTTCGATTTTGGTGAGGATGTTCCAGTTGGCCTCGTTTGGCAGAGGCTGTGGATTCGGCGAGTGTTCAGGATGCGCCGAACTGTTCATGGTGAATGCGGGGTGGGAATGGACGAATAATAGCTGCCCGCTAAGCTAGCAGGCTGTTGAAAAATTGCTTCGTCTGAAAAACGGAGAACATTTTGTTCCCAGCGAGAAGCTGATGAGTGAGAATATAGACATATTTGAGCTCTTCGGCGACGATGCTGGGGGCGAAATGAATTCGTTTTTATCCGATCCGAGTTTTTCATCGGTCTGCTAGACCGGAACGCGGTTAAATCAATTCGTAGGTTTCAAGTAGTCCGCGCAATTTCACTCGGCTCTCATCCGAGAGCGGGCACATGGGAAGACGGAAGCTCTCCTCCATCTGGCCCATCATCGCCAACGCCGTCTTCACTGGGATCGGATTGGTTTCCATGAACAGACCGGAGAACAGCGGGTAAAATTCGCGGTGGATCGCCGCCGCATCTTGCCACATGTTCAGCGAGGCGAGTTTGACCATGTTGGACACGACCGCAGGCACCACGTTGGAGGCGACGCTCACGACGCCCACCGCGCCGACGATCATCATCGGCAAGGTCAGCGGGTCGTCGCCGGAAAGCACGTCGAGTTCGCACCGATCAAGAATCTGGCTGACTCGGCCAACGCTGCCGGCCGCTTCTTTGACGGCCGCCACATGTTCGTGGGCTGCGAGTTCGACCACGACATCGAGCGGAATCGGAATGCCGGAGCGTCCCGGCACGTTGTACAGCATCACGGGGAGTCCGAGGTCGGCCACCGCCGCAAAATGATTGGTCAGTCCGCGGTCGGTCGGCTTGTTGTAATAAGGGGTGACCTGCAAGGTGCCGTCGGCGCCGGCGTCACGCGCGTGCGCGGTCAGTTCGAGCGCCTCTTCGGTGCTGTTGCCGCCGGTTCCGGCAATCACTTTCACCCGCTTGTCGGCGGTTTTGATCACGCGTTCGATCACGGCGTGGTGGTCGTCAAAGTTTAGGGTGGGGGACTCGCCGGTGGTGCCGACCGGAACCAGTCCGGTTACGCCGCCTTCGATTTGGAACTCCACGTGACGGTCGAGCGCCTCGAAATCTATCGAGCCGTCCGCCCGGAACGGGGTGACTATTGCGGTGTAGGAACCTTCAAACATGCGCGGACTTAAGGGCTTGTCCCCGACGGATGCAATCAGGAAGCGCGGCGGGTTTGGGCGCGCCCTGCGGGCGGGTGGGAGTGATCAGTGATCAGTCATCAGTGATTAGTGATCGACGCCCTGCGGGCGGTGTTAGGTGAACATCGACGTTGAGAAGGTGCACGGCGCCTATGGCAAGATCTTGCCATAGTGTGGCAGAAGCTTGCCATCCCATGGCAGAACCTCGCCACTCTATGGTAGAGCCCTGCCATATTTAAATCGGCTGCGTCCGCAGGGTACTGGTCCACTGATTGCTGATTACTACGAACCCCCGCCCGCAGGGCGTGTACCCACTGATCACTCGCAACGCGCCAAAGTTCTTGCCACTGCGAAGCCGCAGCCGTACACCCTGCCTCCCCATGGTAGACCAAGCTTACATTCAAGCACTTCGCGACGAACTCACTGCTCTTGAAGCTGAGATGTCGACCCCGGAGGTGGCCAGCGACGGCAAGAAATTGCGCGTGGTGACGACTCGCTATGCCCGGCAGAAAAAGTTGCTGTCGACCGCCAATCGGGTGTTCGAACTGCAAACGACCATCGCGGACGGCGAGGAATTGGCCAAGTCCGAGGACGAGGAGATGCGCTTGATGGCCGAGGAAGAGGCCGCCGCCGCGCGCGAAGAACTGCCGGCGGCCGAACTCGCGTTGAAGATGTTCCTGCTACCGCCCGACGAACGCGAAGGCCGCCCGGTGATCGTCGAGATCCGGGCCGGTACCGGCGGCGACGAAGCCGCGCTGTTCGCTGGCGACCTGCATCGCATGTACACCCGCTTTGCCGAACTCAGTGGCTGGAAAGTCGAAATGATCGAAGCCAGCCTTGGTGCGATCGGCGGCTACAAAGAAATTATTTTTTCAATCACGGGGGACGAGGCCTTTTCCAAGATGAAGTTCGAGGGCGGCGTCCACCGCGTGCAGCGGGTTCCAGAAACTGAATCGCAGGGCCGCGTTCATACTTCGGCTGCGACCGTCGCCGTTCTCGCCGAGGCCGAAGACGTCGAACTCGATATCAAGGAAGCCGACCTCCGCGTCGACTACTTCCGCAGTTCGGGGCCGGGTGGCCAGTCGGTCAACACCACCGACTCCGCCGTTCGTCTTACCTATCTGCCGACCGGCACGGTGGTGACCTGTCAGGACGAGAAGTCCCAGCACCGCAACAAAGAGAAAGCCATGCGCGTTCTCAAGGCTCGCGTCCTTGAAGACATGCGTCGCCAGGAAGCTGAAAAGCAAAACAGCGAACGCAGCAGCCTGGTGAAGTCCGGCGATCGTTCCGAACGGATCCGCACCTACAATTTTCCACAAAACCGCCTCTCTGACCACCGTATCAACCTCACCCTGTACTCCCTCGACAAGATCATGGAGGGCGCCATCGACGAACTCTGCGACAGCTTAAACCAACACGATGTCGAGGAACGGATGAAGGATCAGATGGGCGATGACGAAGGCGACGAATAACGCGATCCGGCGGGCTAAAGCCCGCCATGCAAACACAGGTTAAAACCTATGCCACATGCGCGCCCGCCTATGCGTGTCCACTTGATGCCGCCGCGCCGAATGTAGCGCGGGCTTTAGCCCGTGTTTGGTCTGCGGGCTTTAGCCCGCAGACTCACCGAAGTTACGACACGAACCATTGCTCAATGCGCCAAGAGATGGCATGCGTCGAGCGTATGAATGGTGAAAAAATGGACGAGTTGCGTGGGTGATTCCGAATTCTTTCTGGCGGCCCCGCCGGGGTTTCGTCCGTTTCGCAAGGAGGAACCAGTGGAGGTGTATACCCGAACCTTGCCGCATTGGCGCCAGCCGGGCTGCTCGTATTTCGTGACGTTCCGAACCGCAGATTCGTTGCCCGCCGCCGCGCGGACAGAAATGGCGGCGCGTAGGGAGGAATGGGACCGAGAGAACCCGCCTCCCTATTCGGAAGCGCAGTTGGCGGAGCGGGGCCGGTTGCTGTCGAATGTGGAGGAAGGCTGGCTGGACGCGGGACATGGTGCATGTCCGTTTGGATTGCGTCAGCCGCGAGATTTGCTCGAGGCGGCCTTGCGCGAAGCCGGGGTGAAGCACGCGACCACAAGGGCATATGTGTGTATGCCCAACCATGTCCATGCGATCATTGGTCCGGTAGCCGGAGTTGAAGATGAGGAGAAGCCCGGTCGCTTGGAGGATGCGTTGAGGATGATCAAAGGGAGGAGTTCGTATCAGGTGAATCTGGCTTTGAATACTTCGGGGGCATTGTGGGCACGAGAAGGGTATGACAGGATCGTTCGGGACCGGAAGCACCTCTGGCGTTGCTTGCAGTATATTGGTCGTAATCCGAGGAAAGCTGGTTTGCGGGCTGGAAGTCACGCGCGGTGGGTGTGTAAGGATTGGAAGGAAGCAGGCTGGGTGTTTAAACCCCCGGAGCTGCGGCGTTGATGAGGCGGGTAGTTTTACGGATTCGGGTCCGGCGGGCTAAAGCCCGCCGGGCAAACACAGGTTAAAACCTATGCCACATTCGCGCCCGCCTATGCGTGTCCCCCAGCTCGGACGGTGGCTCCTTGGCGTAAGCGAATATGCCACATGCGCGCCCGCCTATGCGTGTCCACTTGATGCCGCCGCGCCGAATGTAGCGCGGGCTTTAGCCCATTTTTGACTAGCGTGCGGAATGTAGCGCGGGCTTTAGCCCGTGTTTGATCTGCGGGCTTTAGCCCGCAGGAAAACAATCGCGATTTTCTACACCATCTGTCTCTGCAACCCTTGAAAGTTCTCCCCTAGTTTGCGGAGCTCGAAGGGCCCGAACCACCGACCCTAATAACTGCCTCCTGATTACTCCCCAACCGTATCCCGCAAATGCTCCGGCAACGGGCTCGTGCTGGTCCAGCCGCCGTCGACCATGATCACTTCGCCGGTGATATGCGCGGCGCGGTCGTCGGCGAGGAACAGGGTGGTATACGCGACGTCTTCAACCTGGCCAACCGTGCCGCCGGGGGCGACGTCGGACCAGCCTTCGGCGTACTGCTTGTCGGCGGCGGTGCGTTCGTTGATGGTGGCGCCGGGCGCGATGGCGTTGACCGTGATGCCGTTTGGTCCGAGTTCCTCGGCGAGCGAACGGGCGAGCTGGCGGATGGCGGACTTGGTCATGCCGTAGGCGCTGGTCCAGAGGTGCGATTGAAAGCCGCAGACCGACGACATCAGGATCACCCGACCGTTCTTGGCGTTGCTGGCGATCATCTGCAGGGCTGCTTCCTGCACGCCGAAGAAGGTGCCGCGCATGTTCACGCCCATCAACTGGTCAAAGGCTTCGGGTTCGACTTTGAGGAAGGGCGCGAAGATGGTGATCCCGGCGTTGGCGATGAAGATGTCGAGTCCGCCTTGTGCCGCCGCGAACCCGCGGATACCCGAACGCGCTGCCGCCACATCCGCCACATCGAACGCGTGTCCGCTGACCATTGCACCGGGGATCTCCGCTTGCAGGCGGGTCACCGCGGCGTCGACCGAACCGTCGGGCAGCGCATTGAGTCCGACCGCCGCGCCTTGCGCCGCAAACTGGCGGCAAATCTCGAACCCGATGCCACAGGATGCACCGGTGACAAAGACGCGTTTTCCGTCGAAGCGTTTCACTGGCGTGTTCATGGCGGCATCACGTTAAAATCCGATCATGCCGGCGGTGGCTTGTTCGGGGAACAGGAAGATCAGCAGCACATTGAAGCCGTTAAAAAAGAAGTGCATCAGAATCGGCACGAGAATGCTGCGACTCAAAATATAGCCGACCGCGAACATCGCGCCGAGCATCGACAGCGGCAGGATCGACGGAAGATGAACGTGCATGATGCCGAAGGCCAGACTGACCAAGATCAGGCCCGGCCAAAAGCCGATGGTCCGACAGAAAAAGGGCAGGAACACGCCGCGGAACGTGAACTCCTCGGACACCGGCGCGCCCATTACAGCGGTGAATACCATCCAAATTGCCAGCATCGGCGAGCTGGCCGAATCGGCCAGCATGCGGACGGCTTCCTGCGTGCCCGGTTCGTAGCCGATGGTCTGGTTTAAGATCCACACCAACCCCATGTTGGCAAGGGAGGCGACCAGAACCAGAGGGAGTGAGACGAGAATCAGCGCGAGCGCGAGAATGACCGCGTGTGGCAGACGAATCTCTCGGAATCCGTACGCCCGGTTCGCCCAACCTGACCGCGCGCTGATCACCGGAAAGAAGCAGGCGAAAACAAACAGGATCTGCATGAACATGGTGAACAGGATGCTCTGCGCCATCTCGGCATCCGACATGTTCTCCATGATGTCAGCCGGAACCACTCCAATCTTCAGCAAGATCACGCCGAGCATGTTGATGGCAAAAAAGCCGGCGACAAGGAGAGCGGCGGGCAGCAAAAAAAGGGTGTCGGTCGGACGTCGAACTAGTTGGATGCGGCCACGTCGCCACATGGCACGCCATTCGATGGTGCGCAGAATCTGAACGCCGAAAAATGCGAGGATCAGCGACAGGCCAATTTGAACCAGTTCGGCCATCAGAGATCTCCGACGGGTTCGCGCACCGGGCTGCGGCGAGTCTCCCGGATGACGTAGGTACGTTTATCCTGGGACTCGTGGTAGGTTCGGATTTGAATCTCGGCCAGCAGTCCCATGCTGATGAACTGAATACAGAAAAGCACAAACATGAACGCGGTCATCACCCAGAACGGCCGTTTGTACAGCGGGGTGCCGCCAGTGAAATCAAACAGCAGATTCAGCAGCATGAGCA
>ENA-ORXR01002028-ORXR01002028.1-marine-metagenome-genome-assembly--contig:-NODE-2028-length-20076-cov-5.732187_pt1 | contig 20076 bp, 17 predicted proteins | sample MGYA00237866_ERZ511479 | MGnify/ENA metagenome assembly ERZ511479 | reverse complement strand
CCTGCACCAGTCGTCGTAGAGACACTCACCGCAGACTCTCCAGCCATCTACAGCGTCACCGGGATCTCAACCGGCGCCTCGTTGAACGTTCGTGCCGAACCCGGCACGTCGCAACGACTGCTTGGCACCCTGCCCGGCGATACTTCAGCAGTACCTGCGACGGGCCAGCGTGCCCGTGTCGGCCAGACCGAATGGCGCGAGATTGGTTTCCGCACCGGCACCGGATGGGTCAACGCCACTTATCTGGCCATCGTCCCTGAAGCACCAAAAACAGTCGCACTCCCCGACGTTGCATCCAGCACCGTAGGCATCGTGCCCCTGACGTCGCCTAGTGACCGACTCGTACTGCGAGCCGACCCTGGCTATGACAAGAACACCGTTGGCACCGTTGGTGCATCGATGGTGAACGTCACCGCTACCGGCCGCCGGGCACAAATTGGCACCGAGGTTTGGGCCCAGATCACCGCATCAGGCACCACTGGCTGGGTACCGCGCCAGCTGACCATCCCCGTCGTTCGCTCGGCCCAAGATGTCCTTGCCACCAACGGAGTCGCTGCAGCGGTGATCGACAAGGTCATCGTGGCTGAAGATGGCGCGGTCACCATCGTGGTCGGCACGCAGTCGATCAAGGTGTCGACTGGCACCACGGTCACAACGTCGGCTGGTAGCCAATCGTCAGTCGCTGATTGGGCACATGTCGCCAAGACTTCGACGACATCGTTCATGGGCGAAGTCACGGTTGTAGGCAACCAGGTCACTCGACTCTGGATCGCCGCCTAACCAGCGACGCGGCGAGATAGCCACGACAGCCCCGGCAGCAGTGCCGGGGCTGTTGCCATGTGCCGAACAAGAAAGCCCATTGACGACTACTGTCTGTATCAGGGATTGCGGTCGCTTTAGCTCTAGTGCTGTTGCTGAGAAAGCGCACGGTCCCCGAGGAAGGGTCTCGTAGCGACTGTGCAGACTCGGATACGTGAGCCTCGATGACCAACCTCTACCAGCTGCGATCATTCCGTATTGCTGGTGGCTTTCTTGCGACACTTTTCTTGGTCACGGCCAGTGTTTCGTGTGGCTCGGCTGCCGGTATTGACGCCGAGTCACGCAGCGAGCTATTCGGGGCAGCAGCCGCACATCGGATCTTCGTCGACAACACGTTCGGTGGCCAGGATGTATTCGACGATGTGAGCATTGTGTCAACGGTCGGCCTAGCCCGCGACGACGGTCTGACTATCACAGTCGTTGATGATTCACGCGCGTTGACGCAAGATGAGCGGCTAGCAATCCGGGCTGCACTTGCACCGAAAACCGTGACATTCGTGCCCTTCGGGACTTCCCCAACCAGTGGCGTCGATCGGCTTGAGGCGATGCTGTCGTTCGCAGAGCCGGTCGGCGGAACCGATGAGGCAGTGGTGGCGACGTCGCTGGTTTGTTGGGGCTCGTGCGGCGCTGGTGGAGCACAACGATTCGAACGCACACCAGACGGCTGGCATTTTGTCGAGAATGCTGGCCCGCAATGGGTGTCATAGCCAGGTGCGCAGAAAGGACGATCACGTTGGAGGAACACGGAAATGACCAAGCGGAAGATTGCTGAGTTTGGGGTGGTGGCGGGCGTGGTCGCGGCGCTGCTGCTCGTCGGTAGTGTCATCTATTGGATCGGCGAAGGTCGACCCGGAAGCGCTGACGCCTTTCGAGAGCGGGTCGAGGCGGATGGGCTGTTGGTCGAATGGGAGAACAACGGGCCGACCGGGGGCAGCGGGTTCGTCGAAACCAACTGTGGCCTAGCCCGGGTTGATGTCAGCGAGTTCGACGATGTACTGACGGTCAGCTGGGATCTCGGGTCGGACAAGCTCACGCCGGAAGTCGTGAGGCGAATTGTGTCCTGCAGTGTGTCACCTGGTTATGACTACTTCGGTTCAGCGCAACTCGCCCAGGGATCAACGTTGACAACAACGGTCCAAGGAGTCACTTCCGCTGCGGATGTGAGGCTCTTGCAGTCGCCAGATGGGGTGAAGGTCACCTTGAGCGATCGCAGTGATGATTCGGTCCAGCTCACGATCGAGGTTGACGCCGATGCACCGCTCGGTGCGGCACAGGTGGTGTTCGATGTCGCTGGCGAGTCCGAACCAGTGGAATGGACGCTCGACGTCTTGGAACCATGAACCACAGGGGCCTAAGCACAAGCGAGTAGGACCGTGATGGTCCGCAGCTTATGAATCTTGCGTGAAGCGATGGTCCTCGGTAGAACGTTACTCGTCCATTGGCCAGTGCTCTACGCGTGTCCGCTTCGGCGTTGAGAGTGGAGCTAGCAGGGGGGGCGAAGACGTCGAAGTACTTGTACATGGCGCGGGTTGATGGGTCAGCTGATCATTTCTGAAATTTGCGACAGGAATTCTTCGTCTAACGAGGCGGGACTGTCAGTTGACGACCTGCACCGGGCTTGAGTTGCGTGTAACGAGGGTTTCTTGGGACCAGCATTGCTGTAGAGGGCAATAGGGAGTTGTCCCGTAGTGCTTGGCCACGGCTTCGATGTAGCGGCGTCATACTTCAAGCGTGAGCTTCTTCCGTTTCCTGTCGCTGAGCCGCTCGTCGATCGTTACTTCGTTGGAGCGGATGAAGGAGTACGCGTGATGCAGTACGGATCCGAGACCACAGATAACCCGCTCGTGCAGGACGTTGGTCATGGGCGAACACATGTTGTTCGTTCGTTTCGGCTCTGTGCGTGGTTGCTCCTCGGGTTGGTGCCGTGTCTAGGCGTGGCGCTCATTGGCGTGGCATGTGCGTCGGGCCCAGACGCAGCGTCCAACGGTGCAGCGGCGGCGCCACCGCCACCGCCGTCGGTTGAGGTTGTAACGACTCCCACTGCAGAAGTTGACCCGGTGACTGCTCCCGAGGTCGTGGTTGTGGGCCGGCAAGAAGAGGTGCCAGCTCTGGCTCAGGACGTGGCCATGCCGGACGTTGCGAACGGCGATGTGGCAATTGATACGACGAAGGTTCTAGGTGTTGACTTGCGCACAGGGACGTTGTTTGTTGGTGGCGCCGTCGATGCAGCTGCGGCAGTTCACATTCCAACGACTTGGGGTTGCGACGGGGAGTGGTCGGGCGTCGTCGGGTTGGGAACAGACGGGACTCAGAGTGCGTTCGCGGTACCAGGCTTGGTCGTCGAGCGATTCGAGCTTGGCTGGGGAGACGTTGGCTTTGTCGACAGCTCGTGTAACGGTGTGGCGGTGCGCACTCGTATTCTGCGTGAGGGCGACGGCCTGCTGGTCTCGAGTCATGCTGGCCAAGAAGCGCACGTCCTTCCGGCACTGCCAGGCGAGCAGTCCTATTTGCCCTATGCCGTGTCTTGGTTGTCTGACCGCATGATCGGTGTCACAGAGCTCAAGACGGGTCGTTTGGTCGGCATTGACCTGCTCGAGGACCCGTCGCAACTTCTACGGTTCGAAAAAGCCGATTGGATGGACGCGATCGGCGACCCGCGAGATGATGCCGTCGGCGGGCGTTTCGTTCTGATCGAACCTGTTGTGCTCGCGCTGCCACACACATCAACAAGCGACTGCCTCGATCCTGCGGTTACGCCCCAACCTTCGCTTGGCATCTGGAACGGCACGGGACTGGCCCCGATCTCTGTCGACCCAAACACGGCCAACGAGTCCTTTCGCGGGATTTCGCGACCGGTCGTCGGACCCGACAGCCAGATCCTGTGGAGCGCGTCGTGTCACACGCCACAGTTCGCGACCTCGGTTTGGGGGACATCGTTTGATCGAACGGTCAGAGCATTCGATGAGCCGACACTCTTGCTCGACGGGGTGCGCGCCGCTGAACTGGGGTGGAATCGTGACGGCATCAGCGACGCCGGTGTGCTTCGATACGCCTTTGACACGTCCGGCGATGTTGTTGTCTGGGCTCGGTCCGATCTTGGCATCGAAATGGTGACGCTGTCAGCGACGGGGAAGCTGCTGAGCGGTCCCCACTTGATCGCATCAAGGACTCCCGGCCCACCTCCGGGCGCGCCCGAAAAATGGGACTATCCCGAGGTCGTAGAGTTACCTGACTTGGACGTCGTTGGATTCTCTCGACTTCCGGTGGGCTCAGCCGAGCGCAACGGGCGCGTCTTCTACGCTGCTGGTCAAGGCTTTCCCGGGCGACAGCCCGAAGGTAAATCGTGTGACGACGGGATCACCGTCTTCTCGCTCGGTATCGATGGAACACAGGGGTCGGCGCGACCTGTTGGGGTTGTGCCCGGTGCGCGCCTTGACACCTTCTTTGTTGATGCGACCAATCATTTCGTCGCTGAGTCTTGGTGTGATGAGTCTGGCTACATCACGGTTGGCACGTTTGACGATGAGCTCGGCCAGGTCGACTCAACAACGATTCGCACATGGGTCGTGAGCGAGGACCCTGGCGGGTCGCCTGCATGGACCAGGGCCGTTTCTGGCGGTCTGCATGTCAGGCCCGGGTTGATTCGCAGTGGGGACTACGAACTCGATATCACCGAGCCGGCAAGTGACTGGACGTTGGTTCGTCCGCCAATCGGAGTAGGGAGGTTGCTGGGGATATCGGACTCTGGCCGGTTCCAGTACTGGGGAACCTCAGGCCTGTTGAAAGTTGTCGGGGCAGTATGTGATTCATATGGCGTTGGTGACCTGCGCGTCTATGACACCGAAACAAACACCACCCAGTTCGCAAACGAGACCGGGCACGGGTCCAATGCGGTGGACTTCGTTTTTGGACCCGACGACGAGGTCGCCTGGCTTGTCGGCGGCGGCGAGTGCGGATCAAGCCTGTTCCTGGCGCGCGTCGATTGGGACCAGGGCGGCCTCATTACCGAGATCTACCAAATTGACGACTCGGACTTCCGATGGTCGCTCGGCTGCTGTCCGGGCAGCCCCGGTGCAGACGCAATCGCCTTTACCGCCGAAGGCTCACTCGTAGTCTGGGGAAATGCCGGCGGGAACGGCACCGATAACACGATCGAAGCCATCGTTCTTGACCTGGACGAATGCGACACCAACCCGAGATGTTTGCCCGTCCCCACATGAGCGTCGCCAACCGCGGCGATAGGCCACTGGTTCGTCCGTCGCGGCGCCCACCTTCGGTCTGGTCTGAGACCCATTACCTATGAACGCGAAGACGATGCGCCCTGGCCTAGATCGTAAACGACTCATGTTGGCACACCGCCTTGCCCTACTCGTTCCCGGCCTGGTCTTGGGCTGGTACCTCTGCAAGGCGGTCGTGTTTGGCGACAACTCAATCGGTGCTGCGGGCGACCGGTCTCTGTACTTGGCCGGTGCAGCGACGTTGTACCCGCTTACGATGCTTGTTCTTCTGGTCGTCATGTCGTTCTTTCGCCCACCAGCCCAAACGTGGGTCACGCTTAGCCGCCGAGCGATCAACACCGTTGCAATCTCAGGAGTTGCGTTCCTCGTGATGGGTTATCGCCACTTCACTTTTGGGCAATGGCTGACCAGCTTCGGCCTAATCGCCGGCTGGTTCGCTCTCGAACAACTAACCCGTTTCGCAGGACCAACGCTCTGATCTGGCCGGGTGGGCTCGGAGAACAGCTCTAGCTTTGATCCCTGGCGTACGACGAGGATTTTTCGGCCCTCATGAGCATGTTTCTCATAGCCAAGATGCTCATCCATCTCGACCTCCAAACCGGCCTCGAGCACCTGTTTGGTGAGCTGACCCAACAGCCCATCAGGCCCAACCAGATCAACACCATCAGTGCGGGCCCGATCCACCAGCTGCTCCGCAATCGCAGGATCAACCTGCGACGGCAACTTCAACTCGGAACTATCTTTCTTCGGTGCCACAACAGCACCATCATTGTTTGTCATCATCTGACCTTCCAGCCGAACCATCAAGTTCAGCGTTTCAGACCAAACCAGTTACACCGGGGATCTGACAGTCCCAGTCGTGATGGGTGACGTGTTGTTGGTGGCCGACGTCCCCAGCTATCAACCCGACACCACTGAGCAGCGCACATCAAGTGTGCTGGCCTTCCGCCTCAGCACAGGCGAGCGCACTTGGACCTCGTCACTTGAGAACTCGACCGTGGGGTTCACGAACACACAGTCCATCGTGACTGACAATGGGAGCGACCTGCTCCTGGCCCTCAGCGATGGCGGCACGTTGTTTAGGCTCGACCCACAGTCTGGCGAGAAGATATGGCGAGCTGTAGTCGGGGCCACCCAGATCGACGGCCACCTGTCCCCTCAGCACAGTTTCCGTCACGGAGGGCCTGCTTGCTTGTGATCGGGTACGTACGTATAGTACGTACATGCCCAACAAGACGATCAGTGTTCCTGAAGATGTCATTCCGGTCATCGAGAGTTTGGACGTCCCGTTCTCGCGGTGGGTCACCGATCAACTCCGCCGCCACGCCGTGAAGTCGAGGATGTCGTTCGCTGACCAGCTTCTCACGGATGCAGCAATGGCAGCAGGTGAGCGCTTGCCTGATCGAGACACGATCGGTGAGCGCATGGAGCGATCCGCACCGTGGTGACGCGTGGGTCGGTCTATTGGATCGACCTCGACAGGCGTCGTCCCTGCGTGGTGGTGTCGTCTCCGGAGGTGCTGGGCGTCGACGTCTGGCAGACCCACGTCGTGCCGCTCACCTCGAATACTGATCGAGCCGGTCTGGCCGGCAATGTCTCGCTCGAGTCGACCGTCACCGGGTTGCCAATGGATTCCGTCGCGGTGCCGCTCGCGCTGGAGCTGGTCGACCGAGGGTGGCTCGTCGACAGAACAGGCCAACTGCCTCCGGCACTGCTGGACGCGATCGATGGCGGCGTGCGTTCTGTTCTTGGCCTGTGACAACAAGCTTCGAGTCATGCCGCCATGAGCTCGCTGCTCCACGGTGCGCGTGTACTTTGGGTTAAACTCGGCCCTCCGACACAAGTGTTAGTACACCGTCGCCGTGGTCGACGGGCTGCCGATGCGAAACGTGAGGTGATTCTTTCGGGCTTTGGCTAGCAGTCGATGGCGGCCTGTATGGCGCCGCATGCTTCGGCGAGTCGGGCCGGCTGAAGTGCGCAGATCTGGTCGACGAGGTAAGCCTTGGGGACGACTCTGAGATTGTCGAAGCTCGCCACGCAGTCCGTAGGCATGCCATCGTTGGTTCCGAGTCGTAGTTCAGTGGGTATCCCTCTGATGGTGCGGGTTACCGGTGCTGCGAGGACACTGTTGAGGACGGGGATTGCGGCAGAGCGGGTCATGATGAGGAATGGGCGGCGACCGACGTCTTCGATTTCGCCCCACCAGATTTGCCCTCGATCGGGAGTGGTCACCATGGCTCGTCGAGGATTGCTTCGCGAAGCGACGCGAGTGCAGCGTGCTCTTCAGTTTTGGTTGGTGGTTGCTCCGTGTAGCCGTCGATGACGGCTCGGTCGGTTTGACGTCGGAACTCGAGTTTCATGATGGCTTCAATGCCGGCTCGAACTGCAGCGGCTCGGCTCTCGTAGGCTCCGCTTTTGACGAGCTCATCGAGGTTCGAGAGGAGCGGCTCGGAGAGTCGGACGGCGATCTGTTCGGTAGCCATTCATTTAGGGTACCAGATTGGGATGCTCCACGGTATGCGATCCCGCCATGGGTCGTATGTATGTGGTGTGGAATGCCTCATGGTCAGGCTGCTGCGAGGCTCATCCAGTCGGATCCGGTGGGGTGAGGGTTAAGGGTTGTAATCCCCCCCCGACGCGATCAGGTTTGTTGAGATTCCAAGGCTTCAGCGCTACGGAATCGCTCGTTTTGTGTCGCTTGTCATCAGAATCTTGCGTGCGAGGTTGGCTGGTATGGTTCCCCGTTGTCCGGTCTAGCCTTCCGCCGGGATCAGGAAGCATCAGTTACGGATCTCGGCGGCCGCAGTCTTCGGTACCGTGAAAGATGTGATTCTTCCCGGTCTGCCACCTCATCGCCGAGGACGCGGGCCAGGACGCTTACCCAAACGACAGGACACTCCCCCTGCAGGCGAGTGGTGGCTGTTGAGCTCGCGCAGTGACCTCATCAAGATCCACGCAGCCGCCTCCATTCCACAGTCCCCCTACCGGCGGCCGACGAATCCAAGGTTCGTTTCATCTTCGATCGTCAGAGTCGAGGCATGAACAACATTCCCCGACTTCGAACAGGAGCCGCCACCCTCGGGCTCGCCGCGCTCCTCTCCGTCGGTGCACTTGCCTGCACCGACGATTCGACCGACTCGCCAGTGCTCGGCGGCGACGCGTCGACGGGCACACCGTCCTCAGCCGTCGAGGCACCCACCGATAACCGCCACCACGGCGATCACGGCGCCGACGTGCAGACCCATGCCGCAGCGATGGAGCTGGTCGAGATGGCGAACGCAACCCACATCGCGGCGATCAGCGGCGACTGGAGTTCGCCGCCGACCTGGAATGGCGACGTGCCCGGGACGGGCGCCTTCGTCCACATCCCGGCGGGGGTGACGGTCACCGTCGACACGATGTTCGAGCCCGAGATCGAACGCATCGGGGTGGATGGCACGCTCCGCTTCGCGACCGACGTCGACACCGAGCTAAAGGTCGACACGCTCGTCACGACGCCGAGCGGCACGCTCGAGGTTGGCACGCCGGATCAGCCGGTGGCCGACGACGCTGTGGCGTCCATCCAGTTTGCCGACGATGGCCCGATCGATCGGTCGCAGGACCCGAGTCTCATCTCTCGCGGTGCGTTGCTGCACGGCACCACGGTGGTGCAGGGTGGCGACGTCACGCATCGCACGACGGTGGCGTCGTTTCCGCGGGCGGGCGACACGAGCATTGAGGTGCGCGGTCCGCTCGTCGGCTGGGATGCCGGCGACGAGGTCGTCATCACCGGTACCGACGGCCCGACGAGCGACGAGCTTCGCATCATCACCAGCGTGGAAGGCACGACGGTGCAGTTCGCCGATCCACTCCAGCGGGATCACGTTCCGCCCGCCGACGACCTGGAGCTGTACGTGGCCAACCTCACTCGCAACGTGCAGTTCTCGTCGGAGAACAGCCAGATCGATCGTCGGGGCCACGTGATGGTGATGCACACGCTCGATGCGCAGATTCGTGGCGCCCGGTTCACCGACATGGGCCGTACCGACAAGTCACGGGAGCTCGAGGACTTCGCCTTCGACGATGTTGACCCGGGCGCGGTCAGTTGGGACGGCAGCTTCGAGAAGCTGGGTGGTACGAACGTGCGGGGCCGCTACACGGTGCACGTGCATCGGGGTGGGGCCGATCCCCGTTCGACGCCGGCGGTGATCGCAGATTCGGTCGTCACCGGCGATCCTGGTTGGGCGTTCACGAACCACTCGAGCCATGTCGACTTCCTGCGCAACGTGGCCTATGACAATGCGGGGGCTGGCTTCTTCACCGAGGCCGGCGACGAGACCGGTCGTTGGATCGACAACATTGCGATTCGGACGGTCGTGCCGACCTTCGTGCTCGACGATGCCGGCGCTATCGACCCGGATCTTCGATCCGATCGGCAGGACTTCGGTATCGACGGCGACGGCTTCTGGTTCCAGGGCAACCGCATCGACGTGATCGGCAACGTGTCGGCGGGTGCGTCGGCACACGGGATCATTTGGTGGTCGGAGTCGTTGGCGGAGGCCGACCTCGGACGGGCCGCTCGAGTCGACGTGGCCACGCTTCCCGATCCGTCGCTCGTGCCTGACCGCGACCAGATCGAGGTGTGGTGGGCTCCATTGGGCGAGGTGCGGGACAACACGGCGTACGGGTCGATCGTTGGTGTGCGGGCCCGGTATATCCACGGCGCCAGCTACCTCAACGATCCTTCGGCACCGCCGGCTGCCTACATCGACAGCCTGGAGCCGACGATCGATGGCATCGTCACCTGGAACGTCCGTGACGGCGTGCTCATGAACTACAACGAGCGGCTGAACCTGCGGAACATCCGGGCTATCGGCATCGCCGAGCCGTTCCGCCACAACTACGGCCACACCGCTGCGGTCGGTGTTGGCTTGGACGTGAACAACGCTGAGACGTTCGGGCCGGGTTCGGTGGAGAACGTGGACCTGCGCAACTTCGAGGTCGGCTTCCTGGCTCCTCGGCATGGGTTGTGGACGGTGCGCAACCTGACCACAGCGGCCACGACCGACGTGTTGATCCACGACCCCGTCCACAGCGAGCGCTCGCTCGAGATGGAGAACATCACGTTCGCCTCGCTGAGTGGAACCGACCTGGATAGCCGCAACATCAGCCGCCGCAACTTGGTCCTGGCGTACGACTATGCGGGCGACGGCGACGGCGTCGACCCGGACACCGCCGAAGAGGGCCCCACCGGTGAACGGCAGCTTGCCGACCGGGTGACGTGGGATGGCCTCGGGTTGTTCTCGGCGGCCAGCGACTCCACTCCGGCCGATGCGCAGACCCATCCGCAGGTCACCAACGGGTTGGTCGGTGCAGCAGCACCCGTTCCGACGATCACGCACGTTCCCGGCTTCGGCGCCTTCGGCGACGATGTCGATGACGAAGAAGACGACGAGGATCGGGACGACTCGGAAGGGGACCGTGACGACGAGGAGTTCGAGTCGGTCGATGAGCTGATCGAGCAGACGCTCGCCGACCTCCGAGCCGTACTCGTCACCGCCGACGAGGAGACCCTCGAGGAGCTGGTGGAATGGTGTGGCTCCGAGGAGCTCGAAGCGGACGATCCGTTTGCGCTGGTCTGTGTCGCCCAATCGACAAACGGTGAGCTGGGTAGCGTCGACGATGTCGAGGATGATCCCTTCGATGCACTCGACCAGATCGTGAATCGGCTCGTCGATCGTCTCGAAGAGCACGAGTCGGCCATGGAGGAATTGCTCGACCGCTGCGAGTCCGAAGACTCGGATGAGACCTGGACGCTCATCTGCTCGATCGTCACCGCCGACGGAGAAGGGGACGAAGGTGACGACACCGACGATGACGAATAGGAACTCTCGAGTGCGCAGATCACAGGAGTACACATGCATGTGCTGATCGTGGAGGACGAGACCCGTCTGGCAACGTTGATTGCCGACGGGCTCGTCCGCGCCGGCATCCGGGCCGAGGTGGTGCACGACGGCGTGGCTGGGTTGGAGCGCGGTTCCTCCGAGCCGTGGGATGCGATTGTGCTCGACATCCTGCTGCCGGGGATGAACGGCTTCGCCGTGTGCCGGGAGCTTCGAGCGACCGGGGTGGCCGTGCCGATCCTGATGCTCACGGCGAAGGACGGCGACCTCGACGAGACCGAGGCCCTCGACATCGGTGCCGACGACTATCTACGCAAGCCGTTCAGCTTCGAGGTGTTGGTGGCGCGGTTGCGGGCGCTGGTGCGTCGCACGGGGCGCACGGCCGACCAGGTGGTGACGGCGGGCGGCCTGGAGATCGACACGGCCAGCCGGGTCGTCAACCGAGACGGTGCAGCGGTTGAGCTCAGCACCACCGAGTTCGATCTGTTGCTGGCGCTGGCGCGGCGAGCCGGTCAGGTCGTGTCCCGCCAGACGTTGTACGACGAGGTGTGGGGGTACGAGCAGGATCACAGCTCGAACGTGATCGAAGTGTTCATCCGTTATCTGCGGCAGAAGGTCGACGAGCCATTCGGCGTGAAGTCGATCCAGACCGTGCGTGGCGCCGGCTACCGGCTGGCCGCCGAGCCCGACGCGGTGGGCTGAGCCATGGCGTGGGGTTCGATTCGCTTCCGGGTTACTGCGATTGCGGTGCTGACGTCGGCCGTGATTGTCCTTGCGTTCGGTTGGTTGTTCATCCGGCTGGTCACCGACCGGCTGGTGTCGGCCGGCCAGGAGAGTCTCGAAGCGGTGACGGCCGGTGTGGATGGGTTGTCGCTCGTCGAGCTCGGCGAGGACGATGCGCAGTTCCGACTCGACGGCGAGGAGTACCTGATGCTGCTCGAGATCGATGAGTTCGGCGACGTGTTCGTCAACCTCCAGTCGTTCGATGATCCGGAAGGCAACTCGGTGGGTGGGTTCACGATCGACTCAGGTACGGGTGAGCTCCGTCATGTGGTGGTCGAGAGCGACGAGCTCGAAGAGGCAGAGCTGCGGGCGGTGGCCGAGCGCGGCACCGAGCAGATCCGCGATCTGGTGGACGGGCCGGGCGGCCAACGGCTGGAGCTGATTCAGGCGGCCGACGACGCGATCACCGACATCTCCGACGCTGCCGATGCGGCCCGGGGTTCAGCGTTGATCGTCGGGCCGCTGCTCGTGCTGGCGTCGGGTCTGGTCACCTGGATCGTGGTCGGGCGGGCGCTCGCTCCCACGCGTCGGATCGCCGCCGAGGCGGCGGCCATCGACACGGCGACGTTGGATCGCCGGATGACCCAAAGCGGCGGCGATGACGAGGTCGACACCATCGCCGAGGTCATCAACGACATGCTCGATCGGATCGAGGGCGGGGTGAAACGAGAGCAGCAGTTCGTGGCCGACGCGTCGCACGAGCTGAAGACGCCGTTGACGACGGCCCGGATGGCCGCCGAGCTGGCGGGCAAGGATGCACCCGAATCGGCCTATCCGCCGCAGGTGGTGGAGGAGCTCGATCGGATGCGGTCGTTGATCGATGATCTGTTGCAGTTGGCCCGCTCGCCCGAGGGTCGGGCCAGTGAGTCGGTTCCGTTCGATGCGCTGGTCACCGAAGTCGTGGCCGATCACCCGGCCCGCGACCGGATCACGGTCGACATTCCGGCGGGAGCGACGGTCGAGGGTCGGACGCCCGAGCTACGGCGGATCGTGCTGAACCTGCTCGACAACGCGGCCCGCTACGCACGGTCGGCGATTCAGGTCGCAGTGTTGGCGACGGGGCACACGGTCACGTTGACAGTGGACGACGACGGTCCGGGCATTCCTCCGGGCGAGCGGGAGTTGGTCTTCGAACGTTTCGTTCGTCTCGACGAGGGACGCGCCCGCAACGAGGGCGGCACGGGCCTGGGCGGCGCCCGCAACGAGGGCGGCACGGGCCTGGGCCTCGCCATCGTCCGAGCGATCGCCCGCGGCCACGGCGGCGACGCCTCGATCGATGAATCCCCCCTCGGCGGCGCCCGCGTGGCGGTGACGCTGCCGCGAAGTGGCTGAGCTCCGCGGTCACCACCGAAGGTGTGGGTGCCCGAAACTCCGTCGTGGCTGGTCAGCCGGCGGTCGGTATTCGTGGCCTCAGTTACCGACCAGTTCAGCGGTCCATACGCCGCGTGTACTTTGGGTTAAACTCGGCCCACCGACGAGAACCCCCACGAGGTGCGCCGACGCCCGGCCCACGGCGCCCGATATCGCCAGTGCCGATGTCTCCGGGCCATTTGGTAATCGCGACTCAAGGCGAGCGAGCAGCCACTCGGTATCCGGGGAACTAAGTCGCATCAGCTCAGCCGGGTCCCGCTCGATAATCACGGTCGGCACCTGAACCGCCCGATTTCGTCCATTAAGACGCCTACCCCCCCCCCAAATACGAGTGCCGTTTCCGCTGATAGCGGAGCCCGGCCACAAGGTGATCGACAAGTACGGCGTGTGGGGCAAGAAACAGAATTACGGCAAGACCTACATGGGCTTGCAGCGCACCACCTTTTGATCGAGGAGGCCGGCAAGATCCAGCACGTCTTCAAACGCCCCAAGACCAACGATCACACCAACGAGATCCTGTCCAAGCTGTAGAAGGGTCCCTCCTGTTTGGTTATCGGACCTTTTCTGGTCGCCGAGACCACGTTGCAGCGCAGTGGGGGATCGGCCCCACGGAGATCTGACGGGCGCTGGGCTCGCAGGTGGATCTCAGGTGTCGGCCACAGGCTGCTCGGTAGCGGCAAACCAGGCTTGCGCAGCAGTGGTCAAGACTGCGTGCTGCTCGTGAAATATGTCGACGGCAGCAGTGCCGGGCCAGTCGCTCGGTAGAAGCTGCGTGGGCAGCTCGGGGTCCATGAACGGGAACCGGCGCCACTCGTGTACCAGCTCGACGAGGGCAGCAAACGCCAGGTGAGGCTCGCTCGGCTCGGCGCAGCGACGGGCCTTGGCGAAGCGGACATAGGAATCGGCGAGCTCGCCCAGGTTCCAAGCCTTGGCGACAAGCTCGTGGTCTTCGATCCCATTTACCGAGTGTGCCCACAAGATCGTGCTCTCCTCGAGCAACCCAAGCCGCCCGAGAACTTCTCGTAGTACCTCGTCACGCTCCACCTGCGGCGAGATCAGCAGGCTGGCGGAAAGCTCACCAAATCCGAGAAAGCCGAGTTCGGTACGCAGCTCATTTCGGACCGACCGTTGCGATTCTGACACCGGGCAATGTGCTGTCAGCCATTGACCGTTCCACTCGACCTCTCGGCGACCAAACGAATAGATCCGTTCGGCACCTGTCTCGAGCAATTGCCGACCTGCTGGCGTCAGACGCCAGCGCACCGAACGTCCGTGGCGAGTGCCCTGGATCAATCCCTGGTCACCGATACGGGAAAGCGCCTGGCGAGCATTCTTCTCGCCCAGGCCAAGTGCATCTGCAGCGGTGAGCAGCGATGACGTCCAGGCTTCGCCTCCGGCCGGCAGCACGAACTCGCCGAGAACGGTCAGCAGCAGCGCCTTTGCGCCGCCTTTACGGACTGGCAAATCCTGAGCGAGGCTCACAGGCCGCCGCTCAGGGTTTCGCGCAGGGCGAATCGTTTGATCTTGCCTGTTGCTGTCTTCGGAAGACTTTCGACAATATGGATCTGTCGTGGTCGCTTGAACGACGCCATGTGCTCTCGGCAGTGGACCTCGAGCTCCTCGGGCTTCGGTGAGGTCCCAGCTGCAGGCACAACAAAGGCGACGACTTCTTCGAGGCCCGTGGCGTTGCGGGTGCCGACCACCGCAACCTCCAGCACATCGGCGTGCTCGATCAAGGTGCTTTCGACCTCCGCCGGCGACACCCAGATGCCCCCGGCCTTGATCATGTCGTTGTTGCGGCCAAGGAACGTCCATTCACCGTCGGCCGAGCAGGTGTACACGTCACCAGTTCTGACCCAACCATCGACGAAGGCGGCCACAGACGCTTCGGGGCGTTCGTGATAACCAACCGCAGCCGACGGGCCCCGCACGTACAAGTACGCAGGGGTGTCGGGCTCGGTAACGAGTTCGCCATCGTCGTTGCGGAGTTCAGCGGTGTAGCCAGGGACCGGCCGACCACTCGTACCGGCTGTCTGCGACGTCAGGGTGTTCGAGATGAAGATGTGCAGCAGCTCAGTAGACCCAATGCCATCGAGCACCGGCGCGTCGATCAGAGTGGTGAAACGTTCACACACGTTGGCAGGCAGCGATTCGCCAGCAGTGACGCACGCTCGCACCGATGCGAACACTTCGGGCGCAGGGTCCGAATCGAGCATCGCAGCAGCGAAACCGGGACTGGCGAAGAACAACGTTGGCATCTCGGTTTGGATCAGGTCGGCGAACGCCGCTGGCGTCGGCGCCTGCGCGTACAAGATTGCGGTGCCGCCTACCGACAACGGGAAGGTCAGGGAGTTGCCGAGCCCGTACGCGAAGAACAGCTTGGCGATCGACAGAAACCGGTCGTGCTCGGTGATGCGAAGAACTTGCTCGCCATAGGTCTCCGCCGTTGCCCGCATGCTGCCGTGCACATGCATCACACCCTTGGGGACCCCGGTGGTGCCGCTGCTGTAGAGCCAGAATGCTGGCGAGTCGACCGCGGTATCGGCACCCGGTTGCGGATCCTGGTCGACGAAGGTTGACCACTGGGCAACTTGTACACCACCTCGGGTCGCAGCGGCATCGCCGGCGTCGCCGCTGACCACGACTGCGCGTAGATCGTTTGCCGTCTCGCTGATCTCGGCGATTGCGTCCACGTACGTATCTGAAATGAACAAGGCCACCGCGCCCGAGTCGGCAATGATCGGACCGAGCTCGGCCCCACTGAGCATTGTCGACAATGGGACAGGCACAACCCCAGATCGCAGTGCACCAAGGAAGATCGCCATGAACGTCAAGTCGTCGTTCATGACCATCGCAACGCGATCACCCGCAGCTACCTCCAGATCGGCAAGTGCATTCTGCTGGCGGAACAACTGGGTCTGCAGCTCGGCATAGGTGGTTTCGACGCCATCGCTGATGACGGCGACTCGGGAGCCGCGTCCTTCGTCGACGTGCCGATCAACTAACCACACAGCGGCGTTATGTTTCCGTTTCATCGCGTCGTCCCCCATGTTGAGCTACAGCTTGACGTAGTCGTAGTCGACCGGCTTCTGATTGATCCCGGTAGACGGTGCCGCAATCCAGCCCGCCATCTTGCCTGGCTCAGTGACGCCAAACATGAGCGACTTGATGTGGGCCTTGTCTGCGTCGGTCGGCAGCCAACTGTCGACGTGCTGTGCCCACTCGTCGTTGGTGATCTGCTGTCCGTCGGGGCTCACGTTGTGGCCGGCAAAGGTGCCGACCTGGCGATGGAAACCAATGTGCGGCAGTTTGAGCTGGAAGTCTGTTCCGGCTTCGGCTAGTGCTCGGTTCCATCGATCGATGCCCTTTTGGCAGTCGATCGTGTAGTCCTCTCGCAGCGTCTCGTTTAGTGCTGCGAGCTGGGTGACTTCTCGTTGGCCGATACCGGAAGCTGTCGCTTCGGGCACGTAACGGTGCAGTGTCTTGAGCAGATGATCGTCGGTGCGGGCTTCTTCTTTGTAGCGACCCTTGAGACCACCCGAGTAGTAGTTGGCGGCGTTGGTCGAGGTCTCGGCCCCAAACAGGTCGAGGCTGACCGAGTAATGGAAATTCAGGTACTTCTGCAGAACGTCGAGGTTGATGCCGCCGTGAGGATGTACGTCGGTGGTGTCGTGCTCGGCCATGAGTTCGAGCGTGCGGTTGACCACTCGAGCGATGCCGGTGGCACCGACAAACATGTGGTGGGCTTCTTCTTTGAGCATGAAGTCGCACGTGCGGCTCAGTGGGTCAAAGGCAGATTCGCGCATCGACGCCAGCTGGAATTTGCCGTCGCGGTCGGTGAAGTAGGTGAAGAAGAAGAACGAAAGCCAGTCAGGTGTCTCTTCGTTGAACGCACCCAGGATGCGGGGGTTGTCGGCGTCGCCAGAATGGCGATCGAGCATTGCGTCTGCCTCGCCACGTCCGTCCTTACCGAAGTAGCGATGCAGTAGATAGACCATCGCCCACAGGTGACGGCCTTCTTCGACGTTCACCTGGAACAGATTGCGCATGTCATAGAGCGATGGCGCGGTGAGGCTGAGCTGCCGCTGTTGCTCAACCGACGCTGGTTCGGTATCGCCCTGCACAACGATCAGCCGTCGCAGTTCTGAGCGGTACTCGCCTGGCACTTCTTGCCAGACATCTTGGCCCTTGTGTTCACCGAACGCGATCTTGCGGTCCTTCTCGGGTTCGGCCAAGAACACACCCCACCGGTAATCGGGCATCGAGACATGACCGAAATGGGCCCAGCCCTTCTGACCCACGTCGATGGCGGTGCGCAAGAACACCGGGTTCTCTTTGAATGCGGCCGGGCCAAGATCTTCCCACCATCGAATGAACTTCGGTTGCCACGACTCGAGTGCTCGCTGCAGGCGGCGATCGTCTTTGAGGTCGACGTTGTTCGGAATCTTTGCGTCGATATCTACGGTTATGGACATGGGGAATCAGACTCGGTTTCTGTCATAGGTTGGACGGGAGCCAGTACCGAAGCGGCGCAATGCGCCATCGGGACCAACTGCATTGGGACGTTGGAAGATCCAGTTCTGCCAGGCCGTCAGCCGGGAGAAGATCTTGGTTTCCATGGTTTCGGGACCAACGAATCGGTAGTTGGCCTCCATGCCGGTGAGTGCATCGGGTGAAAAGCTGTTGCGCTCTTCGAGCATGATGCGCACCTCGTCTTCCCAATCGAGGTCATCGGGCGTGAAGGTCACCAATTCGGCAGCGATCGCCTGTTCGGCATCGAGATCGTCGCCCATCAAAGCAATCGCCTTTGCCAGCGCTTCGGGGCGACCCCAGAAGCGGGTTTCGAGGCGTGAAATTCCGTTTGACATCGGGAACGTGCCGCGGTTCACGTCGGTCAGCCGCATCGTGGCCGGCGGTGGAGGGTTGTCGTCGTCTTCCCAGGTGCCTTCGAGCATGAACGACTGGTCGGCGGCAAGCACAAGCTCGGCCAGCATGCCAACGAAGGCGCTGCCGGGTGTAACGGTCGCCACGAGCGTGCGAGCCGAAACATCGAGACGCTTGAGGGTGCGTGCCCAATAAAGGCGAACCTCACGCACGAGCCAGTGATCAGCGTTGGTCAGCAGAACGTTTTCCGCTTGGGTCACGGCCTCGGCCGAACCGCTCGTGGTGAATACCCAGGTGCCGATTGTTGGTTCGTTGAACCGCAGATGCAGCATGGCGTCGTCGAACTGTCGCGCCGTTGCCAGCAGCCAGGCTTGATCACCAGCGGCAACGAGCTCGTCGCCGGTCGTTGGCTGCGGGCTCGTTGGCGCGATCAGCTCAAACGTTGCCGTGCCGAGGTCACGGTTCAATGCAACCTCGACGTTCTCATAGGTGAGGCTTTCGTCGGCGAGCGAGCGAACCAGCGGTGTCAGCTCGACACCCGCTGCATCGTCGGGACGATCAGAATCGTCTACCCGCTTGGCGGCGTGCTTCGAGATGAGTTCTTCGAATGCACTCGCTGGCGCTATGGCATCGACGAGGCCCCAGTCCAGCGCTGCTTGTCCTTGCACGCCTTCGTTGCGAGTCGAGAATGCGTCGGCCAGGTCACGGCGTACGAAGCGCTTGTCGACGACTCGGGTCAAGCCGCCGGTCCCCGGAAGAACAGCAAGCAGCGGCACCTCGGGCAGAGAAACCGCCGAGGAGCGATCATCGACCAGCAAGATCTCGTCACAGGCCAACGCCAGTTCATAGCCGCCTCCGGCCGCAGTGCCATTCACGGCCGCAATCCAGGCCTGCTGGCTGTTGGCGGTCGCATCTTCGATCGAATTGCGGGTTTCGTTCGTGAACTTGCAGAAGTTCACCTTGTGGGCGTGAGACGAGCCGGCCAGCATGCCGATGTTGGCACCGGCGCAGAACATGCGCTCCATGCCGCCGGTCACCACCACCGCCTTGACGGTGGGATGTTCGAATCGCAACCGCTGCACGACATCGTTCAGCTCGATGTCAACGCCGAGGTCATAGGAGTTCATCTTGAGTTCGTAGTCATCGCGCAGGCCGCCCTCAGGATCGATGGCCAGTCGCAGCGTCGCAACCGGCCCATCGACCTGCATCGTCCAGTGACGATACGTGTCGGGGTGAGCTTCGAAGCTGATGAACGGCTCCGCGGGCGGGGTCTGAACGACAGGGGAATCAGCAACAAGGGCCATGCATCTATTATCTACAGTTGTCTATCGTTTCGTCAAGCGATTGTAGAATATTGGGTTAAACTCCGCTCACCGACAGTTGTGGCAGTGAAGCGAGGCCGACGTAGGCCAGCCCGCAGGATGACCCGTAGGGAGCGGGATCGTTGGAATGACGGGCCCAGCGCACGGCGGGGATTACACTTCAGCCGACGCCGCGCCGCGATCCACGAATGCCTGTAGGGCGATCCGTCGTCTCGAGCCAGAGGCCGTCCGAGTCGGCCCGTAGGCCGAGAAGACGTGACTCGCGGCCCTTGACCGGTGAGGGCGGCGTTGTCGGTGCTGGCCGCGTTGGTGTCGTTGGCGGGCTCACCGACGCAGCTGCGACCCCAGACGCTGTCTGGTTTGCAGACCCGGCCAGCGCCGGCGGCGTTGGTGCGGTTGGCGGTGCAGTCGGTGTTGGAGTCGCCGGCGGTGGGGTTGGCGTTGGCGGTCCCGGCGGAACAATCACCGTTGACGACACCGGCGGCGCCGTCGCGGTCGGAGTCACGGTCGCCGTGACCAACGAAATCGCCGCTGGAGCGGCCGTGGCCAATGCAACCGCCGCTGGAGCGGCCGTAGCTGATGACGTCGGCGTAGCGATTGGAATCACGGCGGCCGTCGCTGTCGGCGACGGTGTTGGTAGCGCTGGTGGTGCTGGCGGTGCAGTCGGTGTTGGAGTCGCTGGCGGTGCAGTGGGCGTTGGCGGTCCTGGCGGAACAATCACCGTTGACGACACCGGCGGCGCCGTCGCGGTCGGAGTTGCCGTCGCGGTCGGCGTGG
>ENA-ORXR01002026-ORXR01002026.1-marine-metagenome-genome-assembly--contig:-NODE-2026-length-20086-cov-15.790844_pt1 | contig 20086 bp, 15 predicted proteins | sample MGYA00237866_ERZ511479 | MGnify/ENA metagenome assembly ERZ511479 | reverse complement strand
AATAATGTTGGTTCTGTTATAGTAACGGTTCCGGTTGTAGTACAACTATTGGCATCGGTACAGGTAACGGTGTATGTTCCTCCACTTAAACCGGTAGCGGTAGGACCTGTTTGTCCATCGCTCCATACACATGAAATTGTAGGCGTTCCACCTGTAGTTGTAATTGTTGCAGCGCCATCAGCAGTACCATTACAACTCACATTGTTGGTTACTGAAGCGACAGAGGATAACAATGGTGGTTCTGTAATCTGAACTGAAGTGGTTCCTGTGCATCCGTTATCATCGGTTACGGTAATGGTGTAATTACCAGCAGGTAAATTAGTAATAGTTTGAGTATTACCTCCATTACTCCATGTGTAAACATAAGGTGTCAATCCTCCCGTTGCAGAAATGGTAGCCGATCCATCTGACAAGCCGTTACAACTTACATTGTTGTTGACTGTTGACGTTATGGTAAGTTGTGCTGATTGAGTGATAGTGGTGGTTGCTGTTTCAGTACAACCATTCAAATCAGAAACAGTAACAGTATAGGTTCCAGCACACAATCCTGTCTGGTTTGGTGTGGTTTGACCATTGCTCCAAGTGTAAGTATAAGGAACTGAACCGCCAGTTGCAGTGACAGAAGCAGAACCAATACATGAACCACTACAAACGATATTAACACTTGAGATGCTGATACTAAATAATGTTGGTTCTGTTATAGTAACGGTTCCGGTTGTAGTACAACTATTGGCATCGGTACAGGTAACGGTGTATGTGCCTCCACTTAAGCCAGTCGCACTAGGACCTGTTTGTCCGTCACTCCAAACACAAGATATTGTAGGGGTTCCGCCAGTCGTTGTAATTGTAGCAGCGCCGTCAGCAACACCATTACAACTTACATCGCTTGTAACTGAAGTGACAGAAGATAATAATGGTGGTTCTGTAATCTGAAGAGCGGTTGTTTCCGTACAGCCGTTATCATCGGTTACGGTAATGGTGTAATTACCAGCAGGTAAATTAGAAATTGTTGGAGATGTTCCACCATTGTTCCATGTGTATGTATAACCAGGCGTTCCACCCGTATGAGATACTGTAGCGGAGCCATCAGAAAGACCATTGCAGCTAACATTGTTGTTTACTGTAGAAGTTACGGATAGCAAAGGAGGTTCGGTAATATTTATGTTACCAACTTCAAAGCAACCACTGGCATCAGTGACGGTTACGGTGTAGGGGCCGGCACATAATGCTGAAATGGAAGGTGTTGTACCACCGTTACTCCAAATGAAGGTATAGGGTGGTGTTCCACCAGTTGCGGCAACAGTAGATTGTCCATCACAAATTGCATTACAACTTACGTTATTGTCTACAACTAAAGAGCTAATAGCAAAATTATTTGAACTTGTAATGTCGACAGCTAGCGTCGAAACACACGAGTTATTATCAGTGATGGTTACGATATAATTACCAGCACATAGGCCGGTTGCATCTTCGGTTGTTATTCCATTTGACCAATTAAATGTATATGCGGGCGTACCACCCGAGACGGTGACATCTGCTGTTCCAACACAAGAGGAACAAAGGGTTGTGGTTGTTGTGACACTAGACACTACAGCAGTGGGTTCTGTTATAAATACCCCAGTTACCTCTTTACATAAGTTTTGGTCTGTAACGGTTACGGGTAATGGTCCGGCACACAATCCTGTTGCGATAGAGGTAGTTTGACCGTCTGCCCATTGATACACGTAAGGAGGTTGCCCACCTGTAGCAGAAACAGAGCCCACACCATCACACGCACCATTACAGGTAACATTATTGACAATTCCGATCTGTGAGATTCCAAAAGTATTCGTACTTTGAATGATGACGGAATGTGTATTCGAACACCCATTATCGTCAGAAACAGTTACAGTGTATGTAGCTTCGCAGAGGCCAGTAACATTCTGTGTTGATTCACCATTTGACCATTGGAAGGTGTATGGTAAAACACCACCTGTAACAGATACATCTGCGGTACCTATACAAGCAGTACAAGCGGTTGACATGTTACTAACGGAAGAGTTGAGCAAAGGCGGTTCGGTAATTGTTGCAGAGGCAGTATCAATACATCCATTCACATCAGAAACTGTAACGGTATATGTTCCGGCACATAATCCTGTAGCAGTAGCGGTGGCTTGGCCATCAGACCAGACATAAGTGTAAGGCGTTACGCCTCCTGTTGCATTTACGGTAGTTGAGCCATCGCATACACCATTACAAGAAACATTAGAATTTATGGTAACTCCAGTCAGTGCAAAAGTAGAGGAACTACTAATTACAATGAATGCTGTATTAACGCATCCGTTATCATCTAAAACAGTAACAGAATAACTCCCCGCACAAAGTCCAGAAATTGTAGATGTGGTTTCGCCATTTGACCAATTGTACATATAGGGAGTTGTCCCTCCTGTGGTAGTCAATACTACTGATCCAATACAGGCTGTACAAGAGGTTTGGGTTGCGACGCCTGTTGTTGTCATTAGGGGCGGTTCGGTAATATTTATTGCGGCGGTTTCAAAGCATCCGGTATCATCAGTTACTGTTACTGTGTAATTTCCTAACGGTAAATTACTAGCTGTTTGTGTGTTGATTCCATTACTCCAATTGTAATTATATGGAGGAACACCACCATTTACAGTAACTGTTCCACTTCCATTAGATTCGCCATTACATAAGGCATCGTTGTCAACTGAAACGCTCATGACTAGGTCAGGCGGGTTGAGTAGGAATACGCCAGTAACTTCTTTACAGCCATTTTGATCTTCGACTGTTACTGGATAGGCACCTTGGCATAGTCCTGAAATTGTGGATGTTGTTGTACCATCTCCCCATTGATAAGTGTATGGAGGTAGACCACCTGTAGCACTTACGGAACCAGCACCATCACATTCACCATGACAGGAAATTTGGTTGGTTATAGAAATTTGGGAAATACCAAATGTGTTAGTACTTAATACGGTGATAGAGGTCGATTCAATACAACCAGCAGCATCAACTACGGTTACTGAATAATTTCCTGAGCATAATCCTGAAATATCTTCTGTAATTTCGCCATTTGACCAGACGAAAACGTAGGGGTTAAGACCACCAGTAGGGTTAATGTCAATTGACCCTATACAAGAAATACACGCAGTAGGCGTTACAGTAGTATTAATTGTAATTGGACAACTCCCGAAATTAACTACGCTGGTTTCTAAGCATCCGACAGCATCTGTAACTGAAAAAGAGTAGGTGCCATTAATAAGATTAGATAAAGTATCTGCTCCATCTATGCTAGTCATTGCACCAGAGTTGCCATTGGTATCTTCCCAGCTGATGGTATAGATAGGATTACCTCCTGTTGTATTAATTGCTATTTCTGAATTACCGACAATGGTATAAGATAAATCAAGATTTTCAACTTCTATATAGTCATATCCAGCAATAAAGCCCGGAAATGCATAAGAAGATGTTCTACCTCCTAGATTGACTGCATTCTGGACAAAATTACATGAAGCTCCCTTTAAATTGGGGTTTAAAATAGCTCCAAGGAATGTTTCATCGTAATAAGAACAATAAATAAGATTATCTGGTCCAAGTTGGAGACCTAATATTCCTTGTGGATAAGCAATTATGTCAATAGAGTTTGCAATGTCAGTTGGTGTTCCGGCATTCAGGTCGAACTGATATAAGGCAGCGCCATTTAGATCGTTACCAGTAAAGTATACTTTGGAATTATCTGGAGAAAATGCAACTCCATAATAGAAAAACTGATCAGGAAATGGAATCCAATTACTAACAATACCTGTAGATTTATCAAAGTCAAATACTTCAGCTTTGGACGGATTGGTGTTGCCAAAACAGATTGCTAGTTTTTCTCCATTTGGAGCAGCTGAGATGTGACCTATAGCAGCAGCTGTTGAAGTTGGATTTGAAACATCTTTGTGCTCGCTACCAATTGGGGTTATGATTTGATCTACAATTCCATTACATGATAAGTGAAAAGCAATAAATTCGTTGGTCCAATACTTATGTCCAACTAACCAATAATCTCTGCCATTCGCATGACGGATTGCGGTGAGTTTTTCGGACATGGTATCCGCTAGAAGTATGTTCTTCTGAGTGGAAATAATATCTCCATTTCCATTATCGAGCTTTAAATCTACAACAGAATAACGAAGGCCATATTGTAAATTGCTTTGGTAGAAACCATCAACTGTAAAGACATAATAATATCTTGGATCACCAGGTTGGGGGAGTATTAGTGCAGCCTGAGAAGATGAATTGTGGCTAAGCAATCCATTGCCATTAGGCATGATCTGGTGATTTTTGTTCCAAAGAACTTCTCCATTGGAGTACATTAACAGATTCCCGGCATTATCAGCAATTGAAGAACATCCCTCATTATGAGCATCTGTTAGATACGTTTCTCCATCCAGAATAGGGACTGGGCTATTGGAGTTAAAGTCTAACCCCGCTTTATTACCAAAATACCAAATATTGCCTTGATTTTGGGCAATTAAAAGGATTGGAAATAATATACAGAGTATCAAAGAAGATCCGTATTTCATAATTTACAGGTTTGTAGGATAGGTATAAAAAAAATCCCATTATTTGTTGTTTGTAAAACTTAGCGACAAATATAAAACGAATTATGCAGGAATTACGTTGCTAGGCCTTTAAATTATTAGTATTTGTTACACGTTTAACTAATTTTCCAACAGATAACCCTTGAACTAAGATAGAAAAAACGACAACAATATATGTTATTGTTAAGAATAAGTCTCTGTGCATTGTGTCTGTTAGTGAAAGAGCCAAAGCGATTGAAATTCCCCTTCTTAGGCCACCCCATGTCATTATAAGCGTTGTATTTTCTATAAAATCCAACTTTTTACTAAACTTTTTTACGGGTAACATTAAAGAAATGAATCTCGCTAATAAAACAATAACTATTGTGATTGCTCCAATGACAAAATATTCTTTTGGTAAAAATAATGGCAACCAACATCAGTCCAATCGTATTGGGCAACTTGAAAAAGCGTAAATTGATATAGCCAAATAATGCGGAAAGTACTGTGAGTATGGTTGCTAGGGTGAAAAAGTCCATTATTTATATAGTTGAAGGATCGACGATTGCACCAGCTATAGCTGCGGTCAGGAAACATGCGATAGTACCACCGATTAATGCCTTTATTCCAAACTGGGCAAGAAGTACCTTCCTTCCAGGAGCGATCGCACCAATCCCTCCAATTTGAATACCAATTGAAGCGAAATTAGCGAAACCACACAAGGCATAGGTACAAATAACTTTTGATTTGGGTTGCAATTCTCCTAATACTTTTTGCATGTCGAGATAAGCTACAAACTCGTTAATTACGGTTTTTTTACCTAGCAATTGTCCTACTATCATCATGTCTTCTGCTGCGACCCCTAGTATCCAGGCGATTGGTGAGAAAACTATTCCCATCACGTAGTTGAAGTTGAATCCTTCAAAGGCGCCACCTGTTGTATTGATGACATATTCATTCAAACCCGTCCAAGAGCCAACGCCCCACATTAAGGCTTCATTCATCATCATGACGAAAGCCATAAATACGATGATCATAACCCCAACATTGACTGCGAGTTTTACACCATCGGTACTACCTCTTGCGATAGCATCTAGGAGGTTGGCACCGACTTCTTCGGAGGTAAGGTTGAGATCCATATCTACATCATCCCTAGTCTCCGGATATAATATTTTTGCAGCAACGATTGCCGCAGGAGCTGACATGATTGAAGCTGTTAAGAAGTGAATGGCATACTGTTCTCCTAAGAAGGATATGAAGGCTGCGAATACACCACCTGCTATGGTCGCCATTCCTCCTGTCATTAAGCAGAGGATTTCTGATTTCGACATTTTTTCGAGGTATGGTTTTACCATAAGCGGTGCTTCAGTTTGGCCAATAAACACATTGGCTGCAGCAGCTAGGCTTTCCGCACCAGAGATGCCCAAAGCTTTTGTCATTACCCAAGCGAATCCTTTAATAACGACTTGTAGAATGCCGAGATAATATAGACAAGAAGAAATTGCTGAGAAGAAGATGATAGTAGGGAGGACTTTTGCTGCGAAGATATAACCTACCTTGGTGTCGTCCATCAATCCTCCTAGCACAAAACTAGCACCGTATTCTGTCCACCGGGTTATATTGACAAAAAAGTCTGCTACAACTTGAAAAACATCCTTTACAAATGGAACTTTGAGGATTAAAAGACCTAGAATAATCTGTACTAAAAGTCCTTTTCCAACAAGCTGCCAGTCGATAGCCTTTTTGTTGGCACTAAAAAGGTAAGTAATACCAATAAGCACAACAATTGCTAATAATCCCCTAGCAATACTTAATAATTCCATAATGATGATTTGAGTTTAATAAAGTAACAAGCAAATTTAACCAAATTATTGATTTACAGTTATAATATTAAAGAGAATTACAAATGAATGAATAATATTATAAGAATTTGATTGAAATGAATGATTTGTGAGTCTTAACCCAAAGATTGGTCAATGTTTATTCCATCATGGCTACTATTTTCTTCATATACATCGAAATAATAGGCTGTTTTGTATAAAACTGAGAACAATTGTATCTAAATTACTAGATATTTTTAACTGATCGTTATATCTTGCGCGCATGAATACAAGTCTCAAATATGGTTTAATTGGAGGGCTTACTTACATTATTCTTCAAATGATGTTATATTTAATTGATTCTTCCTTGTTGTTTAGTGGGATTGGTGTTATAGCCTCTGTTATTATACTAATCCTTATACTTGTGTTATGTTGCTACTATGCAATCCGCACAAAACGGAAGGGCTTGGGAGGATTCATTAATTTTAAAGGAGCGTTTACCGAAGCATTTCTTGCTGTGGTGATGATTAGTGTTTTGATGAATGTATTTAATTATATACTTTATGCATTTATCGACCCTGCTTTGGAAGAACAACTAAAAGAGTTTACTATCAATTCTTATGCTGGATGGATGGAAGGAAGTATGCCAGAAGAGCAATTTGAGGAGTTCATAGAAAATATGGAAGACCAGGTTGCTGTTACTCCGCTCAACACTCTAAAAGGCATTGCAACTTTTATTTTATTTGGTGCGATCATTGGGGCGATTACTAGCTACATTATGAAGAAGGAAGATCCTGAGGAGGCTTATATTGCTGCACAAGAACAAAATGATACACTCAATTTATGAATATATCCATTGTCATTCCGCTACTTAATGAAGAAGAATCTTTGCCTGAATTAGAGGCATGGATTAAGCGTGTCATGGAGGAGCACAAATTCTCTTATGAAATTTTGTTTATCGATGATGGTAGTACTGACAATTCCTGGACTATCATTGAGGAACTTGCCGCTAAGCGTTCTACTGTCCGAGGCATTAAGTTTAGACGGAATTATGGTAAGTCTGCGGCTTTAAACAAGGGGTTTGAAGAAACTAAGGGTGATGTTGTAATTACCATGGATGCAGATCTTCAGGATAGTCCGGATGAGATTCCAGAGCTATACAAAATGATCACAGAAGATAAGTTTGACCTTGTTTCTGGTTGGAAAAAAAAGCGGTTTGATCCTCTCACCAAAACCATTCCTACGAAGTTATACAATTGGGTAACGGGTAAGATGTCAGGCATTAAGCTCAATGATATGAATTGTGGGTTAAAAGCCTACAACTCTAATGTGACTAAGAGTATTGAGGTGTATGGAGAAATGCATCGCTACATTCCGGTTATAGCAAAATGGGCAGGATTTACCAAGATTGGTGAAAAAGTAGTGCAACATCAAGCTAGAAAATTTGGTGTCACGAAGTTTGGATTGTCCAGATTTATCAACGGGCCACTTGATTTGGCATCTATAATGTTTGTCGGGAAGTTTGGCAGAAGCCCCATGCACTTGTTTGGAACTATGGGAATGCTCTCGTTCCTAATTGGATTTATCATTCTATTGATTTTGAGTTTCAACAAAATCATGTATAATGAGTATTATATCGCCACCCGACCTTTATTCTACCTTGGTATTCTGGCGGTAATCATTGGTGTCCAACTCTTTTTAACTGGATTTTTGGCGGAGATGATTTCGTTGAATTCTCCCAATCGGAATAATTATTTAGTGGATAAGGAAGTGAATTAATGTTTAATGATTAGTGTTTAATGATTAATGACCCCATGACAAATTGAGTGCCTTCAGTGCTCGGAATGCGCTTGTAGTGATATTCTGGTAAGTGAGTTTATAGATAGATTAGGACTGTACAAGATAACGAAAGGGTATGATGATAAGTTTTAACGATCGTGTTTCTTGTGCATCTGTGATAAAAATTCTCAGAGCTTATTGATTGGTCAGCATCCAGTTACTGCCTAGTTCGAGTGATTGGCCATTCGGGAAGACTTGTTTAAATTTTTCGTTGAAAAAGGCTTGATTGGCGTCTCTTTGTACCTCGTTGTGTGCCATCCGGTTGAACAACAGCAAACCGTCTTCAGCAATCAATGACTTGAGGTCTTCGAGGAAATCAATGGTTTCAAAGGTTTTGGGTACACTAGCATCCTTGAAAACATCCATGCAAACCAAATCGAACTGTGTGGAGCACTGGCGTGTAAAGTGAAGGGCATCTGTACAAACCAACTCGATAGGAGAGGAGAGTCCAGCGATGCCGTATTTGTGGGCTAGGATTAGAACTTCTTCGTCAATCTCTACGCCAGTATATTGGTAGGTTTGTTTGAAACTGCCCTCAAGCATTACGGGGATGCTACCCAGCCCAAAACCGAGAATCAGTACGTTCTTTATGGGGCGTTGGGCAATCTCATACTTTTCAAATGCGTCGAAGTAGTTGGTGTACAGGTCTTCAAAGCTGTAGATGGCATTTTCGGTGTTTAACTGATAGCGGCCTTTAGAATACAATACTTCCAAATAATGGTTGTGAGTGCCCTCGGTGACCTCGATGGTGAAGGGAAACAAGTAACTCAGGAGCTTTTTCCAGAAAGGAATGTGGTGTGGTTGATGAATCATTGCTTAGCACATTCTTGAATACTTTCATTGAGGCGATCGGTATCGCTCTTCTTGGGGATCTCCTTGGTTAAGGCTTGCTCGAAGTACTTTTTGGCAGTGTCGCAATCCTCTTTTGATTTATAGTAATCACCAAGTAAACTGTAGGTCGAATACAGTTCAGGGTTGAGCATAATAAATTGGCGATCAAAGTCTGGAGGAAGATCTGTATTGTCTTTGGTTGCTTGTTTGAGGGTTGAACGGAGTTGCTTGAATTGCTTGAAATTACGAAAATCTGTTGACAATAGGAAATTGTCAACTGGGATGACCAGACTATCCACTGTAATGGGTTGTCCGCTTTTGATTTGGAAGGTATCGGCAAATATCTCGTTAAGGTCATAGGCAACAAACTTACCGAGTTGATAAGGTGATGTTGACACCCAGACTAAGCGTTGTTCTGGTTTGAAGATTACAGAATGGTGTGCGATCAACTGATTGATGGCTTTTTCGTTACCCATTCCAAGTTCAGCCCCACCAATACCTTTTTGATTTCTAAGGATTTCAGCGGCGCCACGTTCGTCTATTTGGGGTTCTCTTCTGATCAATTCATTTATTCGTTTAAACCGATATGGCGAATCTGATTCCTTGATACTTTGGATGTTGAGGTCGTCAGACTTAAATGTTTCACTTTGGAAGTGATTGGAGCAGGCGATATAGTTGCGTTTCGACTTGTAAATACCAATTAGTGTAGGCGTTTTTTCGATGATTGCGACTTCTTTGTCTTTAGCAGAACCAATCATCAATGATTCACTAATAAAGGTTTTATGTTGTTCTGCAATAGAGTAAGCCTCTTCAATCGTAGTTGCGTATTGCAAAATTTTCCTAGCAAGAATAGAGATAGGAGTGGCTGCTTTCGCTGGTACTTCTGACTTTGCAGCATTTAGGGTGACGGTTAAGCCGTGTTCATTCATTCCAGATACGACACCGATCATACCTCCCCAGGTAATCATCATGAACTTATATCCTTCATCTGGTGCTACGAAACTGACAATCTTATTTTCTGCGAACTCTTCTCCGACATAAAAGTCAAAATTACGAGCGATAATCAATGTACTATCTTCAGATTTGCCTTTCCAAGCGCCAAAGGAGGTACAACCAACTAAAGCCATATTTTGCAAGGCATGTCCAATGTCATGCGCTGCATGATAGTTTAGAACCCTTTGATAGTTAGGAGCAATGTAGTCGTATTCGTTAGATGCCGCATGGGAGACGCCGTATATTTCAAGCTGATATTCTTCAGGAACAAAGTCATCTAGATCCCGATTAAACCAGCCAATCAAGTACTTTAAAAATCGGATATAGAATGAAGAGGGGACCATCTGATTCATTTGTCCAACAAAGTGATCTTCCTGCTCTTGAACTAGCTCTAAGGATAATTTACCATTAATGGCACCCCGTTCAAACGCTTTTCCTTCGGTATACATTTCCCAAAGACCGGCATCGTTTTTACGCAACCAGTTGTCACCTATCTCATAATGGTTTTCAGCCACCTGTTTCCGTTCGAGTTTGAGGGCAGTATCATTTTCAGGTTCTGGAGGATTGAGTTTGGTCATCCAGCTGAACAAAATGCTCAAAAGCAACAATACCAGAAGAAGAAGGAGAACAAAGATTCCCAGTCGTTTTAAAATTCTGGACATTAGCCCTGAACCTCTCCTTTTTCTCTGTCTATGTAGCTTTCGCCGCTTTACTTTCTTGTTCATTAATTTTATTGATAATTCTGTAGAGGTTTTGTCCCTTGTCTAATCCGCCGAGGTAGTGTTCCCCTGTGTCGAAAATACACTTTTCTCTGGCGAAGGTTTGGAGGTTGCCGCCAAATTGTCTGTTTTTCTCAAGGACGCATACCTTATAACCTTCCATACCAAGCAGTCTGGCACAGAGCAGACTACCGAGTCCGCTGCCGATGTTCACTACATCAAATTTTACTGAATTGGGAGTCATTCTGCTTCGAATTCTTAAAAAGTATTAAAATGTTAGGACAAAACTAGAGGGATGTATGTATTTTATTGGGTTGTCATGTCAAAACGAAACTACCAATGCATTTTTTGGGGTTAATGGCCGTAAAAGTAAGGATTTTGAATGAATTAATTAAACGAATGGCCAATGGATTGATTGGTTTAACCCGGATTCGAAAGTTTTCTTGGAATACTGTATTCATGAAAATGTTAATGGGAGCTAACAGTAAAATGTATTTGTCTTCGACGAGTTCCTTTTCCTTGATGAAAAGGAACCAAAAGCTTTACCCCTAAAATGAAAAGCCAACGCGCATCACAACCCAAGCCGTTCCCTTTGGTCACTTCAGGGTTGCTCATTTTTTTACTCATTTTTTCATTTCTTCACGGGTAAATCTATAAGGCCGCGAGCCTCTAATATTAACCGAAAACAGTAGTTGGTTAATTGATATTTGTTATCCCTACAAATTCAGGGCTTTGCGAGTTTGTTAGATAGAATTATGCATTAGAAATTGTCTGCAACGAATAATTGGTTGTCTCTGAGTGAATTACTCAAACCTACTTTCCTAGCCTCAGCAGGCAGATTTTTGTACTTGACAGCTTCAAAATAGGTAGAACTGGAAATAGGGGGTGATATTCATATCGAAAAGAACAACACTTTGGAATCTGGGTTAAATTACTTTGTTTGAGAGCGTGAGGAGTAAGGAGTATTGTAACTAATTTTTTGTTTTAAAGTTGAATGTTAAAACCTTGTATTTACTGAGAATGTAGAACATATTTATAAAAATATGGATTTGAATAAATGTAAAATTTGTCGTAAGATTACCATATTTGTAACTATTAATTTAAGACCTTTACCAAAAATAATTATGGCAAAAACATATTATGACCCAGCAGATTTAAGGAAGTTTGGAAAAATCACCGAATGGAGTGAAGAATTAGGTAATAAATTCTTCGAGTATTATGGAAAAGTATTTGAAGAAGGCGCACTAAGTGCTCGCGAAAAGTCATTGATTGCTTTAGCAGTATCTCATGTAGTAAAATGCCCTTATTGTATTGATGCTTATACTAAAGATGGCTTACAAAAAGGGATTACAAAGGAGGAGATGATGGAGGCGGTTCATGTTGGTGCAGCAATTGAAAGTGGTGCAACACTTGTTCATGGTGTTCAAATGATGAATAAGTTTGAAAAACTTTCTATGTAAAAGTTTGTTTAGAATGCAATATAAACAGCATTTTTATTAACCTTTACAGGTAATTTTATTTAAGAAAATTGAAGATGTCTAAAGTAAAAATGAATGAGTCATTGCGCAAACGAAATAATCAGTTAGCCAATGCTCAATGGCAGTTAGAAATTCTTAATAGTGGAATATTTAACAATGGAGAATTGCCAAAATTTGCAGATAAAATTGATGAATCAGGTCAATTTCCATTACGGCCTAAGAAAATGGAAGTCCTACAAATTAATCTTGGTTACATGTGTAATCAGGTATGCGCTCACTGCCATGTAGATGCAGGTCCAGACCGAAAGGAGATTATGACGAAGGAAACCATGCAACAATGTTTAGAAGTCATTAAGAATACTGGAGCACACACACTGGATTTGACTGGTGGCGCACCAGAAATGAATCCGAATTTCAGATGGTTTGTAGAAGAAGCGTACAAGCTAGGGATCAAAGATCTTATTGTTAGAAGTAATTTGACGATCATTCGTGCTAACAAAAAGTATTATGATCTGCCTGATTTTTTCAAAAAACATAATATTCACGTCATCTCCTCAATGCCTCATTGGACTAAAGGAAAAACAGACAAACAAAGAGGCAATGGTGTTTTCGATAAATCGATTAAGGCATTGCAGGAACTCAATGAAAGAGGGTATGGAATGCCGGATAGTGATCTGCGATTAGATTTGGTTTATAATCCATCTGGTGCATTTTTACCAGGAGATCAAAGTGCTATGGAGAAAGATTTCAAACAAGCACTTATTAAGGATTTTGGAATCCATTTTCATAATCTTTTCGCCATTACAAACTTACCAATTAGTAGATTTTTAGACTATCTTATCGTTTCAGAAAATTACGAGGATTACATGCACGCCTTGGTAGAAGCTTACAATCCTACTGCTGTGGCTAATGTAATGTGTACAAACACTATTTCTGTGGGTTGGGATGGATGGTTATATGATTGTGATTTTAATCAAATGCTTGCTCTTAAAGTGGCTAGTAAGGTAAAACATATCAGTGAATACAATGAAGATGTACTTCAAAATAGGAATATTATTATCTCACAGCATTGTTACGGGTGCACTGCTGGTGCTGGGAGCAGTTGCCAAGGAACTGTAACTTAGTGCAGAACAGGATTTTTAAGATAAATAAGATAGGCAGGATTAAGAGAAAAATATTACATTGCCATTACTACAATTAGCAGTTCATCAATACTAATAACTTAACAATTGAAGAAAAGAGATTTACTTATAATTTTTGCACGAAATCCTGTATTAGGTAAATGTAAAACACGGTTGGCTGCAAAGATTGGGGAACATGCTGCCTTGGAAGTCTATAAATTTTTACTAAAACATACCTTTACAATTACTAAGGATCTCTTGGTAACCAAAGAAATTCATTATTCTGAAACTATTGTAGAAAATGACCTTTGGGGTCATGAAAGTTTTATCAAGAAACAACAGTTTGGGGATGACCTAGGACATCGGATGGAAAACGCATTTAGAGATGGTTTTGCGAATGGGTTTCAAAATATTATTATCATTGGGTGTGATATGTATGATATTAATCAAAAGGATCTTGAAAATGCATTTGCTGCACTTGAAGCGCATGATGCTGTGATTGGTCCTGCAGTGGATGGAGGCTATTATTTACTTGGAATGAAATCTTTACTACCCTCAATTTTTAAGGAAAAATTATGGGGGACAAACACTGTCCTTGAAGCGACATTAAATGACTTAAAACCACACAATACAAAACTGTTAGATGTTCGAAACGATGTGGATTATTATGAAGATATAAAGGATATAGACGTGTTTCAAAAAATGATTACTGAATGATTCGACAGCTAATTTTACTAAGTTTCCTGATTTTTGGTTCCTTCTATCTTCAAGCTCAAAAAGGATATGATTTTGAGTATTATGCGGATGGTACTCTAAAGGCAGAAGGATGGAAAACAGGAATTGAGAAAACGGGTTATTGGTATTTTTATCACCCTAATGGAAAGATTTCCCGAAAAGGGCATTTTATTACTAATGAAAGGAATGGCTATTGGTATTTCTTTTCTGAAAAGGAGGAATTGCAAAAAGAAGGGCATTATGTGATGGGCAAAGCTGAAAAATGGTGGATTTACTATGATTCTTCTGACCCTATCATACGAAAGTATCAATTTCAAAACAATAAAAAAGAAGGCTATTGCTTGCATTATAAAAATGATGAACTCATTAAAGCTGAACGCTACAGAAACGACATAAAAACAGGCGAGTGGACAGATATGCTTACATTTAAAAGAGATAACCCAAACAACTTTTACAGAAATGCCTCCTATTATTAAAGTAATTATTCCGGCGTTTAATGAAGAGCAGTCTATCGCGTTTGTCATTAAAGAAATACCAGATATTGTATCAGAGGTGATTGTTGTCAGTAATAACTCAACAGACAACACTGAACAAGTCGCGAGGAACGCTGGCGCTACCGTTTTACAGGAGCCAAGGAAAGGCTATGGCTACGCCTGCTTAAAAGGTATGGAGTATGCAGCATCGCTTGATACCAAACCCGAGATCATTGTATTTTTGGATGGCGATTACAGCGATTACCCTCAAGACCTGCTTAAAGTTGTGGCTCCTATTCTTGATCAGGATATTGACATGGTTATTGGATCACGAGTCAAGGAGCTAAGAGAAGCGGGATCCATGACCACCCCACAAATATTTGGAAATTGGCTCGCTACAAATCTGATGAAACTGTTTTTTAAGGCGACGTTTACAGATCTTGGCCCTTTCAGAGCCATTAAGTACGACAAACTGTTATCCCTTCAAATGGTGGATAAAACTTATGGGTGGACAGTTGAGATGCAGTTAAAAGTACTAAAGAAAAAGTATTCTTACATTGAAGTACCAGTACGTTACAAAAGGAGAATTGGCGTCTCTAAAGTTTCAGGAACCCTAACAGGAGCTGTCGGTGCAGGTGTTAAGATTTTAGGTTGGATATTTAAATATAGTTTTAAATAATGGAGACTAGTTTTATTATAAATACAGTAGTTATTGTCGCTTATACTGTGGGGTTACTGGTTATATTTATATATAGCTTGTCCCAACTGAGTCTATTATTCAATTACAAAAAAGCTCAAAAAAAGACGGACAAATCTCCTAAGTTCGATTTTTCCAATGCGGAAGAAATACCGCATGTAACAGTGCAATTGCCAGTATACAATGAGATCTACGTTATGGAGCGTCTTTTGACCAACATCGCCCAATTGGAATATCCCATAGATAAATTAGAAATACAGGTTCTAGATGACTCTACCGACGAATCGGTAAGCACCACCGCAACACAGATTGCCGAACTCAGGAAAACTGGATTAGATATTCAGCACATTCGACGAAAGGACCGTGTTGGCTTCAAGGCAGGTGCGCTAAAGGAAGGTCTTAAAACTGCAAAGGGAGCGTACATCGCTATTTTTGATGCTGATTTCCTTCCGGGTAAAAAGTGGTTGCTGCAAACGATTCCATATTTCAAAGATGAGGCGATTGGTGTCGTGCAAACACGTTGGGGGCACATCAACCGAAATTATTCTTTATTGACTAAGGTTCAAGCGTTTGCCCTAGACTTTCACTTTACATTGGAGCAGGTTGGCCGTAGTCAAAACAATCATTTTATCAATTTTAATGGAACCGCTGGTGCTTGGCGAAAAACGTGTATTGTGGACGCTGGCAACTGGGAAGGAGACACGCTTACCGAAGATCTTGATTTAAGCTATCGGGCACAGTTAAAAAAATGGAAATTCAAATATCTAGAGAACATAGAGACGCCTGCTGAATTGCCCGTTGTTATTAGTGCTGCGCGAACACAGCAATTTAGATGGAATAAAGGAGCTGCTGAGAACTTTCAAAAGTTGTATGGTACATTACTGAAAGACAATTCCCTCCGATTTTCAACAAAATTTCATAGTTTCTTTCATTTGTTGAATAGCAGCATGTTTCTAATGGTTTTAATGCTTGCGGTTTTGAGTATTCCTGTGATGTATATTGAAAATAGCACATCTATGTTTAACTGGTACCTGAGCTTTTACAGCTTTTCAGCGCTAAGCATTATCATATTTTTCTTGTGTTATTGGACGATGTTCAAAAGGATTCATGGTAGCGGATTTTGGAGTTTCCTAGAGTACCTAAAAATGTTTTTTATCTTTTTCTCCTTTGCGATGGGATTTTCTGTCCACAATTCTCTAGCCGTTTTAGAGGGACATTTTGGCAAAAAAAGTGATTTTATTCGAACACCTAAGTTCAATATCAAAAAGCTCACAGACTCATGGAAAGACAATAAATACATCATCAACAGCCTTTCTAAAAGCACAATTCTTGAGGCGCTGTTACTGGTCTACTTTGGGTTTGGGTTATTTAGTGCGTTTTGGTTGCAGAGTTTTAGTTTTTTCCTATTTCACATCATGCTTTTCTATGGATTTGGGTTTGTATTCTTCCATTCCGTCACTCAAAAACGATAAGCAATGTTGAAACAATGGAGCGATCATAAAACTTCCATTCTCCTTGTTTGCATTAGCGGGCTCTTTTACTGGTATTTCGCTTACCAATTAGAACGAACGGATTTTAAAGTGATGCTTGGTCTTTGGGTGGGTTTATTCGCTATCTCCTACAAAATCATTCAGTTAAACCCTGATAACTGGAAACTACTAGCTGGCATCGGTTTATTGTTTAGAGTGGTATTCTTGTTCGCGATTCCTAATTTATCTCAAGACTTTTATCGTTTTATCTGGGATGGGCGGATGTTATTGGCTGGGTTCAACCCTTATTTGTCATTGCCTGAGGTTTGGATCGCTCAAGGGAATGCTCCGATTCTGCAGGCTCAAGAGCTGTATGATGGGATGGGAACGTTGAATGGCAGTCACTATACCAATTATCCACCTGTCAGTCAATTCTGTTATGGTTTAACAGCTCTTGTCTCTAGTAAAAGCATTTTAGGGTCGGCTATGGTCTTCAGAATACTGATCATTTTGGCGGATGTAGGCACTTTTTTCTTTGGTAGGAAGCTGTTGAAGGCGTTACAACTACCTGAAAAACAGATTTTTGGGTATGTCCTCAATCCGTTTGTCATTATAGAGTTAACCGGAAATCTTCATTTTGAAGCGGTGATGGTGTTTTATGTTGTCTGGTCTTTATACTTGTTGCACAAAGGCTACTGGCATTTTGCGGCGGTGGTGCTCGGATTGTCTGTTTCCGTAAAGCTCATTCCGCTGTTGTTTTTGCCGCTGTTCTTCCAACGGTTTGTGTTTGCTCAAGAAAACGATATCGCTGCTCCTAAGCCTTATGGAAGGCACAATTTGACTGGGTTACTCCGACTGATTGGATTTTACGTCCTAGTGCTCGGTACAGTTTTTCTGACGTTTGCTCCATTTTTGTCGGAGGCGTTTTTCCAAAACTACCAACGGACGATTGCGCTCTGGTTCCAGACTTTCGAGTTTAACGCGAGTATCTACTACCTCATTCGTTGGGTCGGTTTTCAAGTAGTTGGCTGGAACATCATCGGCATTGCTGGTAAGATTCTTCCTTTGATTACCATTTCGATTCTCCTAGCTATCACCTTCTTCCGCAACAATAAAACGACGGGCCCACTCATTGCTGCGATGCTGTTGAGTATGAGTTCATATTACTTTTTATCTACTACGATTCATCCTTGGTATATAGCGGTTCCTCTGGTCTTATGTGTGTTTACTCGGTACCGTTTTCCTGTGGTGTGGTCTTTTGCTGTGATACTGAGTTATGCTGCTTACGTGCATCCTGAATTTAAAGAGAATTTGTGGCTGGTGGGGGTGGAGTATTTTGGGGTTTTTGGGGTTTTGGGGTGGGAGTTGTTTAGGGGTGGCGACTATGTATCGTCCTGAAAAAACCTTACAGTTAAAAAAATAGAACTGATATAGTTTGACACCTAAAAAAGTGTCCTGAAATAACTTTACACCAAGATGTTTGATGGGTGCTATGGCAAATCTCCTAACAAAGTGACCTTCAATATAGATTTTTGATATTTTTATGGGCGATCCCTCCATGCTTGTCCTTGCTATCGCTCCTTGCAGTCGCATTACCAATACCAAGCATTCCGGGTCGGGCTTCTGCATGGCTCGTTACTCACTCGGCCCTCCGCTGCGCTTTGGTCTTCGCCTGTCGCCTCACCATTCCGCATCCCTTAGCCGGGGTTGAAATTAACTGGGAATACCCAATCAAGTATTAAGGAATCGCACTTCTCCAATTTGCCCTAAAAAACGAAACCGACCTGTTACTTTTTGAAAAATACGAGAGGTCTTAAGCAAACTCCTTTAAAAAAAGCTAAACTATTGACCTTAGCTGTAAAAATAAAAACTAGCATTTACCCCTAAAATCAAGGTCTTCAATGCATATACACCTTACCTATACCAAACCCACCACCATCAACAAACTCCAATAAAAAAATTATCCATAATCTATTTACTAATATCCATTTAAATACCTTATATTTATTTTCAAAATTATTTTACCCAATTTTATAAAACACTGACCACCAAACAACAGGCTTAAAGAACCCCGTTGTCCCAAAAAACAAAACTCTATGAGAACTCCATTCAAACGGCACTTATCACTTTGCGGAATTCTATTCCTTTGGCTTGTAACTGGTGTCACTGCCCAGACACGTCTGGATGACTCTTTGGCGTTGGTGGGTTTGTATAACTCGACAGGAGGGCCTAATTGGACCAATACCTGGGTTTTAACTCAGCCGATGGATGTGTGGTATGGGGTTACGTTGGATTATAGTTTGAGTGGGGGACGGGTGACTTGTTTGGATTTGGATGGGAATACAAATTGTTCTCTAGTGTCGGGTTCTGGGAATAACCTAAAAAATGCAATACCAGATGTTAACCTAACAGAATTACGAAGCTTGTACCTGTCAAAAAACCAATTAACAGGATCAATTCCGGACTTTTCAAATCCTCTTAATTTACAAAGATTGTACTTGAGCAATAACCAATTAACTGGTTCAATTTCGGATTTTACAAATATTCCCAATTTACAAATTCTGTTCTTGCAATTTAACCAATTAACAGGTTTTATTCCGGACTTTTCAAATCTTCCTAATTTACAAAGGTTGTACTTGAACGATAATCAATTAACAGGTTCTATTCCGGACTTTTCAAATCTTCCTATTTTAAAAGATATATACCTATCAAGAAATCAATTAATAGATACTATTCCGGACTTTTCTAATCTTATTAACTTGCAAGAATTGTACTTGTCCAATAATCAATTAACAGGTTCTATTCCAGATTTTTTTAATCTTCCTAATTTTGAACTGTTGTGGTTGAACAATAACCAATTAACAGGTTCAATTCCGAGCTTTTCTAATCTTCCTAATTTAGTAAATTTGCTCTTGCAAAATAACATATTCACATTTGAAGATATCATTAATTCAAGATCATTTTTAGATAGTTTATGTAATACATATGGATATAACCCACAAGATTCCGTTGGTACACAAGACACTTTACAAGCAATATCAGGCCTTCCCCTAACAATCGACCTCCAAATAGACGACACTGTCACTACAAGCACTTACTTCTGGTACAAAAACGGAACCCCCTTCGACACAACAACAGTAAATGAGTTACACTTCCCAAGTTTTCAACTAGGAGATACAGGTGTTTATCATTGTCAGATCACGAATCCACATGCTCCAAATTTGAGGTTGTATTCCAGGGCAAAAGTAGTGGAATTTGGTTGTCCAATGACAATTTCTATTTCAACAACAAACACCACCTGCTACCTAGGCAATGGTGCTGCCACCGCAACAGCAACAGGTGGGAA
>ENA-ORXR01002025-ORXR01002025.1-marine-metagenome-genome-assembly--contig:-NODE-2025-length-20088-cov-5.842187_pt1 | contig 20088 bp, 13 predicted proteins | sample MGYA00237866_ERZ511479 | MGnify/ENA metagenome assembly ERZ511479 | reverse complement strand
ATTAACATTTACTGGAATATTTTTAGGGTCTTATCTACTTTATCACTTCACAACTCCGTCAACAAAATTTGGTGGCATTGGACTAATTAAAGGTGTATACTTAACAATCTTACTCACTCATATCATTTTAGCTGCATTAATAGTCCCATTAGCACTTATATCTATTGCAAGAGGTTTAAATATGAAAGTGGAGAAACATAGGAAAATTACGAAATGGGTAATGCCAATTTGATTGTATGTCAGCTTTACAGGAGTTTTGATTTACTTGATGATTTCACCGTACTATAACTAAACAAGATTACGAAAAGGAAACTGGCTACGCTTCATATACTCAACGTTACCTGCCATTTAGGTATGGTAAAGGCACATAGTTTACAAAGTTAAAGGGACATAGTTTACACTTTTTTAGGAGTTAATTTGATACAAAAATCGAATTAGCATGCCTTGGAAAGAAACAACAACTATGGAACAAAAAATAGAATTCATCTGTGAATGGCGCACCGGAAAATACACCATTTCAGAATTGTGCAGAAGCTTTGGAATCTCAAGACCAACGGCTTACAAGCTAATAAATCGATTCGAAAATCAGGGATACGAAGGACTCAGAAAATTATCGCGCGCACCTAAAAAACACCCCAATGCAACCAATGAAAAAATCATCGAAGGCATCCTGAAACTTAAAGCAAAACATAAACAGTGGGGAGCAAAAAAAATACGCATTTTATTGTTGAACGATTTTACACAAAAAGAAATCCCATCAGTAGTTACGGTACACAACATACTAAAACGAAACGGATTAGTTTGTCCGCAAAAAAGAATGCGAAGAGTGAAACCCGTCTTCCCTATTTTTGATCCTAAAACCTGTAATGAAGTTTGGAGTGCTGATTACAAAGGCAAGTTCCTTATGGGCAATAAAATCTATTGCCACCCACTTACAATTGCAGATTCTAAAAGCCGTTTTCTATTCACCGCAAAAGGTCATTATAGGGAAAACTTAAAGTCCGCAAAGGCTGAATTCACTAAGGTTTTTAGAGTGTATGGCATACCTAAACAAATTCATACAGACAATGGGAGTCCTTTTGGTTCGGTGCGGGCTATTCAACGGTACACACAACTTTCTTATTGGTTTATTGAGCTTGGTATTCAACCCGTTTTTTCTGACCCCGCACACCCAGAACAAAACGGCAGACATGAACGAATGCACCGTGACCTAAAGGCTGCCTGCGCCAAACCTTCGGCTTTTGATTTAAAAGCACAACAAAGAAAATTAAATCATTTTGTAAAAGAGTATAATAACGTAAGACCACACGAAGCTTTGAATATGAAAACACCAGCTGTAGCGCACGATTATTCCACTAAAATATTTCCTGAAAAAATAGCAAATTTTGATTACAACCCGAAATACAAAACACTGAAGGTTACACAGAATGGAGCCATCAGATGGAAGTCTTATTACTGGGTGTATTTAACAGCAGCTCTTAAAGGTAAATATGTTGGTATCGAAGAGCAAGGAAATGGTATTTGGAAAGTATTTTATAGAAATGTATTTTTAGGTTACTTCGATGAAAAACATCTAAGAAATAAAGAACAAGCAGTAAGCTTAGAAACTAATTTAGTGTAAACCCTAATCTTTAACTTGTGTAAAGGATGTGCCTTAACGAACATTAAACGAACTCAAAGAATGAATAGAAAAACTATTTTAACAATAGTAATATTTGGAATTTTATTGACTTCTTGTAGTCGACAAAGTTTGATGAAAATAATTACTAAAACACCAAAAATCGACTACAAAAATATTGAGGGTTTTAAGTCTTTTTCAGACTATCACAAAGATGCTATATATGCAGTAAACGTTATTAAAGAAACATATCCCAGATTGTACCAAAAAGTGCCGGATTTTGATAAAAAATCTAACCAGTTTATAAAAACAAGTTCCAAAATAAAAAATGAAAAACAATTCGATATTGAACTCAAGAAATTCATTTCAATACTTAAAGATGGTCATTCAAATTTTTCAATAAATTTCTCAAAATATGATAAAACCAAATATGGACTTTACATTTTTAAAGAAAAAGAAAATTGGATAATTGGAAATATTGACAAGGAAATTGACAGCGTTGTAATTGGAAAAAAAATAGTTTCAATTAACAATATTCCAATAAAAGAAATTGAACAAAGAATAATCTCTTTTGAAAGTGGAGAAAATAAATATTGGAAATATAAACAATTTCTATATCATTATAAATTCCCGACTTATTGGGAAGCATTGAAAGTTATTTCTCCTCAAAATACAGATTTAAACTTTATTGTCGAAAATAAAGAAGGAATTTCTAAATTTATACTAAAAGACAAAGAGAAAAGAGAAGGTTATAAATTAGAAAAAAAGAAATCAAAATATCCATATAGAAATAAACAGAACAACGGATTTTATGATACAATTTTTAAGAGTGAAAAAATTGCATATATCCAAATGAATACCTCATTAGATTATGTAAGTATAAAATCAGAGATAAATAATTACACGAATTTCATTACAAGACCAATTGCATTAAGTTTCTTAAAGAAAGACAAAAAAGATGCTCGAAATTTTGGTGAATTTCTTCAATCGTTCTTTAAAAGAATCCAAGAGGAAAATATTGAAAGCCTTATTATTGATTTAAGTTACAATACAGGAGGAGATGAACGGACTGGAAAACAGCTTATTTGGTATTTAACAGAAAAACAACCTAAAGGTTTTACCGAATATATAAACAATTCAGAATATTTTAAAGTTCAGATTAAAGAAGATTATAGAAAATATAATGAATTATATAAATTAAAATTTCAAACAGATTTACCGAGAGGAGAAGTAAATATTACTAAAAAATTATTTGATGAGCCTTATTTCAATGATATTACTAAGGAAAAAAGTCCTTTTCTATTAGATAATACTATTCCAAAATTTAAAGGAAAAATATATGTCATTATAAGTCCTAAGACTTTTAGTGCAGGACAAGTTTTAGCAACAACAATAGCAGATAATAAATTAGCTATAATTATAGGAAAATCGACTGGGAATAAACCTACAAGTCAAACAGGTGCTTCAATGTTTAAATTACCAAATACTAAAAAAATCATAGCTATTTCATACACTTATATGGAAAGACCTGACAAAACAAAAAATAATGAAAAAGCACTATATCCAAACATTGAGATTAACAATACTTTTAAAGATTTTTTAAATGGAAATGACAGGATAATGGAATATATACTAAACGAGAATCAGAAATAACTATGCCTTACAATGTATAAAAATAATAGCGGTTTAATAACAAAAATAAAAGTAAGTAAACATAAAAAAGGTCTGTATCTAACCGAAAAGTTTGTGAATAAAAATCCGCTACTATTCTTATACTAGACCGTCGCTACTCAAAATCTGAATAAAGCAAATACTTCTTTCGAATTTTCTTAAACCTTGCAAGCGCTGGTTCCCAAGATGCTCTTATTTCTGTTCCAGATTTCTTAGCTAAAATTTGTTTTCTCAATTGAGCAGTACCGGCTAGCTTTTCGAAAAATGAAGTAAAAAATCCATCTCGCCTTGGAGAAGAAGAATAAGCCGTCTGTAAAAATCCAATAAATAGCTTGCCGTTTAGGGTCTTCGTAATTTGAGAAATCGGAAGATCCAATTGCTGGCCATAGCATTTTTTTAATTCATGTTTCGGATGTTTCGAACCAAAACTTGGCTTCGGTGTAAACACATATTTTCTATGCTTGCTATACTCAGGATGTCCCCAGGCTGTAAACGGGTTTGACGTACCACGACCTACGCTTACTTCGGTACCTTCAAATAAGCAGAGGCTTGGGTACAATAAAATCGATTGCTTCGTTCGTAGATTGGGAGATGGTGCAACGGGCAAATCATAGAGCTGACTATGATTCCATTTTTGACAAGGAATGACTGTCAACTTTGCCTTCTTTCCATTTTTTAGCCAGCCTTCTCCATTCAGCATCTTAGCATATTCTCCTACCGTCATTCCATGAACAATTGGGATGGCTTGCATACCTACAAATGATTTATATTTTTTATTCAACACAGGACCATCTACATAAAATCCATTCGGATTGGGACGGTCTAATACAATTATTTTTTTACCATTTTCAGCGCAAGCCTCCATCATATATTGCAGAGAGGATATGTAAGTATAAAAACGAGCACCTACATCTTGAATGTCAAATACGATAACATCCACTTGACTCATTTGAGCAACAGACGGCTTTTTATTTTTTCCGTACAGAGATAAAATTCGTACGCCCGTTTTAGTATCCACACCATTTTTCACATGCGCTCCTGCATCTGCTTTTCCTCGAAACCCGTGTTCAGGAGCAAAAATAATTTTTGGCTTCAAACCCTCCGCCACTAATTTATCAGCTAAATGCATCTTGCCTACTCTAGAAGTTTGATTGACTAAAAGTCCAATGCGCTTTCCTTTTAGCAAGGGGAAATACTGACTCGTGCGCTCCGCACCGACTACTACATTCCGAGCATACTCCTGCGCCTGTAATGCGCTGACTCCAAAGAATAAAACTATAAAACTGAAAAATAAATATCTCATAAAAGCTAAATGTATGATGTCATTTCTAAATAAAAGTTTAATGAATCGTAAATGGTAAAACTGAAAGAATCATCTAAAAATACCAACAACACCTTTCCAAAAATCACTCCTAGGATTTACTCAGCGCGTCTTGATACGCCATCATCGCTAAGGCTGTTTGAGCTGCCTCTTTACCCTTGTGACCATGAGGTCCACCCAATCGTTCCCAGGCCTGCTCTTCGTTTTCTAAAGTGAGTACTCCAAAAATTACTGGTGACGGTAGGCTCAAATTTAAATGCATGACACTCTGATTCGCCGCGTCACATACGTAATCAAAATGAGGAGTACCGCCCCGTATTACGCAGCCAAAGGCTATGTAAGCATCTGCTATTTTGTGCTGAGCATGTTTTTGAATGGCGAAGCCTAATTCTACGCTGCCGGGTACTTCGTACTCTGCAATTTCAAGCTGCGGATAGTCAGCCAAAACTTCTTTAGCTCCTTCTAACAGGGCTTCGTTTATTTTTTTATTCCAAGTAGTACTAAAAATAGCCAACTTTTTCTTCCCTAAAGAAGCAAAATCGTTGGCTAAAAATTGTGAAGGCTGAGTCGCCATAAAATTATAGACTATAATCGCCTAAGCGTGCTAAGTATTTTTCTACGCTTCTCGCTTGCCCCGAGCTTGGGAATTCCATTTTGATTCGTTTAAATGCTTGAATCGCTTCATCCGTTTTTCCTATTTGCTCATATACTATACCCAGTCGCTCAAGATAAAGCGGAGTCAGGTAAACATCATTGGCATCACTTGTTGCCTTTTGATAATAAGTAATTGCTTCCTTGGGTTGGTTCAACTCCATATAAGCATCACCAATGCAACCATTCGCCACGGTGCCCGGCATAGTGCCTCGACCATCGAAATCTTTTAGTTCTTCAATCGCTTCTTTATATTTTCCATTTGCCAAGTAAGCGCGTCCAGCATAAAAATGGGCTAGATTTCCAGCATCAGTTGAACCATATTTATCGGCAACTTTCAATGCACCATAATTATTTCCATCACCATTCAACGCTAATTTCATTGAATCATTGGCAAAATAGTCTTGCGCCATGAATACGGCATTATTGGCTTTCAAATTTTTAGGAGCCTTCAAAAACCGGTTATATATAAAAAATGCCGCCACAATGAGGAGTCCACCTAATAAAATGCCATTCAAGATTTTCTTGTTAGATTCATACCAACGCTCAATCCCTTTCAGGGTATCCTGTGCGGTGGGAACGTCTTCTGTTGATTCATCAGCGTAGCGCTGTGGGTTTCTCGGAGCCGTGTATTTATCACGTTTTGCCATAACAAATATAAATAAGAGCGCAAATTTACTATAATTTCTAGTTAGATACAATTAAACCGATAGTTAATTCCAAGAGCACTCCTGAACTGTATATAAGGCTAAAAAGCCCACCGTGGCAGAATCTTCACATTTCTAATCGGTGAGGTGCATAACTAAAATTTATAAGTCCGTACTTCTGTTTCATCTTTGTCTTAATGGGAAAAATAATTGCCATAGCAAATCAAAAAGGCGGTGTAGGAAAGACCACTACTGCTATTAATTTAGCCTGTAGCCTTGCCGTATTAGACTATAAGACCTTGTTGGTGGATTGTGATCCACAGGCGAATGCCACTTCGGGCAATGGCTTTGACTTAAAAAACATACAACTCAGTGTTTATGATAGTTTAGTCAATGGTACGGATGTAAAAAGTATAATTTTAGAAACCGAAACGCCCAATCTATCCATATTGCCTGCACATCTTGACTTAGTGGGTGCTGAAATAGAATTAATCAACCACCCCAATCGTGAGCATAAATTGCTCAATACCTTAGAGCCCATCCGCGATGATTATGATATCATCATAATCGATTGTTCACCCTCTTTGGGCTTGATCACTGTAAATGCCCTTTCGGCTAGTGATAGTGTAATTGTACCCGTACAATGCGAATTTTTTGCATTGGAAGGTCTGGGAAAATTATTAAACACGATAAAAATTGTTCAAAGTAAATTAAACCCCAACTTAAAAATAGAAGGAATTTTAATGACTATGTACGATGGGCGATTGCGACTAAGTAATCAAGTAGTGGAAGAAGTAAGCAACCATTTTGCTGAAATGGTTTTTGAAACCATCATTCATAGAAATACTCGCCTAGGTGAAGCCCCGAGTGTTGGAAAACCTGTGCTTTTGTATGATGCCGAGGCTAAAGGAGCTCTAAATTATTTAAATTTAGCCAAAGAGGTGTTGCAACGAAATGATATGACTAAAATTTCTAACAAAGACAAAACCTTTGAAATAGAAGAGAATGAGTAAACAAAAAGAACAAATTGGTAAAGGAATTGGCGCCCTATTGGGGAACATTAAAGACGAGGTAAACAATTTTGATAAAAGAAATCAAAAAACCTCAGTACCCGTAGAGGAAAACATTGTGGGTAGTATTAGCCGAATTCCCATCAGTCAGATTTCGGTCAATCCAAAACAACCTCGTCGAGATTTTGACGAAAAAGCTTTGAAAGAATTAGCCGAGTCCATCAAATTGCATGATTTGATTCAACCTATTACGGTGATTAAGTTAAGCCCAAAATCGTATCAACTAATTTCTGGCGAGCGACGATATCGTGCTTCCAAAATAGCTAAACTCAAAGATTTACCCGCCTACATTCGAACCGCTAACAATCAAGAACTGATTGAAATGGCGCTTTTGGAAAACTTGCAACGCGAAGATTTAAATGCCATTGAAATTGGTCTGAGCTATAAGCAGCTAATGGAAGAGTGCGATTTGACACAAGAGGAAGTAGCCGAGCGAATGAAAAAAGAACGCTCTACCGTGACGAACTATTTGCGCCTACTTAAATTACCGCCCAGTATCCAAGCAGCTGTTAGAAAAAACACCATCAGCATGGGGCATGCAAGAGCTATTTTAGGAGCGGAGCATATCGACCAACAACTATTGGCATTCGAAGAAATTGAAAAAAACAAATTAAGCGTACGAGCTACAGAGGCATTAATTAAATCTTATAAAAAAGGGAGTAAAAAGAAAACTAAAAAGCCAACGAGCTTGTTACCGCCGTACAAAAAAATTGAAGACAATTTGGCTTCGCACCTCTCCACCAAAGTAATCTTAGATCGCAAAAAAAGCGGTAAAGGATCTTTGACCATAGAGTTTTACAGCGACGCAGATTTAGATAGAATTTTAGACGCTATCAATCTTTAGGATTTTTTTTAACTCATTTTATGGCTAGCTGCTGTAATAAGCACTAACTTGCCTTCGTGAAATACGGATTGTCACTTCTTTTTATATTCATTAGCTTTCTCTCTTGGGGACAAGAAGAATCTCGCAAGGAGTTTGAATTGAAAAACGATAGTCTTTCTGTTTTTAGATATAGACGCACCAATCCTATCCCCAAACGTTCGGCTTTGTATTCTGCCTTGTTTCCTGGGCTCGGGCAAGCTTATAATAAGCAATATTGGAAACTTGGCGTAGTAGCTGCCGGACTCGGTGCTGCGGGATATTTCATACAAACCAATGGTCGCCAGTACAAAAAATTTCGGAATGCCTATATCATGCGGATTGACAATAACCCGAATACCGTTGATACAGTCTATGCTGGTATTTATCAAGATAATGATTTGAATACGCTGCAGAACACCTACCGACAATACTTAGAGTATGCAGTCATTTTTACTACGGTTGGCTATGCGCTCAATGTGTTGGATGCTTATGTAGCATCTCACCTAAAAAGTTTTGATATTAGCGATGAACTATCTATGAAAACAAAACCCACCTTTACAAATAATCAGTTAGGGCTTGCCTTAGTTTTTAAATTTAAATAATTATGAAAATAGCTTTAATCGGATATGGGAAAATGGGAAAAGCCATTGAAGAAATTGGGCTTGGCAAAGGCCATGAATTTCCATTAAAAATTAATGGTGAGAATCTTCAAGACTTCACCAATGAAAATTTAGCAGATATTGATGTAGCTATAGAATTTACTACACCCGACACCGCTTTTTCTAACTTAAAAAAGTTATTTGAAAATAAAATTCCTACAGTGTGCGGCACGACCGCCTGGTTAGATAAAAAAGCTGAAGCAGAGAATATCTGTAAACAAAATAATACTGCTTTTTTATATGCCAGTAATTTTAGTGTTGGCGTTAATATTTTCTTTGAAATCAACAAACAGTTGGCACAGATAATGAATGATTATCCAGCATACAATCCAAGCTTAGAAGAAATACATCATACCGCAAAACTAGACGCTCCAAGCGGTACGGCAGTCACTTTGGCGGAAGGACTGCTGGAAAAACTCAATCGAAAAACAAACTGGGCAAACAAGGAAACGACTGAAGCTGAAACCCTAAGTATCATTTCAAAACGAGAAGACCCAGCCCCTGGCACGCACTCCATTTCCTACGACTCTCCCATTGATTCCATTGAAATAAAACATACAGCACATTCTCGAAAAGGCTTTGCCAGTGGTGCATTATTGGCCGCAGAATTTTTAGCGGACAAACAGGGGATTTTTGCTATGAAGGATGTTCTATTCTAGTAGTCGTTTATAATTGCTCTAATCCCAATTGTCGTGTTCTTTTGATTGAATCAATGACTAAGAATACTCCCGAATCAAATTCATAAACTTCTCTCCAAATTGCTTGGCTTTAAATTGCCCCACTCCATGCACCTCTAGAAAATCCTCCATTGTTTTAGGTTTAAGAGCACTCATATTTTCTAAAGTTGCATTAGAGAAAACAGTGAAGGCTGGTTTGCCATTTTTGTCTGCAATGTCTTTACGAAGTCTGCGCAATATCTCGTACAAATCATCGTCCTTGGGAAAATTATTTCTACTTTTTGACTGAATAGAGATTTTAGCAACTTTATCCTTATTTTCTTGCTGACGACTTTTAATCGTTTGAGATGTAATTAAATCAATAGTAAACTTTCCATATAAAACGTCTTCTCCAAAAGAAGTGATTTTTAATCTGTAATTATCTTTATAATCAATTTCCACTAAGCCCAATTGAACGAACTGTTGAATAAATAGTTGCCATTCAAAAACAGTTTTATCATAACCAGCACCAAATGTTTTTATTTGATCATAACCATTAGTTTGCACTAGCAAGCTATTCGTACCTTTTAAAACATCAATTAATATAGTTACACTCAACTTTTGTTCACTGCGCACTATCGCACTCATGGCTTTTTGTGCTAATACAGTCCCGTCAAAGTATTTAGGCGGGTTTTTACAAACGTCACAATTGCCACAATTTTCATTAATTCGATCACTAAAATAAGTTAACAAAACTTGTCTTCTACAAATCTGAGATTCAGCATACTCCTTCATACGATCGAGCTTTGCTTTCTGAATTTCTCTTTGCTGCTCGTCCTCTATATCTTCAATAAAACTACTGCGTAATTGCACATCACGGTAAGAATAAAAAAGCACTGCCTCTGCTGCTTCTCCATCTCTACCAGCTCTGCCTATTTCTTGATAATAACCCTCTAAATTTCCAGGCATATTATAATGCACTACGAAGCGTACATTACTTTTATCGATTCCCATTCCAAACGCTACGGTAGCCACAACAATTTTTAAATTGCCACCGATGAAATCATTCTGCGTTTTTTGGCGTTGTTCTGAGGACATCCCAGCGTGATACTCCTGTGCACTGTAGCCGTCATTTCGTAATTTTTCTGCAAGATCCTCCGTATTTTTTCTACTGAGACAATATATGATACCACATTTGCCAGCATGTCGGGTTAATACCTTTTGGAGTTGTTCAAACTTTTTTTGCCCGGGTAAAACGGCTAGAGATAAATTGGGTCTATCAAATGAGGAGATAAAATAATCCGGCTTCTTCAGATTTAGTAACTGACCAATTTCTTTGCGCACTGTTTTATCCGCCGTGGCGGTAAGGGCTATTATAGGTACTTCTTCAAATTCATTTCGAAGTGTTTTGAGCTTCTTATAATCTGGTCGAAATTGGTGGCCCCAACTACTTAGGCAATGCGCCTCATCAATAGCAAATAAAGAAATTTCTATACTTTTTAAAAAAGATAAAAACTGTTCCAAGAGCAAGCGCTCCGGTGCGACATACAAAATTTTTACGCGTCCAGCTTCTAAATCCTGCATAATATAGTCACTCTCTTCGTAGGACAAACTTGAATTTAAATATGCGGCTCGGATACCATTGGCTCGCAAAGCTTGCACTTGATCTTGCATGAGAGCTATCAAAGGAGAAACAACCACCGTTATACCCGGCAATAATACCGACGGCAGTTGGTAACAAATTGATTTCCCTCCTCCTGTTGGCATGAGCACAATCGTATCTTTTTTATCTAACACATTCCTTATAATATCCTTTTGTCGATCATGAAAAGTTTTAAATCCGAAATGTTCTTGAAGTTTATTTTCTAGTTCTACTACCATCATTAAATATCAATCAGTTTTTTTATCAACTTTCCATTATTAAAAATTGCATTCATTACTCTGGGAGAAGTCATGGTGAGCTTGGCGGCTTTATAACTTCTATTAAATCCTTTTTTAAATTTTGTATGAATTACACTACTAAACGCTTCTAGCGCTTCAGAAGAAAAATCATTTTTTTCAAAACAAGTAATTGCTTGCTGTGCAGCGTAATAGCCACTCCACATAGCCGTATCGATTCCGTGTCCGCCAATAGGATTTATCAGCGAGGCCGCATCGCCACAAAGCATAAATCGCTTGCCAGAAACTGATCTTTTTTTTGTACTGATAGGAAGTGCAAATCCTTTCGCTTTATCTATTAAGTCTGCGCCTTTAAATCGTGGAGCCATTCGTGGGTGACTCGCAATAATTTCCTCTAGCGTTTTGCGCATATTCAAACTATTTTTAGAATTATAAGGTTTTAAAAAACCGAAACCAACGTTCGCCCAACCATTATCCAATGGGAAAATCCAAAAGTAACCCGGCATGATTTCTTTGAAAAAATGAAACTCGTTAGTATCCTTTTCCATACCCTGAACATTTTTAAAATATGTACGCATAGCTAAAAATGGCGCTTCTTCTTTAATATCATAATCGGCTATTTGACGACTTACGATACTCCTAGCTCCATCACAACCGATTACTAATTTGGCATGAATTTTTATGCCGTTTTCTATTTCACACTCTACTCCATCTTCATCGTAAGCCAGTCGGTCGGCACGTTGTCCTAAAATTATTTCAGTATCAGTTTCTTTTTGTACCAATTGGAATAAAAAATTATCAAAATTCTCACGCTTGCTGTTGTAAGAAAACGTTTCCCAACCCACAGTAAAGCTTTTACCATTCGGTGAAAAACCCTTAGAATATTTTACCTCACTCGTATCTGCAAAATTCTTCATCGCAGTGCCCCACTCAGGATTCATCTTTTGCATAAGTTTGAAAGCTGGTCCAGGAATAGCATCTCCACAGATTTTATCTCGAGGAAAATTAGCTTTGTCAACCAATACTACATCACGTCCTGCCTCTTTGAGGGCCAAAGCACAAGCACAGCCCGCCGGACCCGCTCCAATTATTACTATGTCGCAGTTCATTATCATCCTGCTAATTCCCTTTCCTAATTTTTTTCTAAAGTACAGCAAGTTCATATCTAATGAGGTAGGCGCGTAGATTTTTTAATAAGGAAGTTGCCATTTTTTATAAACAATTTTTTAAAACATACTAGCCACCCCCTAAAATGTAAATTATATATTTCAGAATTAAATAAGGATGAATGCTAAAAAAATCGGACATTTGGCAACGTAAATCTCAAAAAAATATGAAAAGAATTACTATTGCTAAAGGAGACGGAATCGGCCCAGAAATCATGGAAGCCACGCTCTCTATATTAAAAGCTTCTGGCGTAGAGCTTGAATATGATGAAATTCAAATTGGCGAACAAGCTTATTTAAGTGGGAACACTACTGGTATTCCAAACGAGGCTTGGGATAGCATAAGAAAAAATAAAGTGCTTTTAAAAGCCCCCATCACTACACCACAAGGAGGAGGTTACAAAAGTTTGAACGTAACTATGCGTAAAACATTAGGTCTTTATGCCAATGTGCGCCCCTGTAAGAGTTTACCACCTTATGTAGATACGAAGCACCCTGAACTAGACCTTGTTGTAATTCGTGAGAATGAAGAAGATTTATATGCAGGTATCGAGCATCAACAAACCGATGAAGTAGTTCAATGTTTAAAACTGATTAGCCGTCCGGGTTGTGAAAAAATTGTTCGATACGCTTTTGAATACGCGAAGGCTTATGGTCATAATAAAGTAACTTGTTTTACAAAAGACAATATCATGAAGCAAACGGATGGTTTATTTCATCAGGTGTTTGATGAAATCGCTGCAGAGTATCCTGAGATTGAAAAAGAACATTGGATTATAGATATCGCTACGGCGAAATTGGCTGACACGCCTGAGCATTTCGATGTTATTGTTACACTTAATTTGTACGGAGACATTATCTCCGATGTAGCCGCTCAAATTGCTGGATCTGTTGGTTTAGCTGGTTCTTCTAATATTGGAGAAAGCGTTGCTATGTTTGAAGCAATTCATGGTTCTGCGCCGGATATTGCTGGAAAGAAAATTGCAAATCCTTCTGGATTATTACAAGGAGCTATTCTTATGTTGAAGCATATTGGTGAGTCTGAAGCAGCAGAAAAAATTCAGAATGCTTGGTTGAAAACAATTGAAGAAGGTATTCATACTGGCGATATTTACGAAGAAGGCGTGAGTGCTAAAAAGGTAAATACTTCAGAATTTGCAGAAGCGGTGGTTGCCAACTTAGGGCAAAAACCTACTAAGTTTACACCGGCCGATTATCCAAGAGATATTAAAATGAACTTACCGAAAGCAGTACGTAAACCTTTACGTAAAAAAGATTTACAAGGGGTTGATTTATTTGTGCATTGGAGCGGTACTGATGCGAATGAAATTGGTGCCTTACTGGAAAAACTAAATCTTGAAAACGTTAAACTTCAAATGATTACGAACCGTGGCGTAAAAGTTTGGCCAAATGGCTTTGACGAAACCTTCTGTACGGATCACTGGCGGTGTCGTTGGTATGCGGATGAAGGTTACACTATGACCAATCAAGATATTAATACCTTAATGCAAAACGCAATAGACCAGAAGATTGACGTTATTAAAACAGAAAACTTATACAACTTTGATGGAGAGCGAGCTTACTCGTTGGGTCAAGGGCAGTAGTTCTAAACTTTAAGACAATAAAAATGGCGACCAAACTGGTCGCCATTTTTATATTAATTAGTTTTTTGAAAAACCGAATATAAATTAAAAAAGCACAGCCCACAATCGAAGATTCGACTCGGACTGTACTTAGAGCTTACGTATTAATTCAAGCTATAAAAAAACGTTCATGGCTTACCGAATAACAATCACATCACCTTTTTTCATGTACATCTCACCATCAGTTAAACATCTATAGCGGAATACATAATAGTAGGTACCGGTAGGTACTTCTTCACCAGCATATTGTCCATCCCAACTAGATCGTACATTATTAGTTTCCCAAATTTTGGTACCCCAGCGATTAAATACTTCAAATTGTTTTACTTCAATACCCGCCGTTGATAGGATTCTAAATTCATCATTGCGACCATCGCCATTCGGACTAAAGGCAGTAGGTAAGAATACTTCTTGACAACAAGGCCCCGCTTCTATCTTGATTGTATCACGCTCAATGCAGCCCAATGCATCTACTACATCTACTGTGTGAACTCCTTGGTATAAACCTATCGCTCGCGCCGTAGTTTGCACAGGGGTACTACTCCATAAATAAGTGTAAGGTGCTACACCGCCAGCCACTTTGGCTTCGGCCTTACCTTCATTTCCTTTGCCATGACACCCTAAATCTTCTTTTGTAATACTTACTTGTAAAGGATCTACTGGATTAGATATAGTGAAGGCTGTATCTAAAATACATTGCGCAGCATCTGTAATTTGAAGTGTATAGGTTCCAACTTCTAAATCTCTGAACTGTCCTCTGGTATTAGAAAGGAATCCTGCGTTTAAATTATAAGTATAAGTTGTGCCTGTGCCACCTTGTGCTAAAACAAGTATTCGTCCATCCGCACCACCGGTACAACTTACATTGCGCACATCCACATCTGCTAACGTAATAGGCGCTGGTCCGGTTAAATTAAAGAGTGTATCCTGCACACAACCCAAGGCATCCTGAATAGAAATGGCATAACTTCCAATATTCAAATTTGACCAATTATTTACCGTTCCATAACCGCCACCTTCAAAACTATATTGATACGGCGCCACACCGCCTGTGGTCGTTACTATAATATTTCCGTCATCACTATCCGCACAAGGTGGTGATGTAAATTGAATGTTGGCTACAATTTCAGGGTTTTCTAAAATAGTTGCGGTTGTCGTTACTACACAATTATTCGCATCAGTTGCCGTAATAGTATACGTACCCGCAAACAATTGATTGAAATTTCCTGCGCTTAGCTGTGTTCCATTATTTGGCAAAATGGAATACGTAATAGCACCCGTACCACCTAGCACTTGACTATTGATCTCTCCTGAAGCATCTCCAAAACATCTAATATCCGTTGTAGTTAAAGTCGTAAACGCAAGTGGCGTTGGTTGATCTATAACGATTGGATTAATGGATACGGTACAAGCATTAGCATCTGTAATTGTTACACCATAAGAGCCTGCCAATAAATTGGAGAAGGCTCCCGTGGCATTACCTATAGCACCAGGTTGTAATACGAAATTATAAGGTGCTATGCCGCCAGCTGTCGTCAATTGAACATTCCCACTTACATCGCCAAAACAATTTGCCGAATCGGTAAGAACCGTTGCGGTTATAGGTGCAGGCTCAGTGATCACATGGGTGCTACTTATCGAACAGGATTTAGAATCAGTAACGGTTACCGTAAAGGTTTGTGCGCCCAAATTCGTAAAGAGTCCTGACGCATTGGTTGTATTCGCAGGATTTAATAAAAAACTATTGCCTCCGTTTCCTCCGCTTGTAAATACTTGAATGCTTGCATTCATATCACCATTACAAAGGATGGGTGTTTGTGTTATGGAATCTATGGCTAAGGCTATTGGCTCGTTTACAATGAATGTACTTGACACAGAACAGGTGCTTGCATCAACCGCTATTATCGTATAGGTATTCGCAGCTAGGGTATTAAATACTCCTGTTGTATTGGAAATATTACCTGGCATTAATGTGTAATTAATTGTGGGTGTACCACCATTTACATTTATACTCAATGAACCATCGCTTATACCAAAGCAACTCACGTCCGTGGTGCTAGTAGCACCCACTGTCATTGCCACTGGTTGGGTTATCGTATCTAAATGAGTGACCGAACATCCATTGGCGTCTGTCGTTGTTACAGAATAGTTTCCTGCGGCTAAGTTATTAAATTGCCCTATTGTGTTTGCAAAATTTCCGGGCATTAAATTGTAGGAATAGTTTGGTGTTCCTCCACTCCCTTGCAAGCTAAGGCTTCCATTATTTTGACCCGAACAACCCGCATTCACTGTTTGAATACTAGTATTGGTAAGCGGTAATGGCTCGCTAATGAGTACACTTGTACTTACCGAACAATTACTAGCATCACTTATCGTAATGGTATAGTTATTCGCCGTAAGGTTTGTAAAGCTTCCAGTAGTATTGGTCAAATTGCCTGGCATTACAGTATAGTTCAATATCCCCGTGCCAGTTGCACTTACTTGCATTGTTCCATTGCTTAAACTCGTACAACTTACACTATCAGAAGTAACAGCTGTAATGACTGGTGCCGCTGCTTGATTTAATACTACTGAAGTCGTAGCCGTACACCCATTGGCATCTGTAACGGTTGCCGTATAATTTCCTGAAGCTAGCATTGTAAAACTATTCGTAGCTTGTTGCGCTCCACCAATATCGTACATATAGGTTGCGGTTCCGCCTGTTGCAGTAATGGCAATATCACCATCGTTACCGGGTACACAAGTTGGTTGGGTTGAAGCAACATTTGTAATGCTTAATGCAGCAGCAGGTTCAGTAATTATCACCACGGTAGTAGCCGAACAGCCCGCAATATCTGTTACGGAAACAGTATATGCGTTCGGGCCAAGATTGTTGTAGTAGCCCGAGCTATTCGCTACATTACCTGGTATTAAATTATAAGAAAGTGCGCTACTTCCGTTTGCGTTTACTTGTACCGAACCATTTGCTTGTCCAAAGCAACTTACGTTCGTATCTACTACAGAAGTAATCGTGGGTGCATTTGGTGCAGATAAATTTACAGCTGTTGTTGCAGTACAGCCATTCGCATCGCTTACGGTTACATTATAAGATCCTGAACCGAGCATAGCAAAACTATTCGCTGCTTGTTGCGCTGCACCAATGTCATATAGATATGTTGTGGTTCCACCTGTTGCGGTAATGGTTAGCGCTCCATCATTACCCGGTACACAAGTCGGTTGTGTGCTCGCAATATTGGTAATGCTTATTGCATTGGCTGGTTGGGTAATATTTACTATCGTCGTTACCGAACAACCACCTGCATCCGTTGCAGAAATGGTATAGGTATTAGGTGCTAGATTATTATAGAAGCCAGAAGTGTTTGCAATATTCCCTGGCGTTAAATTATAATTGATGGCTCCTATTCCATTTGCGTTTACTTGAACTGAACCATTACCTTGTCCAAAGCAACTTACGTTTGTATCTACTACACTTGTAATCGTGGGAGCATTTGGTGCAGATAAATTTACAGCTGTTGTAGCAGTACATCCATTCGCATCGCTTACGGTTACATTATAAGATCCTGAACCGAGCATAGCAAAACTATTTGTTGCTTGTTGCGCTGCTCCAATGTCATATAGATAATTTGTTGTTCCACCCGTTGCTGTAATGGTTAGAGCACCATCGTTACCCGGTACACAAGTCGGTTGTGTGCTCGCAATATTGGTAATGCTCAACGCATTAGCTGGTTGGGTAATCGTAACCAAAGTAGTTACACTACATCCTCCTGCATCCGTCGCAGAAATGGTATAGGTATTAGGCGCTAGATTATTATAGTAACCGCTAGTGTTTGCAATATTACCTGGCGTTAAATTATAATTGATGGCTCCTACTCCACTTGCGTTTACTTGTAAAGAACCATTTGCTTGTCCAAAGCAACTTACGTTTGTATCTACTACACTTGTAATCGTGGGAGCATTTGGTGCACTTAATACTACTGCAGTAGTCGCAGTACAGCCATTGGCATCAGTTACGGTAACATTATAAGATCCTGAACCGAGCATAGCAAAACTATTTGTTGCTTGTTGCGCCGCACCAATGTCATATAGATAAGTTGTTGTTCCGCCTGTTGCGGTAATGGTTAGAGCACCATCATTCCCGGGTACACAAGTTGGTTGTGTGCTCGCAATATTGGTAATGCTCAACGCATTAGCTGGTTGGGTAATATTTACTATCGTTGTTACACTACATCCACCTGCATCCGTTGCAGAAATGGTATAGGTATTTGGCGCTAGATTATTATAGTAACCGCTAGTGTTTGCAATATTACCTGGCGTTAAATTATAATTGATGGTTCCTACGCCGTTTGCATTTACTTGAACTGAACCATTACCTTGTCCAAAGCAACTTACGTTTGTATCTACTACACTTGTAATCGTGGGTGCATTCGGCGCACTTAATACCACAGCCGTTGTAGCCGTGCAGCCATACGCATCGGTTACCGTTACGGTAAAGTTTCCTGAACCTAAGGTATTGAAAACATTACTTGCTTGTTGTGCTCCACCAATGTCATACATATAGTTGCTTGCACCACCCGCGGCAGTAATTGTAATACTACCATCATTACCTGGCGCACATGTTGGTTGTGTGCTAGCCACATTGCTGATACTTACTGCAGCCGTTGGTTGAAGTACATTAAATAAAACGGTGTCTTTACATCCTTGCACATCTATAATCTGAACACTATAAGCGCCTGCTGCAAGTCCTGTAAAATTACCTGTGGCATTATTTATATTACTTGGCTGCAAAGTATAACTATAAGGTGCTGTACCCATAGTAGCTTGCAAGCTTACTTGACCATCATTTATTCCAAAACAATTGGTCGTATCGGTAGGTGTACTAAAGTTGGTAACGATAGTTCCATTGGGACAAAGTGCTGACTCAAAAGCTCCCATAGTAGGTGCTGTAGTAGAACGTGCCGCTCCATTAATATCATCTGTTATGCTTGCAATTGGTATGCCCGCATTTAAGGCTGCATTCCCCGGTGTATAATCTAAGATAGCAGGATTTACAAATTGAGGATCTACATCCAAAGAATTTGCATCGAAACTTGTGGCGGTTTGCCATGCGGCTAAGGTGGCTTGGTTCGATCCATTTGAGCCATAGTAGTTATTCCCTGCACCACTTACAAATACATTATTGTTATCACTCGTAGCGGGTAAGGTGTTATAAATTAGTCCCCACTTATCACCCGTAGTATTTCGAGTAATAGCTATATTATTATTCAAAATTTGATTCGTGGATCCACCATTTCTTATTCCATATGCCAATGAGTTACTTGCACTCCCATCGTCTAGCACAATCGTATTGTGAGCAATTAAGCTGTTATTACTTAATATATATAATCCAAATTGATGACCATTACTCTTTATAGATTCTATTAAGTTATTGCGTATAATATGATGATTTCCTCCAATAAAGATTCCATAAATTATACTGGCATTACTGGGCGCCAATTGCATTACATCATGTATATGATTTTTTTCTATGGTAAAATGAGCGCATGAGGGGAACAAATCGATTCCTGCAACAGGAGCAGAAAAATTGGTACGGGTAGGACTCCAAATTTCATTCTCTTGCAAGAGCGAATGAGTAGAGTATATGGAAATAAAAGCATCCTCCGCAGCATCTTTCAGTTGATTATTTACAAATGAATTGCCTATGCAACTATCTCCAATCTTACCCCTTTGATAAATACTATTTCTTCCACTTTCAAAAATGGAATTTAAAATAGCATTGCTATCGCAAGCTAATCCCGTGCTAGCTGCAGAACTATTGTAGTCCGTTGGTTGGGTTGTAAAAACGAGGGGAACGTGTTCAAGTGTTGTGGTATTCGCTGGCACGTTTAATGTGCAACTGTCAATTGTATTATGATTGGCTCCATCATAAAAATAAGCGGCTATGGCATGAGTAGCACCCGTCGCGCTTATGTTTAAATTTTTAAAGGTGAAATGGTCGGCACCATTCATGCGCATCGTCCAAGGTGCAGTTACCGTTTGGCCACCATAAGTGAGCGTAGCATTATTCCCATTAAAAGTTATGGTATTCGTAGCACTGGCGCCTAATACCTCACAAAAATCTACTTGTTCGGTATAGCTTTGGTTAGCCGCTACATTAAATATTACGGGTGCACTTATACCACAATCGCATAACTTATTACGCACGGCAGTAAAAGAAGTAAAATTAGT
>ENA-ORXR01002023-ORXR01002023.1-marine-metagenome-genome-assembly--contig:-NODE-2023-length-20094-cov-3.605286_pt1 | contig 20094 bp, 14 predicted proteins | sample MGYA00237866_ERZ511479 | MGnify/ENA metagenome assembly ERZ511479 | reverse complement strand
GGAGAGATCCATTCCCGGGCAAAGCAAGCCCCAGCGCTTCTGCGAGACAATTCATAGAGTTTGCAGTAAACATACCGGAGCATGATCCGCAGGTTGGACACGCATTGCTCTCGATGTCTTCACGACTGGCCCCTCGGTGATTTCCATCCGAAACGGACACAAAGGCATCTGAAAGATCAAGCCTTTGGGTCGCACCATCAATATCAACTCGTCCTGCCTCCATGGGACCGCCTGAGACAAATATAGCGGGAATATTAAGACGCATGGCTGCAATCAGCATCCCCGGCGTGATTTTATCACAATTTGAGATACAGACAATTGCATCGGCACAATGTGCATTGACCATGTATTCAATTGAATCCGCGATTAGCTCGCGACTTGGTAGTGAATAGAGCATTCCATCATGCCCCATAGCTATCCCATCGTCGACCGCAATTGTATTGAACTCCCTTGGAACTCCTCCAGATTCCCAAACGGCCTCAGACACAATTCTGCCGACACTATTGAGATGAACATGACCGGGAACGAATTCCGTGAATGAATTCGCTATCGCAATAATTGGTTTGTTGAAGTCATCCGTTTTGAGCCCCGTCGCCCTTAGGAGCGATCTAGCGGCAGTCGCGGCATTCCCTTTGGTAATAGTGTCAGATCGGTAGGCCATAGTCGTCTATTTCATGTTAAATCCCAGTCAACTAGGAAAGGGAGACCGCGTAACTTATTGAAAAGAAGTACGAGGCCAATTAAAATTCAAGTCACCAGACTTGAAATCGGTTTGGTCATTTTGCCTATTTCAATCGACCTGAATATAGGGTCTCGTTAATTTCTTTAACGGCTTCTATCAACGCGGGGTAAGGTTGATCCGTGACATTCACCAATCCGATATTTGCGTTTTCGCCGTCATAGGTCCGGCCAGTCAACGGTTCATCCATATATTGGAACCAGTGTGCGCCCACAAAGTACGGATTATCTAATACGCTTTGCATATAGGCTTTATAGGCACGCGCACGGTCCTCCTGATCATAGGCATGAACAATGCCAGGATTATAGAGCCCGGAGTCTTTTGTGGTGCCAATGTGAAATTCACCAATGACGACAGGCAAGTCCACATCTTCCAAAAACGCCCAATGATTTGGCTGCACGCCTTCTTCATATATATTAAAGCTTAGAGCATCTGAATATCTCACCGATGATTTAATAATTTCCGGCGGCATGCCCCAATTGGCCATACGAGCGCCCATGTACAGATGGTCAGGTAAGTACTCATCAAGGGTTTCAGTCACGACTTTGAAATACTGATCACCAAGCATTTCAAGCATATATGAAATGTCTTTAACTTGAACGTCCGTATAGGTGTCAAACGTCGCCTCAGCGCCAAAGGCTTTCCAATCGGAGAAGGTTGACGCCCAAGCCGCATTTAGCGCGCCAATAAAGCTATATTTTTCTTTAAGATGGTCTGTGAATGCCGCTTTGGCTGGACTCGTTTCGGCATTTTTCGATAAGGCATCCGTAATAATTCCATAGCGGGCCTCAACACTGCCGTCCGGTTCACCCCAAGCTTTCTCATTATCGACGAAAATACCAACGCACCATGGGGAAGCCTGAACCTCTTCGGCAATTACGCGAATTGTGGCGCGCGCCCGTTCACGAAATACAGGGTCGTAGAAGTCCGGCATGGCACTCCACTTGGCGTTAAGAGGTTGCAGAGTTTGGAAGTCACCGATAATCCAACCATTTGCGAAATACGGAACCTGTTCGTTCGGATAAAAAACAGGGTCTACCCAATTGCCAAATGAGGTAAATCCCCAAGACTTCATCCGATCCAGCGTTACCTCCTCCCATTTTTTGAGGTAAGAGTTTGGGGAGGTCTGACCGTAACGTCGCTCTAAATTAGCCTGATAAAAACTATAGGTTTCACCATGCGGAACCGGGCCAATATGTGTTGACCGACGATAGGAATAATGATCTGCCAGATCATCATCATAATCTGGCAACCACTCAAACATATCTCGGCGCATTTGATTAGTCACGAACCTAGTCTCGCGCACTGCATCTGACACTTTTACAATTCCCATAGAGTCTTCGGGCGTCACTTCGTCGGAGCGGCGCACACGCACTGACGGGTCTTTGAAATCGATACCTGTTGCCGTGGTCATATTCGCCATACGCACATTAGCGGGGCCATGAGAGTAAAACAGATACCCTTCTGGATCGACCATCCACCACTTACCTTTGTGCTTTTCAACGCGAAAGAACCCTGTTGCATCAAGTTTTGGGCCGTCTTTATAACCCCCAAATTTTGACCGATCTTTTGGGCCAGTATTAGCTGCAAGTTGCGTCAATTCTGCGGAGGCGGCCGCTGTAAGTTGTACCTCTGAATTAATCTTCAGAGGAAAATCAACTTGCGTATTTTGCCCGAACCTGTCTGAAATTCCATTGAGCCATGTCCCGTCATTCTTCTGGTTGGGCCGCAGCCGAATATTATCAACTTCAAGCTCACGGTCTTCAATCAAGCCAACGCTCATGAATTCGAACTTTGCGATTTTATACGGGTTCAAATTATTTTTCCTGGTCGAGCGCCAAACCATTTGCAGATCATCATCCTCCCAAACCGGCGGGGTGCCCCACATGCCGACATCTTGGCGAGCTTCGAGCCCCGTGATCGGGAAATATACAGTTCCCTCAAATCCAACAGGCAAGCTAACCGACCGACTCTCACGATTGCCGTCTGGGTCTTCAAGAGTTACGTAAAGCTGGGTTGATAGATCAGACAGATTTTTCACATCAAAAGCAATATTGTGATCTTGAAATTTAGAAATATCCCAAGCTTGTGCCGGTATAATCGGCACCTGATCTGTGTTACTCTCGGAGGATAGGTGAAGGGCCAACCTTTTGTTGAGGCCCTCTTCAGATACAATGGAAATAGCTTCAACTCGTTCAGGTTTTATCCAGTCCAAGGCAGCGGTATCCTCAAAATCAATCAATGTATAAGAACTCGAGAGTACAAAATCTGAAGATGCCGTGTCTTGCACTTGGCTACAGGCCGCCAAGCTCGCGACGAGTGTGAGCAGGCCACATGATGTCAAAAGTTTAAACATCAAATATCTCCCTAGGAACGGGTTCTGTTCGGTCTAATCGAATAGGTCCAATTCGCTATATATCATTTTTGTAGACAATCTACAAAACAATTGACTAAAGATGTCAATAAAGAAAGAGGCGCCAAATGCAACGTCGACATTTTATTGCTGTAGCTACATCGGGACTGGCTGCCACGAGTCTACCAAGCTGTCAGTCTCAGACCGCCGCCCGCAAGGGTATTTCTGTGTCGATTGATCCTCTTGAAATTGACCGCCATGCCGACTGCCCTTGGCTTGGAGAGAATTTATGGGCAAACCGTTTGCAGGATTGGCGACGTCGCAGCGGACATATTGAGTGCCTTGCAGACAGTGAAGACTTGCACGTCCGAACTGCGCATATTTTGACGCGAAGTCTAAATGAACGACATGTGTCTGCGCGTATCTCAGCAACGGTATCGTTAATCGGAGATGGAAAATCCGGCTTTGGTGGATTTCTTCTGGGAGCCGGCGGCGCTGATATTGATTACCGGAGCGCGGCACTTATTCATTATGGCTCAGGCAAAACCGGCGGCCTTCTGGCTGTCATTGACGGCAAAGGCGACCTTAGCTTGCGCGATTTCAATAACTCGACCGAACCGCTCGCCTTTGACAGATATGCTTTGGATGAAGCGCAGCAAGCCAAAGGTCGGGGTGCCTTTTCATCAGGAAGAGTATCAATCATTTTGGATTGCCATATTGATGCGACGAACATCGACACATTTGATATCCGCGTCGTAGCCTCCGACGCAAATAGTGGAGAAGAGATTGCCTTTATCGTGAAGACCGGACTGCCCTCGACCCTTCTGGTGGGTAACATTGCCCTTGTTTCGTCTCCGGGAACTATGGATGGCGCACGTTTCGGATTTAGCGACATAGGCCTAGGCGGAGGAAAAATAGACATCACGCCCAAACGTAAATTGGGGCCTATTATGGGCTGCCTTCACAGCGTTAATAGCCAGATCATTAAGATGACTGCCCAATTTATGCCCATTGATACTCGGATATGGGACGTAGCCAGACTTGACTATAAACAGACTGACAAAAGTCAATGGATCGAAGGTCCAACAGAAATGATAGGTGATGGTTACACCGCTCTTTTCAGACTGGAGGAACGAGACCCCAAGGCGAATTATGATTACCGCATTGTTTATCCGTCACGGCCAAGTCCCGCTTTATTCGCCGGACAAATTCGACATGATCCAGATAAATCGAGATCTCTAAAGATTGCGCTTCACTCGTGTCTGCTGCCGACAAGTCGTCCGATTGATCGTCCAAATTTCAACCCTACCAGTCAGCTCGAAGAAAATTATGGGCGTTATTCAGACAAAAGCCTATTGTTCCCGCATATTAAGATGGTCAAAAATTGCGAGGCTAACGAACCGGATATTTATGCTTTTTTAGGTGACCAATATTACGAAACCTATCCAACCCGCTATGGCCGCAAAGGGGACGATAAAAAACTCGATACACTCTATCGTTGGTATTTATGGCTTTGGACATTTCGCGATAGCTTGCGCTCGCGCCCTTGCATTGTGCTGGCTGATGACCACGATGTTCTGCAAGGTAATTTATGGGGCAATGGCGGTGACGCCACTCTTGGTCCGACAGAGGAAGATGGTGGTTATAAATACAGCCTTGATCTCGTTAGAATGGTTTACCGCATACAGTGTGGGCATAATCCGGATAGCTTTGACCCGACTCCGATTAATCACGACATTCCAGTTTCATATGGCACCTTCGTTTACGGCGGAACGAGTTTTGCCTTCCTCGAAGACCGCAAATGGAAAACGTCGCCCAATGCCAATAAAGGCAAAAAGATTTCGCGTATGTCCGGTAACCTATTGGGCGAGCGTCAAGAAGCATTCTTGAAAGCTTGGGCCATCATGGACTCGGGTCTCGCCAAGATCAGCCTGACAGCCTCTATCTGGGGATCACCACAAACGAATAGAGACTTAGACCCTCTGGTTGACTTTGATTCCAATGGCTATCCACCAGACGGCCGCATGCGCGCCGTAAAATTACTGCGTGACGCCAACGCCATTGCTATCGCGGGTGACCAGCATTTGGGTATGGTCGCACGGCAGGGCGTTCTCGACTATGAAGACGGCCCAGTATTTTTCGCCGGGCCTGCGGGGGCAGCCTTTTGGCAAAGATGGTTTGAAGGGGGCGGGCAACTTGAGAACCAAATGTCAGGTAATCCGAATTCCGGTAATTTTATCGATTGCTTTGGCAACAAAATGAGAGTCTTGGCCGTCGCAAACCCCAAAATGACTCATGCAGAGTTTTTAGACTCCAAAGACGGCTGGGGGTATTTCGTCGGCGATCGCAGCATAAAAAGTGAAGGATACGGTATTGTTAAAGTCGACCACGCCAAGCAAAGCTTCTCACTCGAATGCTGGTCATGGGATTCAGATCCTCGGAGGGATCAGCAATTCTATGGCTGGCCTATAATGGTGCCGTTCGACAAAGCAGGAAGCGCGTAACCTAAAGCGCGTCCCAGGTCTTCACAAAGGACACTGCACTTGCATGAATATCTTCTATGGATTTTCCTGTATCATAGAGCGCAGACCCTATACCGAACCCGGTCACGCCGACTTTGGCATAGTCTGGCATATTAGCAGCATTTACCCCTCCAACCGCGTAGACCTCCGTCGATTTCGGAAGCACTGCTCGGATGGCTTTAACCCCAGACGGCCCGATTGTACTAGCTGGGAAAATTTTCAACACATCTGCCCCCGCCTTAAGCGCTGCAAAACACTCCGTCGGCGTCTGACATCCAGGGTAACAACTCAGGCCCAGCTCTTTCGTCCTGCTGATAACGTCGAGGTCCATATTCGGAGAAATGATCAAGGTGCCTCCCGCTTTATGAACAGCGTCAACTTCATCAGGGGTCGTTACCGTTCCAGCTCCAATAAGCGCTTTTCCGTTTAGCGCCTTAGTCATGATTGCAATCGACTCGAATGGCCGGGGAGAATTCATCGTGACCTCAAGGATTGTAATCCCCGCCGCACAAATCGTGCGCGCGACATCCTCGACTTCATGCGGTTCCACACCTCGTAAAATGGCGACCAGAGGGCGGTGTTTAATCTTAGACTGAGTCATGAGTTTTCCTTCGCGCGGCACTCTTCAAAGCCGAGCCCTCTTGTTTTCGTACGCACACGCAATAATGTATCATGAGCGGTAATGAACAAACTCTGCCCATCTTCGCCAAACGTGCAATTTGCGGTCGCTTTGCCAGTTGCTATCCGCCCAAGTAATTTTCCAGCAGGTGATATAACCGCTACCCCGCCCGCGACCGTCGCAAAGAGATTGCCCTTTGCATCTAAAGTCATACCATCTGGCAAACCAGGGCTTCCTGCGACGCTAAATGCTATCGCATCGAAAAAGACCCGCCCCACCCCCAGCGACCCATCACTCTTAACAGGAAATTTTTTGATTATCTGGGATTGATTGTCAGATTGAGAAACGTAGAGATATTGCTCATCGGCTGTAAAAACCAAGCCATTGGGAAAATTCATGTCTTGGACATCTGCAAAAACGCGGCCGTCCAGATTAACGCGGTAAACGCCATGAAAGTCCAATTCCATGCCGACATAAGGCTCCCTCTGTTTGAGACCAAACGGCGGGTCCGTAAAGTAGACATATCCTGATGATGACGAGATAACATCATTTGGACTATTAAATGCGGCACCTTCTAAGTTCGCAGCGACCACAGTTCTTGACATATTGCTTAGATGTAAGCGGTCAACCGAACGCGCATCTTGATTACAGATCAAGAGGGTATCATCATCGGACATAAATAGACCGTTCGTTCCTGGCATAGCAAATTCATTGCCTCCGGGATTTTCACGCCCCCCGGGATCTAAGAATATCGACAGGCCTGATGTCGAATTCCAAACATAAATGCGGTTTTCAGGGATATCAGAAAAATAGAGTTGGTCACGCTGAACGTCCCAAGCCGGACCTTCTGTCCATGAAAAGCCCGTCGCAATGACTTCAATCGGGGCGTCGGAGTCGAGTAAATCAGCAAAGCCAGTATCGACTTGCTCCACGCTACCGATAGTCGGTAAAGGTTTTGAACAGTTTTGCACCTTAGCCTCATTGTGTTGTTGATATAACACTAGAACAATTTGACCCAACTTAGCAATGTAGATTGTTGACAAAGAACACCAATACGTGAAACATCAATACTAATCCAGGGGAATCCTTAAAACCGTTCGGCACAAAGACAAAAATAGGCCACAAAAATGGAAAAGTCACAAAAACGCGCTGTCTACAGCGCAGTCATCGTTGCGTTGGGAGGGCTAATTTTTGGATTAGATGCGGCCCTTATTTCAGGTGGGATAAGGTCAATTTCGACAGAATTCGGCCTATCAGATCTACAAATTGGTAGCGTCGTCGGCGCGCCCGGTTGGGGTGTCCTGCTCGCTTTACTTTTTTCTGGAACACTGTGTGACAAAATCGGGCGTAAGAATACGCTTTTGATCATCGCCGCCCTTTATGTTGTTTCTGCGGTTACGTCAGTCCTAGCGCCAAGCTACGGCACACTTTTCTGGGCCCGCTTTATCGGCGGAATGGCCTTCACCTCACTGTCTGTCGCCGCAATGTATATCGGCGAAATTTCTCCGCCCCATTTGCGGGGTAAGTTGGTCTCAATTCTTCAACTGACCATTGTGATCGGCCTCTCAGCCGCTTTCTTTATCAGCTACGGCATCCACGCTTTGTCACAAACCGACATTCCTTGGGTTGTCGATGTTGGCTTGGAAGCAAAAAAATGGCGGTGGATGCTTGGCGCGGAAATCGTTCCGGCAATCTTATGGCTTGCGTTACTGTTCACCATCCCCAAAAGCCCTCGTTGGCTCATGGCCAAGGGCCGTCCGCAGGAAGCCCGCAAAGCCTTGATCCAACTCATCGGAGATAAAGGTGCCAGCAATGATAGCCTGTCCCCGCAAATTATTTCTGACTACGGATTGGATGATCTGCAAGGGACAGAACTTGGACTTCTTGCCTCTTTTCGTGAACTGTTTTCGACTAAGCTCCGAAAGGCACTTCTTGTAGGCGTTATCGTTGCTATCACTCAGCCTATAACAGGCATGAATGCCATTACGTTCTACTCCCCTATCGTATTCGAACAGCTTGGCGGTGGAACCGATACGGCTCTTGCACAAACTATCATTGTTGGTCTCCTCAGTGTAGCTGCCACACTCATTTCTTTGGCGTTCATTGACAAAGTCGGTCGACGGCCAATGTTTCTTGGCGGCCTGATTGCTGCAGCATTTTTCCTCCTGCTGAGTTGGTACGGGTTCAGCCAAGCGACCTATCAACTCAGTGCGGATCAAATCGCAAGTTTTGGGAGCATTTTAGATATCAATGCGTTAAAGCCGATGGCTGGAATGGTTTTTGAAAGCGACGTCCTCTTCAAGGCCGAGCTTGTGAAAAACCTTGGGTTTGATGCAGCCCGCACCAATGAGGGCGCAATTTTAAAAGAAGCGGTATCCCTGAACGGCATGCTTATCTTCATAAGTATCCTTGGCTTTATCGCAGCCTACCAAGCGACGATTGGACCAATTCTTTGGGTGCTATTTTCAGAGATATTCCCGACTCGCGTTCGCGGTGTCGCCATTACGCTCTGCGCCTTCATCACCAGTCTATTCAGCGTTTTGGTTCAACAATTTTTCTCATGGCAATTGGCGGCATGGGGCGCAGGAAATGTGTTCCTATTCTACGGGGCCTGTGTTTTGGTCTGTTTGCTGCTGAACTATTGGCTTTTACCGGAAACGAAAAACAAAACGATTGAAGAAATCGAGCAAGGCTTTGCAGTAGCCTAGCCTTTTGCAATCTTCCCCAAACAATCTAGGACCTATCCAATGTTGAAAAATAAAATTGTGATTGTGACAGGTGGTTGCTCTGGCATTGGTTGGGGTATCACCAAAGCCGCGACTGCAGCCGGCGCGACGGTTATTGCTTGTCAACGCAGTCTAAACGGTCAAGAGCGAATCGATAGTTTGGCTAAAATTGGATTTACCGCAGAGTTCATGCCACTCGACGTTTCTGACCCGCATGCCATCGGTCCATTCATCAACGCCATTATTGAAAAATATGGCCGCATCGATGCATTGGTCAACAATGCGGGCGTAACAATTGAGGCGGATTTTTTCGACTTCCCTCTCGATAAGCTCGACATGTTATGGGCGACCAATCAACGCTCTATTTTCTTACTCAGCCAAGCGGCAGCCCGCCATATGCGCAAGGCCGGCAAAGGCAATATCCTCAACATATCGTCTAACCACTCAGTAGGCAGTGTAGCTGGTTATGAGATGTACGCTGGTACGAAGGGTGCGATCAGCGCCATGACACGGGCGATGGCCTGGAGCCTTGGCCCGCATGGCATTCGCGTCAACACCTTGTCGCCCGGCCTGACAATGACTGAAGCCGTGCAGAATGTTGCCGCTGAAAAACCCGGTTTGATGGAAGCCTTTAATGATCTTCACGCAACTAAAGAAGTCAGCACGGTTGAGGACATCGCGAATATTGCTGTGTTTATGATATCGGATTTAGCGAAGGCCTTAACGGGTGAAGATATCGTTGCTGACCAAGGCGTTGCGGCGCAATTATGCCGAACGGACCAACTTAAATAAAATGAGGCTGCGCCCGTGATTATTTCTAATATCATTCCTTACCCAATTTGGTGCGGCCATCGTAATCTCCTGATTGTTAAAGTCGAAACCGAATGCGGGCTGTATGGATGGGGCGAGTCAGGGATGTCAGGGCGTGAATTAGCGGTCGCTGGCGCGATAGAGCACTTCAAACAATTTCTTATCGGAAAACCCGCCAACCAAATCGGCGCGATCTGGCAGGAACTATACCGAGGCCAATATTTTGAAGGCGGGCGGGTGTTGACTGGGGGCATTTCGGCCATTGATATCGCCCTTTGGGACATCGCGGGAAAACGTCACCAAGTTCCTGTTTACGAACTGCTCGGTGGTAAACAGCGTGAGGAAATTCCATGTTTCGCGACATCAGTCGCGATGCTCGATGAAACATTTGCGCAAGATGTTCAGCGGCTGGCGAAAGAAGGCTGGCGGGTCATTCGCGCAACCAATGGCGACGGTGCTGACCCTGATGGTAATATGACTTATGACGTCCGTAAGAACATCGCCAATGCAGCGCAAGCCCTTCGCGAGGCCCGCGAGGCCATTGGAGATGAAATAGTTTTAGGTATCGATTTGCACCACCGCCTGAGCGTGGCTGAAGCGGCTTCTTTTTGTCAGAAGCTGCCAATGGGAACAATTGACTTTCTGGAGGAACCGATCCGTCAACAAACACCCGAGGCCTATGCCTCTTTACGCAGCATGACAGATATTCCTTTTGCTATTGGTGAAGAGTGGTCCAGCAAATGGGAAGCCCGTCCCTTCATAGAGCAAGGCTTGACAAATTTTGCACGCATTGATGTTTGCAATGTGGGCGGCTTGACGGAGGCAAGGAAAATTGCGGCCATGGCTGAAACTCACTATATCGACATCATGCCGCATGATCCGCTCGGCCCGATCTGTACTGCTGCGACCAACCATTTATGCGCGTCTGTTCCAAATTTAGCTTGGACAGAAGTCGCAAATTACTCACTAGACAAATCGGACCATGACCGTATATTCACAGGACGCCCCATCCATAAACCTGGGGCATTCCCTATTCCAGATGGGGTTGGAATCGGAATTGACGTGAATGAAGATCAACTCCCCAAAGACGGATTTAAATTTTGGGAGGCCCCACGCCGCTACAAACCAGATGGAAGTTTTACGAACTGGTAGCTTCAATTTAAATTGGTTTATTGTTTACAATACACAAAAATTCTATAGGAATAACCCAAAGTAATATGGGCTATTCTCATGACATCTATTCAGGCGCGTTCAGATCTAAATAATGCTTGGCCCGACGCACGGATTAAATCCTTAAAGACCGAATATTATCATGTCCCACTCGCAGAAATACTCGTCGATGCGAGTCATGGTACGCATACGCATTTTGAACTTATTATTTGCCGTATTATGACTCAAGACGGCTTTGAAGGCGTTGGATACACATATACTGGAGGCAAGGGCGGGCGAGCAATTGCAGCCCTCATAGAACATGATTTAAAGTCATTCCTACTCGGCAAAGACGGCGAGAATGTCGAATCTATTTTAGACGATATTCTGCACACTAATCATTACATAGGGCGCGGCGGACTATTGAGTTTCGCAGCCTCTGCTGTTGACATTGCGCTTTGGGATATTCGCTGCAAACGCGCTGACCTTCCGCTACACAAGTACCTTGGCGCATCCAAAAGCCAAACACCTTGCTATGAAGGGTTTATCGATCTCGACTACTCGATGAGCAGGCTGCAGGAAAAAGCGGAGCAAAGCCTAGCTTCGGGTCACGAGGCGATCAAAACTAAGGTTGGTCGGACCCATATGCAGGAGGACGTTGATCGCGTAGCTCTGCTACGTTCAATAATCGGACCAGACCGAAAATTAATGATTGACGCTAATTACAGTTATACAGAAGCGCAAGCTATTAAATTTGGTCGAGCCGTAGAGAGATACACAATTGATTGGTTTGAAGAGCCAACCTCGCCAGATGAATTTGAAGCTTACGGCCGCATCTCCGAAGCGATATCCATTCCGCTCGCCATGGGCGAAAATCTTCATATTATCGAAGAGTTTGAACGGGCGGTTCGCTATTCCAAACTCACCTACTTACAACCGGACGCATCCAACATTGGCGGCATCACGGGATGGCTACGTGTGGCAGAACTCGCTAAGAAGAATGGCCTGACGGTGTGTAGCCACGGGATGCACGAGCTTCACGTGTCGCTGCTTGCGGCGCAGCCTCATGCAGGCATGATGGAAGTCCATTCTTTCCCAATCGATAAATATACCAAAAATGAAATTCGTATCGAGGGCGGTATGGCATTCGCCACGAAGGATGTTGGAACAGGCGTTATTTTTGACGACACACTCTTAAAACCTCATTTAATTTTTGAATCCTAAGGCGATCTCATGAAAGCAGCACAATATCTCGGTGACTCCAAATTTGGCGTCGTGCCCTCAACCCATGTCCCTCCAAAAGCCGGCGAAGTGTCTCTGGATGTAGGATATGTCGGCATTTGCGGCACGGATATGCACATCTACCACGGCGCAATGGATCATCGGGTTTGCCCTCCGAATGTAATCGGACATGAAATGTCTGGTACCGTCCGCGAAGTAGGCGATGGCGTTACGGGATACGCCGCTGGAGATAAAGTTGTGGTGCGTCCACTTGATTATTGCGGTGACTGCCCAGCGTGCGATGCTGGTCACTCCCATATCTGTCACAATCTAAATTTCATGGGAATCGATACAGCCGGTGCATTACAAAGTAGCTGGACAGTTAAAGCGCGCACATTGCACAAGTTGCCTGATAATATTGATCTGCGCACAGGCGCTATTATTGAGCCACTTTCTGTGGCCTGTCACGACGTTACGCGCGCTGGTGTCAAAGCTGGAGAAGACGTCGTCATTCTAGGCGGCGGCCCTATCGGTCAATTGATCGCGCAAGTCGCCAAGGCCAAAGGTGCGAACGTCCTCATTTCAGAGATTAACGAAACTCGCATTCAGTTTTCACGTGACAATGGCATTGAGACAGTCAATCCAGCCGAGGACGACATCGTTGCAACTGTCATGGAACGCACAAACGGAAAGGGAGCAGACGTCGTTTTCGAAGTCGCCGGCGTTTTGCCAGCGGTGAAAGCCATGACCGACATCGCCGCCGTTCGCGGACGCATCTGCATCGTCGCCATCCATTCTAAACCCGCAGAAATTGATCTATTTAAATTCTTCTGGCGAGAGTTAGAAATGGTTGGAGCGCGCGTCTATGAGGCGGCGGATTATGACGAAGCCATTGAGTTAATTGCGAGCGGTAAGTTGAATGTTGAACCATTTTTCACAGGTGAGTTCACACTGGATCAGGTTGGAGATGCCTTCCACGCCTTGGATACAAATCCGACTGGCATGAAATACATAATCAACTGCGGCGGGCACGCCTAATGACTTCTATTTTTGATACGTTTTCCCTTGATGGCAAAACTGCGCTCGTCACCGGATGCAAACGCGGCATTGGTAAGGCCATGGCGGAAGGTCTAGCAGAAGCGGGAGCAGACATTATCGGTGTATCGGCCAGTCTAGAAGCGTCGGGTTCCGCAGTAGAAAAGTCAGTGCGCGCCTTAGGCCGTAATTTTTCGGCGTATAACTGTGACTTTTCTGATCGCATTGCGCTGAAGGCTTTTATTGCTAAGGTTCAGGTAGAACAAAAACCTGTCGATATTCTAGTCAACAATGCGGGTACAATATTGCGCGCACCAGCAGCTGAGCACAGTGATGAATATTGGGACAAAGTGATCGAGGTTAACCTTAATGCACAGTTCATTCTCAGCCGCGCCTTTGGCAAATCCATGATTGATCAAGGCTCTGGGAAGATCATATTCACCGCTTCGCTGCTGTCTTATCAAGGCGGCATTACCGTCCCAGGCTATGCGGCCAGTAAAGGTGGTATTGCTCAACTTGTCATGGCTCTATCCAATGAATGGGCGTCCAAAGGCATCAATGTGAATGCCATAGCCCCAGGATATATTGCAACGGATAACACCGAGGCTTTGAGAAATGACGCGGCACGATCTGAGTCAATTTTGGGCCGCATTCCACAAGGACGCTGGGGGCAACCTGAGGACTTCAAAGGCCCCATCGTGTTTTTAGCCTCGAAAGCCTCAAATTACATGAACGGCTCAACCGTGCTTGTTGATGGCGGATGGATGGGCCGTTAATCTTGGGCCAAGTTAGATACAGAGGTAAATGAATATCCGTAACCTAACGGATATTATCTTTTAAAGCCTCAATCGCTTTTTTCGTATTCCCAACCTCCAAAGCATCGACAATAGCTGTATGCTCGTCATAAGATTCTTTTGGCTTCGTAATACGTTGATAGTCTATGCGCATACGAAGAGCGACCGATGTCCAAACATTGACGAGGTCGTCACCGCCCGCTTTTTTCACTAAATAGCGGTGGAAAGCCAAATCCATTTCCGTCGCCTCAGTAAAATTATCTTCTTTTAACGCAACATGCAGTTTCACCAATATCCCTCTAAGGGTATCGAAATCATCTTCATCAAGCTTACCTTTTAGAAGCTTAAGCGCTTCAGTCTCCAGCTTCAAACGTAAGCCTTTCATTATAGAGTGAAGCTTAGGGGGTAGCTGGTGGTTTACAGTCACCCCGCAATTAGGTTTTGACGACAGAAGGCCTTCTTTGTTTAGTTGTAAAAGCACATCTCGAATTGGACCACGTGAGACGCCAAATTTCTCAGCCAGAACCTCTTCGCGAATGCGTTCACCCGGTTGCACGGCCCCCGAAAAAATATCAGATCTGAGACTGTCGGCAATCTGTTCACGTATGGTGACGAGTAGTTTAATCTTAGACACTTATATTCCTTTTAAGGCTTTGGTTCCGGTCAAATAGACAGCCGAAAATACATACCTAAACTGTGGTTTCTCGACAAACTATGCATTTTGTTCAATTATGAAAGGTAAAATTGCTGAGACCCTTAACTCCCTGCCACCTCCACGCTCATCCATATATCTAGATTCTCACCGGGCTGAACAGTTTTGTACTCTTTAGGCAGGACTCCAAAGGGATTTCCACGCCCTATTGTAGGCTCAACTGCAACATAGTCTCCATTTGGAGGAAAGAAAACGTGCATGTTATTGCAGGCTTTATCCGCCCTAAGAATTGTCGTGGGACGCCCAGGCTCAATCAAAGCTGCCTTACGGGTCCAGCCGTAATGTGTTTGGTCCGTCATTTGAGAATCCACGACGGGTGCGCCGCGTGTGAAATCTTGACGAAACGACCCTGGAACTCGTTTTATCGCATGCCCATATTCATTGTTAAGCCAGTAACCATCATATTGTGCGTAAAGCCGTGTCGCCCCGGAGACTGGAAAATAAGGATGAAATCCCAGGTCTGCCGGCATTGGGCGACCGCTTAGGTTTGTAATCGACAGGCCTTGCCAGAGTGATGCCTCACCAAGCTTAAACACCTGACGCGCTTCAAACGGCCAGGGCCACTCACCGCCCGCACCATATTCAAACAATAATGTGGCTTCAGTTGCGCTTGCGGCCTCGATAGACCACTCACCGGTCCAGCCATATCCATGAATAAAATCGGGCAACCCTAAGAAATTCCCCTCAAGATCAACGTCAATACCTCCAAAACTAAACTTTCCCTCCGGAATGCGATTAACGATAGGTACGAGCGGGAAGCTAGCCATATCCGTCACGTTCGCCATATCACTGGGTGCTCGCCGCAAAATCTCATGATCGCGCCAAGTTAGGTGCGAGATGCTGCCGCCGTTTTTCGGGAGAAGCCGGAGGCTCATATCTCCATTTAAAAGCGTAACTTCCCTCACAGATTTAGACTCTAGTTGGCTAGCTGAACGTTTGGCACCCGCACAACCAGCGTAGACACCACCAGTGGCCGCCAGTGATAATCCTCTAACAACATGCCGACGCGTAAACTTGGACCTATTTTTCATAGGACAGATCACCGAATTCCAAAATCTGGTTTGCGGATAAATCAGTCACTGTTTTGGTCGTTCCGTCGCGCCATCGTACGGTCACATCAATATCATCAGACGCACTGCCAACGCCAAAATGCAAAATAGACATTAGACTTTGCGTATGGTTTGCCCCGGCAGATCCGACATCCTTAGTTTGAGAGAGACCAGAAGCTGTTTTCACAGTAACTGTTGCGGCCATCGGGTCTGTTTGCTGATCAGAATAGCCTAAACTAACGATCAGATAGTTTCCCGCTTCAGGTGTTTGGTTTTTGTATAGATGCCAATATCCCAAATCGTCATCACCATTGAGTAAATCAATTTTGCCGTCCATATCGAAGTCAAAAGCTGCGCCCATATCACCATGTGCTTTGGCAGGCCCCGCATAGGCCCCATGAGCAGTTGTCGCGACAAACTTTTTGCCGCCGACATTGCGCAGAAGCACGTCTGGAACCCGGCTGCTTAACTTACCAAACCGGTAAACGAAAAAATCTTCATACCCATCATTATCGAAATCTCCATGGGTCACCCCCCAATTACTGTCACGGGTTTGCTGCGGGAGACGATTAGACACGTCGACAAACTTACCACCTTTATTCTCCAATAAGACATCCGGAACATTGTTATAATCTTGAGGCGTCCAATCTGTTTGAACGGAACTCACACCGGTGAGTGTCGCGCGAACATCCCACGCAATATCACCATCTAACAGCCATTCTAACCGCCACTTCCCATTACCTATGTGACCAAGATACCAGCCGTTTTCACTGATATCATCAGGAAACCCATCTGCCATAGCGCTAGAAATGACAACGGCTTCCACTGGTGTATCAATCCGCGTTTTACTCGACCCTAAATAAACAGGCAAAACCAGGCCTTTTAGTCGACGCCAATGCCAGAACTCTTGCAAAGTCACATCACCTAGCGCTTCAAAACTCATCCCATCTTGACCCTCAAGGCCTTTGTCACGCAGATCAATGCGGCCTGTCGCAGGATCAAAATCGACAGAGTTATTAGCCGTTTGGTAGTAAGTTTTGCCGCGAGACAGATATAGATCCCGGTCCCCGTCATTATCAAAATCAGCATCAGCGACCGTTGTAATGAACTGCTCCCCGTCAAAATCCGGGGGAAGCAACTCTTCCGTTACGTTTTTGAAGACAAAACTCCCATCGCCCTGCCAAAGCGTTATCGGTTCAAACAGAACCAAATCGGAGATGTGATCATTGTTGAAGTCAGTGATTAACACACGTTCAGCTTCTGCTTCCTGAACACCCGGACTTTCACGAAATTCAAACTTCCCGTCACCAATGTTCTCAAACACTGTATTGCGCGGTCCCGTTTCACCGGGCAATTGACGCGCAACCACATGGAGTAGATCTAAATCACCATCTAGATCCATATCAATCCATCGCGGCGTACGACCTCTTGCGCCCAAATCTTCCAACCCCGACCCGATCGTCACATCGGTAAATTGACCATTATCGTTTCGAAGCAACCTTGGCGGCGCTGGCCGCTTTCCATTTCCGCCCCCAACACTGACTATTATGTCAACATCACCGTCACCGTCGAAGTCGGCTGGCGCAGCTCCATGAACATCACCTCCCTGCAAAGGCGAATTATGCTTTCGAACGGTTCCGTCCACATTGGAATACCACAGTTCCATAGGATGCTCATCATGATTACCGACGGCAAAATCATATCGCCCGTTACCTGTAATATCCGCCACTACGGGTCCGCCATATTTCCAGCTCTCTTCGCTTGTCAGACCTGCGGCCTCGGTAATATCCTCAAAGACTATCCTTTTAGCTTCGGTTGTATCGGTTTCGCCTGTGCCCGCGCATGCAGCCAATACCAACGGAAAAATGGCGACAAGTTTAAGACTGATTTTCATGATGCTCTCCGTCATTATTCAGCCAACCTACATATTGGCAACATTCTACAATTTTCACAGTTGCATGAAAATCCAGAACATCAAAATAGATATTGTTAATTACTCTATCCTCGAATGCTTTATTAAATCCAGCAGGATGCGATAAGAGCATCGACTCCAGATGAAATGCAGCAGAAGGATCTAATACATACTTTAGTTCATATCTGTAGTCAAGTTTTGTCATTGCACTACTTTGATATCGATTGTAGAATTCTCCTGTATATTGTAGAGTTGCTTAACTTTTGTTGCTTTATAATTCTTAATCACAATAGAAGCAGGACCATATTCTGGTTTCTTCTGGAATGCCGTAAACCCTAATGCGCTATTAGAGATATTAACATGGTCGGCGACAACTTTAGATTTATCCTTAGAGGCAATACCAATGTTAGCTTTATCAATATTAGTCCATACTATGTTCAATGTAGATTGTTCTCCGGCACTGATCCCCTTATCACCCGCTGTAAGTATGCGGCAGCCATCTATAGTCAGCACACTACCCGATGCATCTATCCCATCATTACCTACGTCAATAAATTGTGTATTCTTAACTGTCCCCTTACAAAAGTCAGAATCAAATGCATCTGCGAAAGTATTAGAGAATTTAGATTCGCTTATAGTGAATTCTGATCTGATAATATTGAGAGCATCTTCACATAGGTTATCAGTGAATGCCGTACGTACGATATCTACATCACTTTCGTAAAAATTAACTGCACCTGTGAGTCCCCATTTTTTGTAACTAAGCGTATTCTGGTTTTTGAATATCACATTCCTTAATCGTGATAGGCCACCAGCTTGCATAACTGTGATACTGCCAGAAATTGCATCTTTCGATTCTACGATAATCGGATTATCAGCATCTCCTAAGAATCGGACTGGACTATAGCTTAACAAAAATGCACCATCAGAAAAATACAATTGCGTTCCCGCATTAACTGAGAGTAATTTTCCAGGTGGAATAATCAATGGTTTATAGACATTAATAACACCAGGGTTAAGTCTTACATTATCTCCATCTACCATAAGAATATCAGAAAACTGAGTCAAGTCAGAAGTTAGTTCTTGTCTTGGCGACCAATCCTCAGGCGTCGTCCACTTTAATATCTTGGCAGTATAGATGGAATCTAATCCTGCTACTTTATATTGTAATTCATTAGCTCCTGATAATACCTCCCACTGAGAATATTCTGGAACAGCATCTATAATTTGCGGATATACTAATTGGCTTTCAGTATCAGAGGATTTACCACTTATAATCTCAATCGGAAAACTATGCTGATTGACAAGTTTAAGATATTCGATACCATCTTCAGATTTATATCTATAGGCCAATAATGAATTGACGTGAGCAGGTAGAGCTATCTGTGTTCTTATTGCTTTTTTCTTTATGATATCTCTGTTGTATTTATAAGATGAGAATCTATTACGGATAAAGTTCTCTCTCTCCACCAATGGTTCCTCGAGACTCTCCATGAAGCTATTTAAGAACTTCTCATCAGAGAATTGATTAAGGTAATAGAAATACTTTTTTACAAAATCATCATCAAACATTAAGTCATCTATTGCTTCCTGATGTCCTCTCTTAGTCGTATACAATTGCTCTGCATATAGATGTGATGCATAATTCTGAGGCTCCTCAGAAGAGTAACCATCAAAGCCTATCGGTTCTAATAATGCCGTCACAGGATTATAGTAGAATCTCTGATTATGCCAGGTCATGGCATGATGTGCAAGACATACGTCTACAAGAGCCATGTATTTTGCCGTTCTATCGATATCGAAAATTTCGGCTGCAGGCTTCAGATTATACTTAAATTGTAGTAGAAGATTTTGAGCTACTTCGAAGTCTGATTTCAACTTAGGATTCTTGACTAATTTCCCTTCTTTAAAAGCTCGCAACTCAGAGGTCCAGTAAGCTTTATCTCTTTCTTCAGCGCCAGGAAGACTACCTCGCCATCCCTTGATGGTACGTTTAGTTGTTTCCCACATTCTGTCCTCTGTCATTTTTACAATAGGTCCTTCTCTCCTATTTTTGTTCTCGACTAAGTTCTTAGTAAAATGCTCCTCATAGCTGAATACGATTTTATCCAAGCTGTTCTGCTTGAAGTATATGAAATCATATCGCGGCCTGATAACATCTGCATAATCAAGAAACTGAAAGAATACCCATTCCCATAGATAACTTCTTGTGTAAGGTTCTTGCACAGAAAAACTCTGCATACCTCCCCAGCTTTCTGCAGCATTCATATCGACTCTATACGAAGGATTGGCACCCATATGATCGAGCCAATCACCTTTGTGTCTTATTGTAGCTTTCTTGTGCCTTCCGTCATCCCAGATCTTAGCTTTTATTTTGTGATCGTCATGGAACACTAACCCTTGTGCAATAGATTTCTTTCTATTCTTTTCTAACTTATCGAGACCTTCCTTAT
>ENA-ORXR01002022-ORXR01002022.1-marine-metagenome-genome-assembly--contig:-NODE-2022-length-20096-cov-15.799690_pt1 | contig 20096 bp, 15 predicted proteins | sample MGYA00237866_ERZ511479 | MGnify/ENA metagenome assembly ERZ511479 | reverse complement strand
CCGGCGAGTTGCCGACGCGGTCGGCCGCCGCCCCCCCCGGCGAGTTGCCGACGCGGTCGGCCGCCGCCCCCCCCGCCGAGTTGCCGACGGGGTCGGCCGCCGCCCCGCCCGCCCAGTTGCCGACGGGGTCGGCCGCCGCCCCCCCCGCCGAGTTGCCGACGGGGTCGGCCGCTGCCCCGCCCGCCCAGTTGCCGACGGGGTCGGCCGTCGCCTGCCCCGCCGAGTTGCCGACGCGGTCGGCCGCCGCCCTGCCCCCCGGGTGCGGGCGGTGAGGAGCGAGTACAGCGGCGGCGTCGCCGCCTCCCTGGCCGGGCGAATTGGGGAAGAAGAGGCGGCCATCTACTTCAATGCCGCCGACGAGACCAGCGTGCACGTCGTCTCCAAAAGCAAACACGTCGTCTTCCGCTGCATCATCGCGGTTGCGCTGCTCTGCGTGGCGGGCGTCGACGTGTTGCCTCTTGTGGCTCTTCGTCCGAAAGGTGTTGTTGCAGTACGGGCACTTGATCCGCGGCATGGCGCCGCGCCACGCGGCGAAGGGAGGGCAAACAGGAGCATTCGCAACAGGACTGTGCAGGCGCAGCGGAATACGAGAGACAGACGACGGTAATAACAGAAGGTTAGAGCGTGATCAACGAACACAGCACCCTGCTCCGGTGTCAACCAGCGGAAGCGACATCCCCTCCCGCCCTCGCCATCCAAGGCAAACAGCCGCCTGTCCCTGCATAGCGCACCCAGCCGCGGTGAACACAAGAGCAGATCACAACAGCGCGACAGTTGCACACGGCCACACGCAGGCTCTCGACGCAGACCCGGTAACGTACGCGACGGAGTGACAGTGACAAAGACAGGTCCCAAGCGCGCGGAAGGGATGCGCGAGCCCTCCTCGTGAGGCGGGTAACAGTACGACAGACGGCGCGACGCGGGCACGGCCGCCTTCTCCGCCGTGAACTGGCCGAGAAAAAGAGCGAAGAGAGCGGCGCGGCGCAGCACGGGTCTGACTGCCGCCCGCCCGCCCCTAGGGGGCCGAGCAGGCACAAGGTGGTTCCGACGACGGGGCGTCGGTAACGCGTGGCCGGTCGTCCCCACCTGCTGGAAGGCGGCGCGCGAGCACGGAGGAGGGTCACGCAACCAGCCGACGATGGCTTGGCGCCGCTCGTCCCCCGCCCAACTCCCTGCAGGGAGCGGTGTGGAAAGCTCGGCGCTGGAGAGTAAGCGCGTCAGGTCCAGGGCGGGGTACCGCTCGTACCCCCCTCAGAGAGCAGCGTGGGGACAGCGACACTCGTGAAGGAGAGGCGTGGGTCCCGGGCCGTCCCGCCGAGAGAAATTCGACTCATAAGGTCGAGTGACGTGGCCGCCGCCGCGGGGCAGACAGCAGCGGGCCGTTGACGTATGGGTGTGCCGGGTGCTCGAGTGGCAGACGGGGTTGGCCGAGCAGCGCGCCAGTGGCGAGTGTGCCGCCACGTCGAGGAGACACGCCAGAAGCAGCGGCGGCGCAACGCGCGTGCGCGACGCGTGACCTCTGTCGTGGCGGGCGCACGCCACAAAGCTGGAGGCAATCACTTGGACGCCCGCGGCTGCTTTTGCCACCGTGACGCGCGACTGGCGTTCGTCGGCAACTTCAGACTTACCAGAACATAAGTCCTGCAATGTGTGCAGAGCACTTCGGGCACAGGAGAGCGAGTTGGCCAGCACCCGGCGACATAGCGAGCCTTCATGACTTCATGAGAGGCGCCGTGATGAGGCGCTGTGGGCGGCGCACACTGGCCAAGCTCGCTGCGCCCTGCCCACACAGAACGATGCTTATCGCTGCACAGGCGAGCCTAGTCCAACCTGGTGCGCGCCACAACTTTCAAGTAGCGCTGTCCTCTCAGCAGAGTAGTATTCCTGTCTCCATCGATCAGCGGCTGGTTTGGCGGCTCCTCACGCCACCCATCCTGCAGGGGGTTCGTGGACGGTTTTTTCAAAAAAAAGAAGCATTCCCGGCCCCGGGACACGATCGCTCAGCATGCTTCTCTGCCGGTTCTCCAACCCCTAGCGTGGGCAGTGCAACGCTCTGCGAAAAGCGGTAGGCACGCAGAGAAGCAGACTGTCCGTGCAGGACTGGTGCCCGACTTCTGACAGCTCGAAAGACCACTCAAACACAGCAAAATCCAGGGTAGCCCCCAGACGTGAGGGTTCTCCGTCACGCGGACACTCTTCAGCTCTGCTGCTCGCAACTGTCTCTGCCGGGCGTGGCATTCTAACAACCGTTTCCGACACTCAGTCTGTCGGCTGCAGCACCATGTTGCTGAATCTCAAGTCTCTTGATACAGACGCAGACGCAGACGCAAGAGACATGGACGAGCGCACGTCGTGGCGCCAGAGTCTGACCTCTGTTATGGTCGATGTGTGAATCTAAATGCATGGTATTTGTACCGAATTGGGTTTGAATTTGCTGCTCGCAAATCCCACTGCACACGGCCTTGTGTTCTTGCGGTGGCTCTGCTGACAAGCTGTCGAACAGCGGTCAACGTCTTTCTCCCCGTGCCGCAGGCCACGTAACGCCCCCGAGTGCTTTCGTGGACCTGCGTGGCGCTGCTGCTGTGTCTCGTCACACGGCGGTACTCCCGCCCGACTGACGGCCTCTCGCGCACTGGCGCGACGCGTGCCCGTCTGCCGCCACCCCCCGAGCAGTGGTGCAACGCGCGGCCTCCCGCGGCCCCGCTACGTGCTGATGGCCTTATGGACGAATGGGGCTTACTTGCGTTCCCGTCTTCGCTTCGGAAAGTCGACGACTTGTGCCTTGAGGTGGTGTCCTGCCGCAGCCGTTCGCTTGACCGCAACTGCTGGCATGTGGCTCTGCTGGACGCAGCTACAGGGGTCTCTTTGCGACGCCTGTTTGATTCCAGCGGGCGGCGGCCGCCGACGCCGTCCGGACCAACTGAGCGCGCCACTTGCTGCCCGCCTCCTGTTCGTGGACCCTATGGTGGCCTACGGGCTTTGACACGTCAGCGGCGACCGTGACCGCCACGACCGCCACCGACATCGCCATCGAGCCCCCCCACCTGCTGAATTCGACGATGGAGGTAAGTGCAACGACCGCGGTCGCTGTGGAGCTCAGAGTGGGAGCTGTTGTGTGATTGGGCGGAGGGCGCACAGTTGTGTTGGAGGGGGCGCAGCTACGGCTGGTGAGACGCGTCCAGACCCGCCGACCCGGTTAAGGGACACATGCGACTGAGACTGACCAGGTTCTGACCCTCATCCACGCTTCTGGTCCTGCCCATCCCGTGTGAGTCTTTCACCCACCTCTCTGCTGACATGGACGCCCCCGGAGGTGCCCCTCTGTCCTCCGCCGCCATGTACGCTCGCCGCCCCTTCCCCGACCTGTCTGGCGAGGAAGCCGCGGCCGCCAATGCGCTGCCACCTTCTCTTGGCCAACATTCGGGTGCCGGAGCGCCTCTAGGTGGGCCACCCCACCTTCCCGGCGGTGGAGTCGCCGGCCCGGCATCTATGCTGCCTTTGCACGGTCCCTCTGGCGAATCTACCAGGGCTGGCTTGTGGCAGCCGGGCAGCCAACACCTGCACGGTGGTCATGGGTTCTTGTCCGGCACTCCTCCCTTGCAAGAGCCGGCGGGGGGCAGCCGGTCGGTGGCGTCTCAGAGGGCGCATCTGTCGTTTGCTCTCCCGCCACCCGTGCTTCAAGACGCCAATGGCACGGGCTTTGGTGAGGGGCCGTCGCTGCAGCCGATGGGGATGAACATGCTCCCTTCCGGTCTGGCACATACGCAGGCCCGGGCCGTCCATGCCATGCAACTTGCGGCTCCCCCGTCGGGCCACGCTGCGGCGCCGCCCCTTGCCATGGATCGTCCTGTGTCGGCCCCTCCCGGCACCGATACTGAACAGCCGCCACCGCTTGGCGACATACCAGAAGGAGGTCTGCCGCTGGCGCGGTCTCGATCGGCCGCCTCCCTCGCGGATAATGACGATTTCACGGACTTTGCGGCCGATGTGGCTGCCTTGGCGGCGTCTGGGAGTGGCCGCCGCCGCCGACTGCCGCCCAGCCCTGCTTCCCGACGAGTGTCTCCGACATTGCATGCGGGTCACGGGCCTTCCTTCGGCGATGGGCGCAATGACGCTAGTGCGGGCGATGGCCTCGAGGACGGCGTTGCCGACGGGCACTCTGGTGTCGGTCCCGGCCGTGGCCGTGGAGCTGTCGCTGGCGGTCGCGGCGGTGGTGCTGGAGCGGCTTCAGTCGGTCGCGGCAGAGGCCGTGGAGGCTCCGCTGCCGCTAGCGCTCGGGGTGGTGGTCGCGATGGTGGTGGTCGCGGCAGAGCCGTCGGCGGTGGCAGGGGCGGCAGCCAAAGTGACCTGGGTAGCCTGGCGGCAACTGTTGGGAACGACGAGCACGGCGCGGCGCCGAGTCGCGGGCTGCCGCCGGCGGGCGCTGGGCGCGGCCGCGGTCGGGGTCGCCGTGGAGCGGCGGCGACCGGCGCCGTGTCCCGCCCGCGTACGGTTGCAGGAACGGATGCCTCCGTGCTCGCGGGGGTGATGGAGGCCGAGGCGAATGGGGCGCACACGACGCAGGACCGCCTATTGTACGCCTTGGTTTTGGACATGAAGGCGATGCGCGCAGATGGCGCGGCGTATCGGGCCAACACGGCGAGCGTCAAGGTCAACAGCGAGTTGGCTGTGGGCAAAGTTGACGAGTGCTTGCAGGCCCTCATGGACATGCATCGCGTGCACGCCTCTGTCGTGCTGCGCCTGTCGGCGCTCGAGGAGGCGATGGCGGCGGTGGTCTCAAACTCGGCTAGTGGCTCGTCAGTGACGGCACCAGCTATTTCGGCGGCCTCTCCTCGGGTGCTCCGACCGGTGTGGGCCTTGCGCCAACAGGTATGTTGATCGCTCCCTCTCATTTCCTTTCCTCCGACATGTTTTGGGACCACCGCGGTAGGTGCCGTCAATGGGAACCGGCTTGGAGACTGAAGCCTGCACGTGTGCATGTGGTTGTTCCTACTGCTGTGGTATACCAGTTCCGTCTCTCTCCCTTGTCCGTGTCTCCCACCGTCGCAGAAAGAGGTGCGCCGCCGATACTCTGGGACGGTGATTTGCGCGACGACGCCTAAGGATGGCAACCCGGACGCCAACGACGTTTACTGGATGTCTGTGCTGTTCATCCATGCGCACCCCGGCATCACCACGATGGAGCAGGCGGTTGAGTTTGGGAACACACCCATCTGGCTCAAGGGCCGCTTGTGCGCCTCCAACCCGACAAAAGCCGACTTGCGGGTCGTTTTGTTCGAGTACCTGCGGCGGCCGGTGGCGGCCTGGCACTTTGAGTCGAAGGCCATCATCAGCAAGATCTTCATCAACCGTATCTGCGTGTTGCTCAACTGCGGCGCCCAGGTGCGGGACGGTCGCAACCAAGGCCAGTGGGTCATGGAGAGTTACGACGCGCAGGGGCTGCTGTACAACGACAAGCTGTTCAAGAACGTCAAGTGCAAGGACGCGTGTTTGATGGCACTGCACGGTTGGCTTGAGTGGGGACTGTACCTCGACAAGTTCTACACATCTCCCACGGAGGTGAACGGGGAGGGGACGTATAAGGTGTACATGCATATGTACGCGTTTGTCATGGCCAAGGTGCGTTCCAATTGTGTGCTTTGTCTTGTGAGGCGTGTTGAGCGGCGGGCTCGACATTATGTTGTATTCTCTTGTGGTTTCTTGTCGCTCACTGTCGATTTGGTGGCCGCTCTCTTGCTTTTGCATGGATTTTTCCTCCGTGGCTGCGTTGCACAGGTGTACCTGACGCTGCGCCGCATCGCCAAGCATAAGCCCTTCACCGCGTCGGCAGGAAACGTGGATGGCGGCTTCCGCAAAGGGCACGCCTGTGTGGTGATCCTAATGGACCGCTATCTCCCTCGCACCGGCGAGGCCGAAGAAGGTCTTCAGCTCTTGGACGGGACGGACCCGAACCGTGGCATCACCTCCGGCCTGCCCGAGTCGGACCTGACGGAGACGATGGAGCAGATTGACGCTGCGCGGCTGACGCCGGTGGCCGATCAGGGGGGCGACGAGGGGAGTGGGGGGGGTCATGCGGAAGGTGGCGGCGGTGGTTGGGCTGACCTGGATGAGGATGGGCTGCTGCTTCCAACGTGGGACCTTGAGGAAGAGACGCACGACGAAGACGGCGATGAGCAGTGAGTACTGCTCATGATGCCGTCAGTTGATGGTTGCTCGCCTCTAATGATGTTGCCTCTGCCCTGCTGCTGCTGTTGTATCTGCTCCGCGACGCCCGCCTGCCAGCTCGGCTCTTTTTCTCGTTTGCTATTGTTTTTTGTTCTTGCTGTCTCGGGAGCACTGTTCTTGTGATTGCATTCTTCCCTGGTTCTGATCGGACCGTAGAGACAGCAACTGGGTATCTTTCTTTTCTCTCTCGCACTGTATGTGTTGGGGCGCCTGCTCCGATTTTTGCCGCAGGCGATTGTGCAGCTGCCGGCGGCTGTTGTCTGTTCTGGCGACTGTGCCAGCTGCGGCAGCGGGGGCCGGGTCGATGGCGGCTGCGGCCCCCGGGGTACCGGCGACATAGATGTCATTGACGACGCCAAGGCGGCACGAGCGCCAGATGCGGCAGGGGCTGCGGCCGTGGACTCGTTACAGGACCCGGGTGGGCGGCGAGCGGGTGGACGCGGATTGTGGTGGCAACCGGTCGTGGGTGGTGGCGGTCGGCTAGTGCCGTACGGGCTATCGTACGTTGCTTGTCGTACGCATTAGTGCGGCACCTAAACCAAACCGGATGGTAACCAAAGACCCCTAGCTGGGCAAAAGTAGTGTACACTAGCAATAGAAACAAATAGAAAGCACTTGACTAGCGGTTTTAAGTTGATGGTAAGTTACCATAGGCTGTAGCGTCTAAGTCTTGGCTCCGTGGGAAATACAACTGACACAAGCGAACAGGACCCGGTGGCAGTGCCGCGAGGGCCGCTCAGGACCGCCGCTCACAGACCTCGAGATGGCACATACCGGGGCAAAGAGCAAGGGCCTCTGCTCCCTGGACATTCACGACCTGTTCCTGTTGCTGCCTGCCTCCCCCCTCCACATCCTTGATTGCGCCCGTTTGTAATACTTTCAGAGGGGGGGTAGGCGCCCATCAATATCCGATTGACCCGTCTATCAGTCTGCGCTGATCGGCCCGTTGGATTGCCCATTGGATTCTTTTGTTAATAGGTGGGCACAAGTCTCTGATGATCGCCGTCGGATCACCTCTGACGCGGATTCCCTGCGCCTCACTCCCGCTGAGGTTCGCGTGGCACGGATTGCATGCGCCACAGGCTGAGCCTAACGCAGCGCTGCGGGGGGGGCTTGCTTTCGTCGAACCGCCGCCGCAGCGAGAGTGGTGACAGCTGACCGCGCCTGCTGGCCGTTCTGGGTCGGCAAGGCCAGAGACTGGCGGAGGCCGGGAGAAAGACCAGCGGATCTGGTGGCCCTTGGGCCGCCACGGACCAGAATCTGGAATGGCCCGTGCGCCAGGCGGGGGGCCCTGGCCGCAGGAGTGTTTGTGCGCGCACCCAAACTGGACACGATGGAAGGATATGTATTGCGCTGTCCCGAGGCCCGTGCATCAGGGTGCGGCTGCCTCTCCTGTGGCTCAAGGGAGGGGTTTGCAACGCGCAAGGCGCTGCCGCGCTGGCCTGACCGCGGCCAGGGGCTGCCCACCGCAACGGCGGCGGCTGTGCCCCTCGGTGGCCCCTCGTGGCAGGACCCTCACCGGCGCGACGGGGCACAAGCCCCCTCTCAGTTGCCGCGCCTCGCCATTCGCGGCGGGCCGGCACCCCAAGCCGCCCCGCGCCCGCACGCAGTCGCCGCGCCGCTGCCACGGCGCGGCACTCGCTCGTTCGGGCGGAAATCCGCGGCGCTCGCCTCGGCCCACGCGAACTGTGCGCCCCTCCACTCCCCGTGGTCGTCGCCCCGCGGCCTAGACGCCGTACACGTTGTGCACCTGCACCGTCCGGTTGTGCTTGACCGTCGTGCCGCCCCCGCACGTCGGCCCGTGGGCGTGCTCGCCTCCGTCGACACCCGCCGGCGTCGCGGAGCCGGCGCTTCTCTTCGACCTGCGCCCGCATCGCGCCGCGCCCAGGGCCGAGCCGCTAGGTGTCACGTAGCATCGGACTTTGTCAACCGCTCGTGGCGCGCCGCACCTATTGTGGGAGGGACGACCACTTTCCGATTCTTTGCTCCCCACGACGATTATCCTCTACCCCCTTGTGTGGCGGAACCCGTACGCTTCTCTTTTTCTTTTGCATTTTTCGTGTCCTTCGACGTTTGTCGACCATCTTGGTGAAGCAGATCTACGCCTGGCGTCCCCCTACCTTCCTTACCCCGGCCCGCCCCGTTCCGCGTGTGGTCCCTTTCCGTTGAGCGCCATGAGTGCACCACCTCCCCCACCTCCCCCTCACCCCCGTCGTCCGAACCCTTTGGACAAGGTGACTCCGCGGCCGCTTGCACTCCTCCCCGTCCGTTCCTTTGGTCCATCACCTTTGGGCGACGGCAGCCACCCGCCGCCGTTGCCACCAACACACCGGCTGACTAGCGGCCATCCTGGCGACGGCCGGTTTGGGCCAGTGGGCGGAGCCGCTGGCAATGCCAGCGGCGGCGGTGGTAGCGCGTACGTGCCGCCACCGCTCACCTATGGCGGCGCAGGAGGAGGCGGTGGCGCGGGCGGTGGCGGTGGAGGCAGCTATGGCGTGCCACCTCCGCCTTATGGTCCGAGCAGTAGCGGCGGCGGCGGTGGTGGCGGCTACGCCGTGGGCGGTGGCGTTGGCGGGCCCGCACCCCTCGGCACTGCACCGCCGGGCCGTCGGCACCCCAAGCCGATCCTGTCGCCGCCTGGGCGGGGCATGGCGCCCCTGCGGTCTCCTCCACTTGGCGCCAAAAGCACCAGCGGCGGCGGGGTCGGCGGCGGCCTCGGCGCCAAGGGCGGTGCGGGCGGTGTTGGTCCTGGGGTCATGCCTCCTCCACCCGTTCGCCTTGGCGGGGCAGGTGTGCCCGGACCACTCACCCCCTTCTACTCGTCCACGCCTGTTCCACCGCCATCGTCTGTGGGAGGTGGCACGAGTGTGGTGGCGGGCGTGGGGCACCACGGCCCGCCGGGCGGAGGGTATGATGGGCCGCAGTATGGCGAGCGCATGTACCACTACCCCAACGCGTTTGGAGGTGTTGGTGGTGCTGGTGGCGGTGGCGGCATCGGCCCCCGCTCCGGCGATACGGGCGCAGCTGGTGTCGGTGGGGGAGGCGCCGGTGTCGGTCGCCGCGCGGGTGCTGCCCTTCAGAAGGCTGCCGTGGAGAGCGTCGTCGCCAAAAGCATAGGCGCGTCGGGTGGATTGATGCCGCTGTCACCGCCGCGGTCCATGGGTGAGGTCAAGCCGGCCTCGGTGGGGGACCGAGGCGGTAAAGTCGGTTCGGGCGCAGCGGGTGGCAGCGGCTTGACCGGAAGCGGCTTGGCCGGAAGTGGCCGCGCTCTGCCGACCGCCTCCCCTGGTGGTAGCAGTGGCGGGGGCGGTGGCGGTGGCGGCGGCGGAGGTGGCGTCGGCAGCGGCGGCGGCAGCGCTGGTGGAGGTGGTGGCGGTGGCGGCACTGGCGGCGGTGGCGGCCGCCGGCGTGTCGCGAATGCCAAACCTGCGGGTGGCCTGCTCCCTGGAGGGACCTCCCGCTCCGCTGGCGGTGGCGGAGGCGGCGGGGTTGGTAGCGGTGGTGGCGATCCGGCGGACCCAGGTGTGGGATCTTTAACGCCTGCACAAGTGCAGGCCGCGATGGCTACCGAGGCCGCACAGGCTCGCGCGGCCGTTGCGCAGCAACAGGCTGTCGTTCATGTGCAGCACATGGCCGCACAGGCGCAGCACGCGGCGCAGGTGGCGCAGGCGGCGCAAATGCGACATGTGCGACAGGCGGCGATGGCTCACCAATCGTCTGCGCACCAAGTGGCGGCGCAGTCGGCGCGCGCGTCGGCCGCCGCCGTTGCCGCTGCGTCGCAGGCCCATGCTCAGCAGGCGGCAGCGGCGGCGGCGGGGCGCCAAAAGATGACTACCAGCGCCTCGCCGTCGATTGCAGCTGGTGCTCCAGGGCCGGGCGGCGGCAGCGGCGGGGGCGGTGGTGGTCCTCCGCCACCGCCGCCTCACGTTGGCCACCTGGCGCCGCCATCTCAAAAGCAGCGCTTGGGTGGAGGTCCACCGCTGCCTCTTCACACTCTCGGGCATCTTCCGCATCCGTCATCGCACGGGGCGGGGGGTCGGGAGCCGGTGAGCAACAGGGGGGAGGGTGCTCCTGGCCGCCGGGGTAGCAGCGATGCCGCGCCGCAACCGCCTCCACCCCCACCGCCCCCATCAATGCACGCGGCAAAGGCGGAGCCACCGGCACCGCTGCCACCGCCGTCATCCCTGCCGTCCGGACGTCCGGGGCGCCTAGTATACGGTGGAGGTGGTGGAGCTCCCGGGGGCGCGCCGATGGCGCTCGTGGGTGGTTCCACCATCGTCCGGGGTGGCGACGGTGGCAGTGGTGTTGATACTGGCGGCCGTCACCCCGATGCAGTGGTAGGGCGCGACGTTCGTGGCCTCCCACAACCGCCACCATCAGGTGGGCGCGGAGATGGACCAGGTGGGCGCGGAGATGGACCCAGCGACCGTGCGGCGAGCGCCGCGGACGAGCGGGACCGCGGGGTGGGCGGGGACGGGTTGGCGCCTGCAGCGGCGGGTGCAGGCAGTTGCCTTGACAACGGTGTTCGAGCGAACGCTGGTGGTGGCAACACGGGCGGTGGCGGTGGCGGCGGTGCTAGCGGCGTTGGCAATGGCTCGTGCCGGCAGCTCAAAGTGGAGGACGCGCTGGCCTACCTAGAGCAAGTCAGGGACCAATTTGGTTCGGAACCCGTGGTGTACAACCGCTTCCTGGAGATCATGAAGAAGTTCAAGGCTCAGTCGATCGACACGACACAGGTAATCAAGCGCGTCGCCTACCTTTTCCGCGACAAGCGACCGCTGATTCTCGGCTTCAACAGCTTCCTTCCGCCTGGTTATCGCATTGAGCTACGCGACGACCCGGTGACGGGGTCGCCCATGGCGGGCTTCTCAGCCCCTGATTGTCCTTTTTCGCCGCTGGACACGTCCCCTGACGGTGACCTCTCTCCGCCGCGCTCGTCGCCGATGGCGGCACCCCGCACGCCCCCTGGGCAGGTCCTGACGAGCGGACCGTCGCGGGCGGCAGGGGCTGGTGCGGGCGGCGGCCGTGGCGGCGGCGGTGTGGACGAGCGCTACGATCGCCGTCCGTCTGGTGTCCTCACGACCGACACTGTTGGTAGTGGGCCGCCGCAAGCGCAGCCACCGCAGGCCCGCCGCGCCCGCCATGCGCCCTACGTTCACGTGACCAGGGAAGGGCCACCAGAAAGCGCTTTGCTCACGGTGGGCAGCGGCGTGCATGCCGGTGGCGCTGCTTCTGTGCACCACCCGGGAGGGCTCCCCGCTTCTGTCGCTGCGGTGGCGGTTGCTGGCGGTGGCGCCGCCGGTGGTGCTTTTGGCGGCGGCGGCAAGCCTGTCGAGTTTGACCAGGCGGTCATGTACGTGAACAAGATCAAGTCGCGTTTCACCACCGCCGACGACCAGTACAAGACGTTCCTTGATATCCTGCAAACCTACCAAAAGGAGCAGCGCACGATTGAGGAAGTGTACGAGCAGGTGGCGTCACTCTTCCGAGACCACAAGGACCTACTTGATGAGTTCACCCACTTCCTCCCTGAGTCCCTGCCCGTCGCTTCCCAGTATTCGCTGGCGGCACAAGCGCGGCAGCGGCGGGAGGCGCTTGCTGGTGCAGCAGGCGCTGGTGGTGGCAGCGCCGCATCTGCCCCTCGGCCGCTGTCGTCTGCGAGTCATGGTGGGTCGGATGCGCACGTGCCACCACCGCCGCCGCCGCCGCCGCCGCCGCATGCGCATGGCCAGCCGTACTCGGGCGACGTCAAACCGTTCGCGGCAGCGGCGGCGGCGTCAGCGGCGGCAGCCGCTTCGGCCGAGCAGCCACCGCGGGGCACAACTACAGGTGCGCCACATCGCTTCCCGCCTGCGGCGGCGGCTGCTGTGGGCATGGCATTGCCGCCGCCACCGCCACCGCCACCACCACCGGCCGCCGCGGCTGGTGGTTCAGTGGTGGCGGGTGGTGGCGTCGTGCCGTCGGCCGCTTCACGGCAGCACACAACCACATCGACGGCTGCACGGCCGGTAGCACCACGCAAGCGGCGGGTCGCGCCCTCCTCGTCGCCGACGGCGCCTGATCCCGCCGCGTTGTCGGGGGCGGTGGCCGGTCGGGGAAGCCGTGCTGGGGGCGCGGCGAGTGATGCGAAGCCCCGGAAAAAGCCGCGAGCTGCCGAACCGGGGGCTGGCTCAGCTCCCGTTGCGCCACCTGCTCGCCGCCCCGCGGGGACTGGCCGCGGGGCGACTACGGCAGCAGCTGGGGCTTCCTCCGTAGCGGCCGCCGCTGATGCTGCGGCGGGTACGCTCGGCGGCAGCAGTCCCGTCGTCCCTGGCCTTGTTGGGGTCGGTGCGGCGACGGAGGAGTTGGCCTTCTTTGATGAGCTCCGCGGCGTCCTCGGTGACGGGTCGACCCATCTGTATGCCGACTTCATCAAGTGCTTGTCCCTCTTCTCACGTCACATTATCAGCCGCGACGAGCTACTGCGACTGTCGGATGATATCTTCACGGACTCGCACAAACACCTCACAGACGCGTTTCGGGCGTTGTTGGCGAGTTCGGCCCCGTCAGCTCCGTCGGCAGCCACGGCGCACCTCCGGTCGCTACCGCGGCCGAGTCCGTCACCGCCGGCCCCAGCGAGTGGTGGCCCCGCGGCAACGCCCGGGCCGGGTGCACCGGCACCTCCTGTGGTCTCTTCGGCCGCCTACCGCGGCCGTCGGTTGGCGGACGTGGCCGTATCGCGCGGGAAGAAGGAGGGCAGCTACTATGAGATGCCCGCTGACTTTGCACCACCGCCCGCGTCCGGCATGGGGGAGCTGGAGCGGGAGGTGCTCAACACTCGCTTTGTGGCCGCACCCGCGCGGCGACACACATTGTTGCGGCCAACCCCGCCCGGGTCATCCGTGTCCTCGGCGGCGGCGGCGGTAGCCCCGGCGTCGCTGCCATCCCTGCCGCCGGTACCCCTGCCCGTGGTAGGTGGTCGCCCGCTCGTGGGGGCGGCGGCGGCCGCTGCGGCAGGGGCGGCCGCTGCAGCAGCTGCTGCCGCTGCGGCGGCGGCGAGCGGCGGCAGCGCCTCCACAGCTGTTGGGGTTGCAGGCGACACGCTGGCACCTGTTGGTGGCGGGGAGGGCGGCGGCCTGTACCGCACGCGGGTCGTACCGGACGACGATCGCTATGAGCTGGACGTGCTCATTGCAGGGGTAGAGGCGGCAGCGGCCAAGTTTGCGAAGCTCGCCGCTCTTGCAGCTAACACCCAGGATGCGAGCAGCACAGCTGGGACCACAGGACCTGGTGGTGCGGGCGGTGGCGGTTCTGGTTCAGGGGCGAGCCCGATTGGCGCTGCCAATGGTACTGTCGTCCCGCCGTCAATTGCTTCTGGTGGCGGCAGTGGTGTCGGTGGTGGCGGTGCATGGGCAACGCTGACTGCCGTCGATTTTCATGCGTTGGACATGGTCTACGGGCGGCACGGGCGGCCGGTCGTCGATTTTGTACGCCTCAACCCGGTGCTGGCCGCGCCCGTGGTGCTGGCGCGCCTACGCACGCAGCTGGCATCGTGGAAGCACGCTCGACGGCAGCTGGGTGCGGTGTGGCGCACCGAACCGTTCCGCTCGTCCTCTTCCCTGACGGGCGCTCTCGCGCGCTCGGCCAACGTTGCGCCAGGCGCGGCACAACAGCTCGGGGAGGATGGGGAGCCCCCCGTCGGTGCCGCACCCGACGGCGATGGTCTTGGAGATGTCGTGGTGCCGCTGCCCGGCGGCCAGGTGACGGTGCACAACAATGGGTGTATGGACACGCCAGAGTTGGTGGACAGCCTGGTGGCCGCCCGACGGTACGGCGGCTTTTGGATGTACAGTTATGTCCGGTGTGCGCCAGACTACCTACTGGGTCGCCGACTCCTGTGGGACGCTCTCGAGTGGCAACTGCGTGATGGCGATGGGGCGGCGGCTGTGGCGGTGACGGTATGGCTGGATGGCTTTTTGGACGGCTTGCTTGGCGGCGGGGGAGACGAGAGCGACGTCGTGAGCGATGCCACCGCTGCGACGCCTGCTTCGCCGGTTGACCCCGCCGCCAAGGCTGGTGGTGGGCAAGCGTCAGCGGGTGTAGCGGTCGGCCCCATTGGGTCCAACGTAACCTCGCCGCCAGCCAACGCCGGCACACCCGCCGCCGTGCACGTGCTGTACGGGGATGTGCCGCTTTATACGGTGGTGCGACTCACCGCCGCATTGTGCGACAAGCTTCATGTTGTCAATGCGCTGCCTGAAGAGGTGCGGGAACGACTGCTGCTGCTGCTATCCGATGCCCTCTGTGGCCGGCTGACAATCCCGCTCTTCACGTCAGGCCTTCGGACGCTGCTGCATTTACCTGAGCCTGGGGCTGGTGCTAATGGAGTGGGTGCCACGACGACTACCGTGGGCGGCGGCAGCCGTGGTGACGTCGTTGCCAAGGCTGCGGTGGCGCACAATGCTGACGTGCCAATCGAAGCGGTGGGCAACGGCAACAGTGCGGCGTCGGCCGATGATGGCGACAAGAGTGACACTGGCGACACGGCCGGCTCGCCCGACCCTGACGGCCGGTCGGCAATGGACGTCGATCAAGTTGAGTTGGATCACAACAATCGGGATGCTCTCAACGCGCCCTCCCCAACGGTTGAATCGTTTGGCGTTACCCTGGCCGACGCGACAGCGCTTTTTAACCTTCCACTGGTGGCATCGACCTGGGCAGTTGCGGTCATGCGCGTCGCGCTGAGCCCGTCGCCAACGACAGCGTCACTGTTGGCACTCCACTCCTCCTCGCGCCAGGCCGACGAGTCAACCTACCTGGTTCGTGCAGCGGCAGCTGTCGCGGCGGCCACCCCGGGCGGTGCACCTCCGCCGTCGGCCGCCCCGTCGGCCGCCCCTCCTTCCCCCCTTGTGCGGATCGCGTATGACCCTGATGCGGTAGCGCTCCACTTCCACGCTATTCCTCCAGCATCTTCTGCTTGCGCTGCGTGCACGGCGCCCGGCTGTGCAGGCGACTGTGAGGGTGCGCGCCTTCTGGGCGGCGCACCCCCCACCGGCGGCTCATCGAGTATGGACACTTCGGCGTTTTTGGACGGCCGGCCGCGGCCGGGCATCTCAGCCGAGGCGTCCGAGGCGCTTGCAGCCAGTGCGTTCGCCGCCTTTTTGCGGCGCCTGCGGCGCTTGCCGGGTGCCCGACTGTTGCACCTTGGCGCTCTCCCGCCCGGCGATAGTGACAGCGTGGCTACTCGTTTGCTCCACCGCGCCGAGTCGGCGGTGGTGATCAACAATCTCAAGCTGTCGTCCAAGAGGACACCGGCGCTGTGGGCAGGGGAGGCCAGCCGCCCAGGGAGCGGTGGTCGTGGCGCTGTTGCGAGTAAGCGCCGCGGCGGGCTGGCGGGTCGCCGCTTTGTGTCCGAAGGCGGGGAGGATTCGATGTTTGTGCCTCGCCGCCACCGCCGCGCGTCGCCACGGGGCGGCGGCGTAGTACTTGAGCGTCTGTGCGAGCGCGCAGCTGCGCGTCAAGTTGCGCTCGGCGGTGGTGATAACGGCGAGCGGGACGGTGTTGCGGCTTGATAAGCCGCTACCAGCTGCATGTGCCTGCCGGTTTTTTGGTTAGTCTTTTGAACAGGTTTGTATTTCTTGCTAGAGCGTCTTGTTTTTCTCCTTGAATGGACGTGTACGCGCCTTGTCGTCAGCCGTACCCCCTCTTGCCTGTATTGTCCTTGCCTTTGCCGTCCGTGCCACATCTGTACATTTTGTTTTCTCTTCTCTGTCCTCCTGCGCGTTGCTCACTAATTGTCCTTCCGGCGGAGTATGCGCATTCTTGCACACAACGTGGTTGACCAAATGCATCGACACGTCGGTGCCCACTGGGCGCGCACGACCGGACGTATCTTGATGGCTGGCAGGGGGCAAGGTAGTACGGTTGACAGGCGCATTGCACCTCGCCATCGTCATGAGAGGAGTGGAGAAAGGATGCGTAGAGGACAACCCAAGTTCAGGTCCTCTCCAGCAGATGACGGCCAAACTATTCAGGACGTGAACTCAATGGTGTCTCATCCTCCCTTCCCTCCCCACATGTGTGTACAACCTGCTCTGCCCGTCACGACCAACGCTCCGTCCGCTCCGAATCTAGAGAGGCGTCCCCACCTTTCCCCCCTTTGTCGTCAGCGTCCCCCGCACCACCGACTCGCCACTGGCCGACGGGCTCAGGACATCCTTCCACAGGTGCTCCGGGGGCGGCTGTGGCGCCTCCGTGGCAAACTTCACCGCCGCGTCCACCTCCTTGCGCAGCGATCGCTCGACGCCCTTGAGGCTTTGGAGCGTTGCCCAGCCGCCATCAACGAGCATCGTCTTGACCTGGTCAATGGGGTCGCGCGATGCCTTCATGCTCTGCACCTCGTCCGTGGTCCGGTAGCCCGTACCCTGATCCGAAATGGAGTGTCCCTTGTAGCGGTAGGTGTCGACCTCCACGTAAACCGGGCCCTCACCCGAGCGGCACCGCTCCGCGGCGTAGGCGATGCCCTCCCGCACCGCCAACACGTTCATACCGTCAATGTACAGACCCGCCGCGTAGTCACCACGGGTGTAGAAGTCGCCGCTGGCCGCTGCGCGGGCTGTGGACGTACCCATTCCGTACCGATTGTTCTCACACATGAACATGATGGGCAGCCGCCACAGCTGCGCCATGTTGAGCGCCTCAAAGATCTGGCCCTGGTTGGCCGCACCATCGCCAAACATGCTAATCGCCACGTTCTTAGTGCCCTGGTACTTGGCCGCAAACGCAAGGCCGGTGCCAAGCGGGCCCTGCGCGCCGACAATGCCGTTGCCACCAAAGTACCGGTTCTCTGGCTTGTATAGGTGCATTGAGCCACCCTTGCCGCCCGAGCAGCCGGTGGCACGGCCGGTCAGCTCCGAGAGCACAGCCTCGACCGTGTCTCCGCGTGCCAGCTGCTGGCAGTGGTTGCGGTACGCGGTGATGAGGTAGTCCTCATAGCTCACGGCGGCCTCCACCCCGACCGCTACCGCCTCCTGCCCGTTGTACAAGTGACAAAAGCCGCGCACATGACCGGTCATATACAGCTCGTCGGCCTTGGTCTCCATCCGCCGCATGCGGTACATCGACTCAAAGTACTCTTGCAGCTGCGCCCCCGACGCGGTGGTCGACGTCGGCAGACCATTCAAGTCCATGCGGTGAGTCTTGAATGCGGGCAGGTCGTACGTCTCGGTCTCCTCCAGTGGACGCAGAGGGGTGTCGGGCTTGGCCTCTTCGGCCGCGGCCACACGCGACTTGAAGCGCATACCGGTCACCGACATCAAACCAGGGGCGCCTGCAACCGACATTGCCCGGGGAGTGGCGGCGGCTTGTCGCACTCCTGTCGCCGCGTGGCGCGCGAATGCCGACAGCATGTTGCCAAAGTGGTTGGCGACGGCGGGAGTGGGTGTAGGACGGCGCTGTGGTAACAGGGACGGCACGGGAAGCCGCAGTGAGGGTCGGTATCTGCCGATCCACCTGCTGCTCACGACCAGAGGAGGGAATAGCAGCCACAGTCAACAGACGCCGCACGAGGTCGCTTGAAGAGGAAAAGGGAGAGAGCGTTGGACACTTCGCAAACTGAGACGTCCGGGTACAGTCTGTATTAGGGGCTTACGGAATAAATATCCGATATAGAATGATACTGTAATTAGAGTGCGCTAAAGCGGAGAGCACTGGGTTGTAGGGTTGCTAAACGCGCCCCGATTTTGGGGGCGCGGTGTCATCCAGGTCCAATAAGCGCCCAAAAGCGCCCTAAACGCACCAAAAAGCGCCCCAAAGCGCCTTAAGCGCCCGCATAAATTCAGTATGTAGCACCCACTAAAATAACAGAAGTACAGAAGTGGTGCCCGTGGCCGCTCTGTCAAGTATCATGTAAAAGAGAGTTGCGTCCGGAACTACGTTCCACGACCGATGGAGTACGCCAGGTCCGACGACTAACGACCCCAGAGCGTCATCTGCGGGCGTGCCACCCATACGAGGGCAGTCGTCACAGGTTGGTGGCAAGGTTCCTTTCGACGTCTGACAGCTGTCAGGGCTCCCTTCTGCTGGGACAGCAGTAGCAGTTCACAGATGCTGGGTCAGCAGCCTGCTCGTTGCTGCCGCAGTCATCGAGTTTTGACCGGCACTTGACAGTGACATGTCTATACTTAGCTCAGCAGAAATTACAGTTGGCGCCCCAAAAGCGCCCCTTCCAACGTGGGGCGCGTGGCGCTTACGCACCGAAATCGCACTGTTAAGCGCGCCCTAAAAGCGCCCTTAAGCGCGCCCCGAGATGCGTTTAGCAACCCTAGTTAGAGTTGAGCCGCCACTGGCACAATTACTAAGGACGGATCAAATGGCTCCGCAACAACGAGCAGTTACTGTACCCTTTCGTGCACCCGTCGACTGTATTATTGCCGTGTTCCACAAAAACATGACAGCCTCGGCCAATGAGTGCCACAGAAACATGACGTGTACCAATAAAATCACGTTCTCATGTCGTCCCAATCAATCCTGTCCGCATGGGCCTACAACCGGGATCGCGCCATAGCGCGGCGCCATCTGGGCCACGGCCCCACAGACCGCCAGATGCGCGCTCCGTCGCCCCCCCCAGCCGCGCACGAATCGCCTCGTCGCGGCGCGCATCGATCTGCGTGGCGTCGGGGCCGTAGAGCAGCAAGGCATGATGCGCGGGATCGGGCCGCTTGAGGTATCCGCGCGACTTCGAGGCGGCGAGCTTCGCCATTGCCCCTCAGGCTCCCCAGGTCGGGTCGTAGGCAACGGCGAGGCGCTTGACGATTTTATCTGCCGTTTCATCGGCGGCACGGCGCAGGACCTGTTGCTCGGATGTCATCGTCGCGTATTGCGAGGCAGTGGCGTTATAGGCGGCAATCGAGCGCACCTCACCCGTTGCCAGCGGCGCATCGGATCGCCCGGCACCGGCGCGGCGCAGGGTATAGCGCGTGATCAGGCGCAGGTTGTAGCGCGTGATCTGATCGTCTTCCTCGATGGCGATTTGAGAGCGCAGCAGCGTGGTTCTGGTCGTCAGGACGAACGGGGCGGTTCCCGCGACGGGGCGCAACCGCTCGACCAGTGATTCGTGCAGGCGAAAGCCCAGTTCGCCCGATTCGCGTTCGATCCGCACCGATTGGAACAACTGCCCCGGCCCGCTGGCGGCCCCGCCGCCATAGAGCGGGCGAAAGCCGCAGCCGCCCAGCGTGCCGCCGAGCGCCAGCGAGCCGAACACAAAGAGGCGTCTGTTAGAGTACGACATTGACGATCCGTCCCGGCACCACGATCACCTTCTTGGGGCTGCCCCCGTCGAGCAGCTTTACGATTGCATCTTCGGCCAAAGCGATTTTTTCCACAACATCCTTCGGTGCATCCGCCGCAACCTCGATTTCCGCGCGTTTTTTGCCGTTCACCTGCACGGGCATGGTGACGGTATCATCGACCAGCAGCGCGGGGTCGGCCTCGGGCCAGGGCGTGTCGACGATCATGACCGTGTGGCCCAGCGCGGCCCATGCTTCTTCGGCCAGATGGGGCGTCATGGGGGCCATCAGAATGACCAGCGTTTCCGCCGCTTCGCGCAGGGCGGCGGCGGTCGCATCACCCACTGCAAGGATCGGCAGGGTACGCCGGTCAGTCGAGACGGCAAGGGCGGCGGCACCGTTTCGGCTGGTGACCAGAATCGCCTGGGCATTCGCATCGATCGGTGCGCAGAGCCACTCGATCCGCACGAGCGGCGCAATGATGGGCCGGTGCCCCCGTTCTCGCAGACGCAGGGCCGTTCCCGCCGCCTGATCGGCTGTGCGGGTCACGAGAACGGTGCGGGGAGCGGGGGCGCTCACCCCTGAACGAAGAAACCCGGTCCGGCC
>ENA-ORXR01002020-ORXR01002020.1-marine-metagenome-genome-assembly--contig:-NODE-2020-length-20116-cov-3.951495_pt1 | contig 20116 bp, 17 predicted proteins | sample MGYA00237866_ERZ511479 | MGnify/ENA metagenome assembly ERZ511479 | reverse complement strand
TGAAGAAAAAGTACCCGATAAAAAAAATGGAAATTCCACTTGCCAAATTAATAATTGCATAAGTATAGTTCGGCGCTTCCCCCCACATAGTGATTCTACGCATATTATCTATCATGCCTACAAAGGGGTTAAGGTATAACATAGGGTAAAATTTACTTAATATCTTATCCGCCGAGAAAAAAATACCTGAGGACCAAAATCCTATTAAGGTTATAATTGCCCATAAGTGGGTTATATCTTCTAGGTACACCTTTATGGTAGCTAACAGCATAGAGGTTCCCATCAAAATAATAAATAGATTGGCATAAATAGGGATAATGAACCATAGATGCGCTCCTAGTGGGAGACCAAATAGAAGACATACCATTATAAAAACAACAGTATTGAAGGCAAGACCAATAAAGACAGATATGGTACTAGAAACAAACAAATCTACATGATCAAATTGAATATTTTGTATTAGATGTTTATTTCCTATCAAGGTTCTCATTCCTAGTGTAGCACCTTGATTAAAAGCTAGCCAGATTATTAAACCTGCGAAAATAAAAATAGCGAAATTGTCCTCTCCACTTGTCCTATCAAGAACACGAGTGAAAACAAGGTAATAAACTGTAATCTGAAAAGCTGGATTGAGTAATGCCCACAATAAGCCTAGTCTATCATTATAGTACCTTTTCTTGAAGCCTACTTGCGCCAACTTCCATATACGCTCCAGCCTATTACTCTCTGGCAGCCTACTGAATATAGGATGTGTTATTTTTTTAATAGTGTTCATAACTTATTGTAAACCAAAGGTACATTTCTTTGTTGGATTTGTCAATTTGAGTAGATGGTTGTTTGTAAAGAGTATGTCAGATGGCTAAGCCCTCTCTTCTTATCGCTCCAAAAAGCTCTTCTCCCCTACCACCACAAACTTCCAAAAACGCTTGATATCAAACCACAAAAAGAAGGTCTGCAAACGACGTATCTGCAAGATATTGAGCGGTTTATGCTTGCTATAAAAGTCTTTACGCGAAGTCTGAATAGCCTCTTGATTGACCCCAAGCGTCCGACTCCAAGCGTCCTTCATGACCTTATAGAACACCTTGCGCCCTAGTACAATATCTATAAAAAATATAGCACTGTACTTAAAAAGAAATGATGGAAAATTGAGCCATTGTACTGATTTGGGCATCAGCTTATAATAGGTGTAGAAGATATTTTCTTGGATACCCAGTTTGTACTCGTAGTTCATGACCTTGTTGATACTCGCGCTGACTTTGTGATATACAATGGCTTCGGGGGCAAATAAAGACTTATACCCTAGAATAGTGGCACGTAATCCATACTCTGCATCCTCATAGCCAGTAGAAAATCGTTCGTCAAAGACTCCAATATCACGCATCATTGCGGTGCTATACAATGCTGCGCCTGCACAGGGGCCTACATTCTGAAAGGATTTCGTCCAGTTTTCGATGGGTTCGCCACTAGCATAAGGTATAATTTCAGCGGTATTAAGCATGAGGTGGCCCGCGTTGTCCATAATATTACGATCAAAATAATTGATCATCTTGGAACTTACCATATCTACTTGATGCGTTTCTGCAAACTGTACTAATTTTTCCAGCCAATCTGGTTCTTGCACCGTATCGTTGTTGAGGGTGACTATATATTTATATTCCATTTTCAAGAGTTCCTCAAAAATGATATTGTGCGCTTTGGTAAACCCTAAATTGGAAGCGTTAAAACGCAAATGAACCTTAGTGTTATCTGAAAATCTTTCTTTGAGCGCAGTAACATCCCCCTCCTCCGAACCATTATCCGCCAGATATACCTCAAAATCAGTATAAGTTTGCCTAGACAACGAATCCATGCAGGCTAGCGTGTCATCCAGACCATTCCAGTTTAATACTATGATCGGTATAGTCTTCAATGAAATACTACTTTATCCTGAATGCTAGCTATACCCATCAGCTTCAATATGTTAAATAAACTCAAATTTGCACATATTTATTCACCATGTCCAATAAATTAGTACCTTTAACACAGTTAATACCCTCCCACTTTCCGATGTTCTGGTTCCCTCTACTACCAAGTTATAGAATAAATTTCATTTCTGAGAACATATTATAAATCGTTGTTATATTTACAATGATTTAGCAACGATTGTATATCCATGCACCAACGCACTTACATTATAATCCCTGCGAAAGACGAAGCCGAGCGTATCGGTAAAGTCATTCTCAACGCTCAAGCTTGTGGTTTTCCGCATATAGTCGTGGTAGATGACGGTAGTAGAGATAAAACTGCAGATGTAGTACAGCGATGTGGCGCCACCCTAGTGAAGCACCGTATAAATTTAGGTCCAGGCGCTGCGACGCAGACGGGGATCAAGTATGCCATCCTGCAAGGGGCTATCAATATTGTTACGATTGATGCGGATCAGCAGCATTTTCCAGAAGATATTAAAGGATTAGTAGAGAAATTAGAAGCGGATAATCTCGATATCGTGCTAGGAAGTCGTTTCTTGATGAACAACTCTATTCCTTACTCCCGGCTAGCATTTAACAAGGTAGCTAATATGGTTTCGCGTCTCGCCACTGGTATTCGGGTAACGGATTCTCAGTCTGGCATGAAGGCATTTACTGCCGAATTTGCTAAAAAATCTGAACTGCAGTTCAATGGTTTTGAGTTTTGTGTCGAGATGCTGCGTAATATCAAAGTGCATAAGGCTCGCTATGCTGAGATGCCGATCAGAGTGATGTACAGCAAGGAGACGATGGAAAAGGGGCAAAGTTTTATGGTTGGGGTACGGATGCTGAATAAGATTTTTAGGGTATTTTAGGAGATTGTTGAAGATTGTTGAAGATTGTTTATTTGTTGAATCGTGTATTTGTTGAAGATTGTTGATTTGGTAGAGATTGTTTATTTGTTAATTCGTGTATTTGTTGAAGATTGTTGATTTGTTGAAGATTGTTGATTTGTTAATTCGTGTATTTGTTTATCTGCTCTAGCATACTTGCGTTTTCTTTGGGATCTCTGTGTGAGATAGATTGTTGATTTGGTAGAGATTGTTTATTTGTTTAATCGTGTATTTGTTTATCTGCTCTAGCATACTTCCGTTTTCTTTGGGATCTCTGTGTGAGATAGATTGTTGAAGATTGTTTATTTGTTTAATCGTGTATTTGTTTATCTGCTCTAGCATACTTCCGTTTTCGTGTATTTGTTTATCTGTTCTAGCATACATCATAGTCCAGACAACGATTCCACATAGCATCCTACAATCACTTAATCCTATAAATTATAGTTTAGACAAATACCAACTAAGTCCGGCAACAAGCTAAATGCAAAATGCCAACAGCCCATCTCGCTACAAACTAGGTCGAAAATCTAGGGACCAGTGGTACCGAATAGAAAGGTATCTTATCAACATCACTACACCCATCGGGATGACAATATTCAGATCATCATAATTAGAAAAACGGAGTAGGAAAGCATATACCAAGCCGCCCGCAAGACAAGCGGTAGCATAGATTTCTTTTCTGAAGATAAGGGGAATCTCATTGGTAAGTACATCTCGGATCACACCTCCAAAACAGGCAGAAATAACACCCATAATGATAGATACTTCCGTACGAAGATTGAACTGGAGGGCAGTCTGAATACCCAAAATCGTAAATAGCCCAATACCCACTGTATCGAATAAGAACATACTTCTCTTATACTTCAGTACGCGTTTGCTGAAAGTATAGGCGACTATATACCCTACCAATACAGCTATGATATAGTTTCTATCATTTAACCAACCGACAGGGAGCCGGCCGATGAGGACATCCCTTAGGGTACCCCCACCAATAGCGGTGACAAAGCCAATGATCAGCGCGCCGACCATATCAAACTTTTTCATGATCGCCGTAATCACTCCAGAGATAGCAAAGATAGAAGTACCGAAAAGGTCTAAAAAGTATATCCAATTCATGGCGCAAATATAGTAATCCCTTTATTTTGATGGATTAAAATATGGAACGATTTGTCACACAACTTCAATTATTATCTGAAATATTGAAAGAGAGATATGCCTTGAATATTAAGGGCTTGCGCTTTAATTTATTATGTCCTTTTAGGACATATGTGCAATTAATTTGGTTGAGGGGTTGAAACCCCTCGCTATGGGATAGCATCCCTTCGGGATTTTTGCATTTCAGATTTTAGTTATTATCTATCTAGTGATCCATTTTTCTGGGAAAGTCTAAATTGGGCATTCAGAAGTAAGTGAAGCCTGCAGGCTTGTCCAGCTGACTAGATGGAGGTTTAATATTTATCAAAGCCATTTTACTAATGCCCTTACTCGCCGATCAGCTCCCCCACTAAGGCCAGCAGCTGAATCTCTGACAACTTGGTGGTGAGTTTTGCATTATTAAGACTCGTTTGAGCATTTAATAAATTGAGCTGTGCTTGCCTAAATTCAATGGTAGTGAGCCTACCTATTTTGAGCTGCTCTTCTGTACGGGTGAAGTTTTCTTTGTTGGTTTCTACTGCACCTTGTTCTACCTCTAAAACGAAAATGGCATTTTTGTAGCTGGTCCACGCATTGATAATATCTCGCTCCAGGGACAATTCTAATTGGTCAATTTGTAGTTTTTGATTTGCTAAATTGATGATGACATTTTCCTTTCTGATATCACGGCTCCCGTCGAAAATATTCCAGTTTACGCTAACATTAGCCGCTAAGCCTCTAGCGTTTGATTTGTCAATAAAAGCACCAGTTGGGCTGTCGGTATAGTTAAAATCATAAGAGGCGCCAGCGGAAATAGTCGGCTTCTTCTCTGCTTCGATAAGGTCTATTCCCAATTCCTGCACGGCTAAATTTTGTCGATTAATCAAGATATCAACATTGTTCGATTTTGCCTGAGCAAGTAGAGATGCTAGTTCTAAATTATCCGCTAACTCGGTGATGGGTTCGACGGTAAAGTTTTCTACAGAAAGCCTTCCCATGGCAATATTTAAATTTCTCTTTTCATTTTCTACCAGTATTTTGGCATTCAATATATTAACACTATCTCTTTGGATATCTACCTCTGCATTTAACAAATCCAAGCCCGTACCTTGACCATACGCTACTTGGTAATCCGCTCTACGTAGCCGCTCTCTTGAAATACGTAAAGTCTCTAGCAGTACAGCTACATTCTCTGATAATCTGGCTATCTCGAAGTAGGTATTATACACCTGCAGTAAATTTTGCTCTATGGTTTGACGTAGAAATAAATTACTCAAATCTAGCTGCTCTTTCAGCTGATCTAACGTGAGGTCTCTCCGCTTGTCAACAAGGGTATAGTCTGAGCGGATGGAAGCATTACCGCCCCACGTAAAAGCACTGGAAGTGGATGCTTCCTGCCCATTGCTGAATTTCTGGTCCGATCCACCAAAGCTACCATTTATACCTGCACCTGCGGAGACCGTGGGTAAATATCCATTTGCGTCCTTATCAGTCTGATTCTCGGCTATATTGACATTATTCTTAGCGATCTTGATGCCGAAGTTATTTTCCAGGGTTATTGACTTTGCTTCTTCCAGAGTCAGCACGTTTTGTGCATTTAAGCTTAAAACCAACAAGAGTATAAAGCCTGTAAATATACTTTTCATAAAATTTAATTTATAATATCGTCACAAAGTTTAAATAGCTAAACAAAATTTGAATACTGATTAAAATTCTTGCTGTTAAATTATATATCCTAATGTAACTTTAGTAATGTCCATAATTCAAACTGCATCTCATTTACTCTTCTGTATTCTTGCTCTTGCTGTTCTCCTATTCCTGTTCTTTTCCTAATACCTAATTACGTCTTGCCTCAAAACTCTTGCTCAAAACTCAATACTTTTGCTCTAAACTCAAAACTCTTGCTCTAAACTCAATACTCTTGCTCTAAACTCAAGACTCAATACTCAATACTCAATACTCAAAAACGCTTCTCCTAGTGGTACTTCTTCTCGTCCTCTACTTCTATAATCGCCCTTTCTACAGACTCCCTGGTAGGCTTTGTTCCCGTCCACAACCATTTCATGCCCACCTTGACATTATTTTTCAAAGCCAGCAAGAGAGGTAATAGGAACAAGGTCATGAAAGTAGCATAGGCAATACCGTAGGCTACCGAAATAGCCATTGGGATCAGAAATTGCGCAGAAAAACTCTTCTCAAAAATTAGGGGAGCGAGCCCTGCGACGGTGGTGATGGACGTCAAAAAGATAGCCCTAAATCTACTGCGCCCTGCCTCTATCATAGCCTTATGATAGGGTGTTCCTTCCTTTAGCGAGAGGTTAAATTTCTCTATCAGCACCAGTCCATCGTTGACCAGTATCCCGATCAGCGCAACTATACCTAGTCCAGAAAGTATGTTGATACTCTGTCCGTGTATCCAATGTCCCCAGGCCACTCCGACAAAACAAAATGGGATCAAAATAAACAGTAGAAGAGGTTGGCCATATGATCTAAATACAAACGCTATGACAGCATACATCAGCACCAATATGATAGGTGCAATTCTTCCAAGTGCAGCACCTATTTTTGCGAAGCCACGATTCTGCCCTTCGTATAACGGGGTGACCGTTGGATACTTCGCCATGATATCTGGCATCACCTCAGCTTTTATATCTGCAAGTATTTCTGGGGCAGAATCTTTTACATCTGAGAGGTCCGCCTCTACCCTTATCTCTCTTCTCCCATCAAGGTGATTGATAGCAACATCTCCACGCGATATAGTATAATCCGCAATCTCCGCCAGAGGTACCCGATTGCCATTTGGTGTGACGATTCTCATTTTATCGAGATCTACGATACTACTTCTATTCTGCTTGTCGTAGCGTACCCACACCCTTATCTCATCTCTTCCCCGCTGGAAGCGCTGCACGGCAGCGCCGAAAAAACCAGCGCGAACTTGCGTCATTACTGTATTCAAATTTAACCCTAAGAGGTAGGCATTATCCCTCAGTTGAAGTTTAACCTCTTTTATGCCCGCTGGATCGTTGTCGATAACATCAGCTAGCCGAGAATTAGATCTTAATGCAGCCTTCAACTCTTGCTTAGCTTCCTTCAGTTCTCCTACATTATTACCCACTAAAGACACAGAGACAGGCTTCCCACCGAATGCGCTACCTGAGCCGAATATCAAGGTTTCTGCATCATAGATCGGCCCAACCTCTTTACGTATGGCATTGGATACTACGGAGGATGGTATGGAGCGTCTCTCTCCTGGTAGTAAGTTTAGGGTCAAGGACGCGTTGGAGGAACCAGGACCCAGTCTTCTCACTATATTTTCAATGACCTCTAGAGTATCGCCTTGCTCCTTCGACAAATCATCGTTTACCTTCCAAGCTGCTGCTTCGATGACAGTGATTAGGGAATCTGTAATGCCTTCACTCGTACCTTGAGGAAGTTTTAGCGTAATCGCTACTCGATCCGAGGCTACGTTTGGAAAGAAAGTAAATCGGATGATTCCACCTTGGATGGCTCCGACAGTCAACAATAATAAAGCAATGGGAATAGCAAATCCAAAAATATTAAAGTTAAGTACAAATCTTAGTGTAGGAACATATAGTGTATCTCTTATCCATCCGATCGCTTTGTCCGCCCATACATTTAATATGAATGGTTTAGAGTCTCTATCTAGTGCGCGCGAGTGGGCAAGATGCGCAGGCAAAATCAAAAACGCTTCTACCAATGAAATAGCCAGAATAATGCCTACTACTTTGGCAATTTGACCAAAGAAGGACCCTAGTCTTTCTGGCAAAAATATAAAGGTCGAGAAGGCAATAATGGTAGTTAAGATAGCAGCAATGATAGGTGGTACTACTTGCAAAGTCCCATCTATGGCAGCTTGTACTTTTGACTTTCCACTTTCATATTGGCCGTATATATTCTCCGCAATCACAATACCATCATCCACCAATATACCGATCACGATAATCATCCCAAACAATGAAATCACATTGATAGTCATAAAGCTGGGCGCAAAGATAAACAGCCCCAGAAATGAAAATGGCAGACCAACCGCCACCCATAGTGCGATACTCGGCTTCAGAAATATAGACAAAAATAGGAGTACCAATAGTATTCCGATCAAGCCATTTTCCACCAACAAACTTTGTCGGTCATTTAGGGCAATAGAAGAATCTGCACTGATATTCAGTTTTACCACATCGCTGTCTTTATTAAATCCTAAGATGTACGCTTTTATCTTATCGGTAGCATAAAGTAAATCTTCATTGTTGGTGGTGCTAACTGATATTTGTACGGCAGGATTACCGTTGAAGTGGATACGATCGGGTACTTCAGACCATTTATCCCGCACCTCTGCGACATCCTTTAGGCGAATAATCTGCCCCTCAGGACTCGCTTTCACTACTATGAAGTCCAACTCACTTCCAAAATAATTTCTATTTCGAGCACGGATGAGGTACTCTTCTGTCTCCGTTTTTATATTACCACCAGTAGTGATGAGATTAGCGTTGCGTACAGCCGCTGCCACCTCTGCAAAGGTTAGATTAAATGCCAGCAGATCACTTTCTCTTACCGCTATTTCTATTTCTTCCGCTGGAAATCCGCTCAGCTCTACCTGAGAAATATTTGGGATCGCGCGGATATCATCCTCCACTTTTCTAGCCACCTCCTTTAGCGTTTTTAAGGGCAAGTTCTTTCCACTCACGGTGAATGAAATCGCAGAATTTATATTCTCTTGTTTGGCGATTACGGGCGGCTCCATATCTGCAGGAAAGGACGGAACTCTATCCACCGCATTTTTTACATTCGCGAGGATAATGTCTATATCTTGATTTTCTTCTATCTCCACCGTTATTGTCGCGCTATTTTCTTGGGAGATGGAGGTGACGCGATCGATATTTACGAGGCCACGCAGATTATCTTCTATTTTTAACACTACCCCTTCTTCTATTTCCGCGGGGGATGCACCAGGATAAACGATATTGATAAAAATCAATTTTGAATCGTCCAGCGGAAAGTAAGAAGACTTGGTTTGTTGCAATCCGATGTAGCCAAATATAGCGACAGCTATCATGATCACATTGACCGCCACTGGATACTTTATAAAGAAGGAAAGGAAATTTTTCATAATTGGATTTTGTAATAGGAGGCTTAGTCTGCTGGCTCTATCCTATCATTTTTCAAATCTTTTTACCTCCATTCCATCGTATGCGCCAGGAAGCGTTCTTATCAATATTTCCGTTCCATCATTAAGCCCTCTGATAACCGCCGTCTTTTCTGTAAAATGTACAGGCTCTATTTCCTTCAGCACTAGTCTATCTCCGTCCAGTATATAGACGCTATTATTTTCCGCTAATAGCTTGCGAGGGATTTCAAAAGTATTCTCCTCCTGCTTAGCATTGAGCGTCGCTTCGAGATACATGCCTTCACGCAGACCGCTACCGTTGACCTGGATAAAAGCTTGTATCGTTTGCGTTGTTGGATTGATCAAGCTGTTGATTCTATTTACCTTTCCATTCCAAGATTTTGTTTTCTCGATATTCTGTAGCGTTACCGAGCTCCCTGTCTTCAATAGATCTGCGTAGCTAGAATTCACCGCGACCTCCAGTTCATATAGATTCGGATTGATAAATTCGCCTAGCTTTTGACCTGCTCGCACGAGCGCACCCTTATCTACGAGCGCCTCGGTCAGCACCCCATTATAGGGTGCATATATAGTGTATTTCATCAGTCGCTCTTCTATATTTTTCACATTGTACCAAGTCGTATTTATATTTCTTCCTGCTATAAAAAGTTTTTCCTTTTCAGTAGTAGTTTGCGGCAGTGCACGCAATGTTTGGTTCACCTCAAATGCCGAAATATAGTCCTTCCATTTTTGAAAAGCATCTGGATAATCAAATCTAAGATCAGGCAAGAGGGTCACCATCAAGTTGTACAAACTACTTTTTTGCGCCCTAAGATTGGCACGTAATTCATCACTATTTATTTGTAGCAATACGGCACCACTTTCGTATCGTACCCCTGGCTTAAAAGATCGTGCACTGTATTCAAAAATTCCTTGTACCTCAGAGAATATTTCGATCCTATCTCGCGCAGCTAGATTGCCACTAGCGGTCACCGTTATCGGCGTAGCAGTATTTTTCACCTCCTGCGTAAATACGATTGGCAAAGCGCGCTCCTCTTTTTGTCGCACAGGCTTTTCGGTATCAGCCATCCACTTCATCCCGAGGTAACCAAGTCCGATAATCGCCACCCCTATAATACTAATAATGATTTGTCTCATACTGATTTTTTTACCAAACATCTAACAGTTTGGAAGCGCTAGAAAAGATACCACAATATATGCATTCTTCTTATCCGCAAAGCAAGTTAACAAGCCAAGGTACATGAGGTTGTTGATAATCACTCCTTTTTGACAATCGATAATAAAGACATTTCCTGAGCCGTCGTTCATGGCTGTATATTTTATTTGTAAGCTGCTTATTTGGGCGATCCCTATCGGGCCGGGTCATCCGCTACTCGCTGCTCGCTCGGTCCTACCAAGCCTCCGCCACCAAGCCGCCCGCGGACTCCCACGCAAGGGCGTGGTCTAGCTACTACCCCTATCGCGGAGATTTGGGCGAATTGGAAGGAGTTAGCTAGTTCTCTTTTTTTTCGCGTTAAAACGCGGGTTTGCTGGTGGGCTTGGGCTTTCATAATTCCATCATTCAAATTTGTTTCCATTCGCAATTCAAGTGCGAGCGGCGGTAGCCGGAGCACGTCGCTCGGAGAGCGAAAGGACAAAGGATGGAAGTGGCATCCCGCGGTATAGCCTGTGGCAGGAGGAGGGATATAACGTACAGCCTGGTCACGCCGTAGGCGTGATGGCCCCAAGCAATCATCAAGTAAAAAAGCGATAATTAGTCTAGCTCTAGGATATACCACTCGATGGAGGTGAGGTCGAGATGGGCTCGTCGTCCAGTGGATTTGGGGGCATAATACTTAGCGAGGTAGTCTAAGATAATGGGTTCCTTGTCGCCAAGGTCGGGTAGTCCCTGGGTCTCTTGCATCCAGCGAATCATGGCCTCCCAACCTGGGCGCGTAGCACGATTCTGCGTAACTAGTTTGGAGCTATGGCAGGACGTGCAGGCGGCGATGATGATGGGAAGATTGGGGTCTGCATAAAATCCAGTGCGCTGGTGTATACCTTCTACTACTCTATCCCAACTGGCCTCGACCTCCGCCGCAGCGAGGCGATCCGCAGCACGCTGCTGTCGCGCTGCTAAGATCTGAGCGGAAGGTTTCTGCGCAGGTAATAGGTTCTGAACATTGTCGCCCAATAAAAGGTAGCCCATAAAGGCAGTGAGAAAGGCGACGAATATACTCAGCGTGGTGAGCAGGGTGTTCCAATTATTGGTCATGAAAATCGTCCACAAAGTAGGTCGGTCATTTTTATTCATCGGTAACTTTTACGGCTATGCGGTGGCAGGCATTATTGAGATAGCCTTTGGGATTCCAACCAGGAAGTATCATGGGTTGGGTCTGCTCATTAGTATCCGTTGCGCGCGCCCACACCTCATAATAGCCTGCTTGCGGAAACTGAAATTTGGTTTCAAATCTCTGCCAAGCATATCTATTTTCAGCAGCAGTCAACGTACATGTCTGCCAAGACTTCCCAAAATCTATCGAGCATTCTACGAGCTTAATTGCGGTGGCAGATGTCCATGCGTGACCTCTCACAGGAAGGGATTGGCCAGATCGTATGGTCGCCCCTGTCTGTGGAAAAGTGATCAAAGATTTGACGGGCATATCTTCGATGATACACATATTCTTATCTTCTACTTTGGTTCCTGGTGCCACCGGCTTGCAAGGCGTACGATATGCTTGTCCTTTCATTTTCTGTCCATCGTGAACTTGGTCGCGTATAACTATTTCGCTCAGCCACTTACCAGAACAGGAGGCTGGAAACCCTCCAAAAACCAGACGTAAGGGGTGGCCATTCAACATGGGAATATCGGTGCCATTCATACTCCATGCGATCATGCTTTCGGCTTCCATCGCTTTCTCGATGGGTACGCCACGGGATATTGAATCCTTATTGGGATCGCCAGATAGATGATCGTCTTTGCCGTAGTACCCTATATATACGGCATCACTTTTCACGCCAACGTCTGCTAGCACATCTGCGAGTTTGATACCTGTCCATGCAGCGCAACCAACCGCTCCCGTTGACCATTGGTTACCTTTAGCTGGAGGATTAAATTCGCTGCGTCCGTTGCCGCCACATTCGAGCGTAATACTTAAGGTGTGTTGCTTAAATTTCGTTTTGAGATCTTTGAGCGTGTATATCTTTTTCTGTTTTGCAGACTCGCCAGAAATGGTGAGTGTCCAAGTATCTACATCGACAGTGCGCGGGGGAAGACCATTGTTGCGCACAAAAAATAAATTGTTGGGCGTGCGTAAAGGATCTAATAAGTGCGCTGCGGTTTCTGCGTTGACTGGGCGATCATTGAGGATGGTAAGTGCATCGCTTTTTCCAGGTAAGTTATCCGACCAAGCACGATCTAATAGTGCTGCGGGCTTCAGTGTGCTAGGAAAATTTTCAGCGAAAACTACAGGCATCCCTATCCAAGTAGCAAATGAAGCTAAGGCTGTATGCTTGACAAACTTTCTTCGATTTTGATTTTTTATATTCTTCTGCATTAACTAAATCGTCTAATTCTATTTTTGAATATTTACTACATTGAGATTGTTGGAAAAACTTTTATAAGTCAAATCAAAATCTTTTTGAGGGGTAAGCTGCTGTGTTTTAAAGGTGGTATCAACGCTGGCAAAATAGCTCCATTCAATCCACGAACCATCGTAGTTTTGCACATCTGGAAATTTTAAAATTTCTCTAAGCACAAACGCTGTATGTGAGGAGCGAGATCCAGACTGACAATAGACGATGATTTTTTTTTCGGCTGTGATCCCACGCTGTGCTAGATCATGGCGTAAATCTTTCTCGCATTTGATGCGGTGATCCTTGTCTAGATCCGATAAGTCAGACCATGGAAGATGGACAGACTGCGGAATGCAACCACGGGAAAAAGCGCCATCTTTATGTGCCCATATTTTGCCTTTATCCATAAAGCATTGACCGATGTGCTCACTAGTCTCTCTAGTATCAACAATAATGGATTTTTCATCTGCAAGCGCTGCGATGACATCTTCTTTGGTGGCGAGGTAGGAGCTGTCTATAGCGGGTATAAATGTATAGTTTGAATTGCGCTTTGGCATTACATTCTTTGTCTGTAATGGAAATTCATTCTGCTTCCAAAAGGCTTTTCCCCCATTCAGTACTTGGTAGGATTGGTATCCATAATAATCAAGAACCCACGCTAGGCGCATCGCGTCGCAGCCTCCTTTGGCATCGTAAAGAATAAGTTGTGAATTGCTATCGACACCTAGGTTTTGAAGAAACGCCGACAACTCTGTGGCGCTGCATCGCATACCGACGTAATTCGATTTTGCTTTGGTCCGAAAATCAGGTCGCCAAATTTGGATGGCATTAGGTATGTGTCCAGTCAGGTATGCCGGTAATTTACTTACTTCGATAAATATATAGTCAGGGTCATAGAGCTTGTCCAGCGCATCATAAACGGAAATTAGCTTTGGCGATACAATTGCATTTTTTATACATCTATCCGCACTCCTTACCGACTCTCCCTGGCAAGAAGTAAAAGCTAATAGACAAAATAATAATGCATAAAATAAGTGGCTCAAATTCAAGGTTTTATTATAGTCCAAGGTAGTAAATAAATCGCAAATTCGATCATCTTTTTTAGCTTGTATTTGAACAAGCTTATCCTATAATGTTTATAACCAATAAAGATAAAATCGAAAAATAATAATTTCAAATCTTAAATGAATTCATTATGAAAACGGAAAATACAAAGCACGAGACAGATAAAATAAAAGCGTACGAAGCGAAAGGTTATACTGCTAATTACCAAATGATAGAAGGCAATTTTACAGAATTGGAAAGCCAAAGATCTTTCAGTGCGAAAGAGATAAAAATCGTGGACGAATACAGATATGAAGGACAATCCAACCCAGACGATAATTCTATTCTATATATTTTGGAGGTTCCAAATAAGTCTAAAGGTACTTTGCTGATGCCTTATGGTCCGATGGCAGATGGTGAACTCGCTTGGTTTATGAAAGATGTTTGCCAAAACGAAATCAATAAAGATAAGACGGACTTAGCCAAGACCTAACTGCACAGCAAAGGGCTGCGAACTTCTGCAAATACAGCATCGATATCCTCCTTTTCTGCATAGCTATTAGAATAATAGGGCAACCTCGTCTACCTACTAAATTGGTAGCCAATACCTGGAATATAAGAGTCTGCATTTTGGGAATTGCTTAGTATCATATTTCTTTATAATAAGTAGATAAATTTGACTGTCCTTATTTAGCATGATTAACTTATTCAAAATAATGCTAAGAAAATATTTCTCTATAAATCGAACAAGATAAATAGGAGAACAGTTATTAAAAGCATAAAAAATTAAATCAAATTAATTCAAATATACTATTTATGGCTACTGAGAATTTGAGTAACGAACAAGCAATTGAAAAACTGAAAGACCTAGCAGAAACTGCGAGGATCTGTATGATGAGCACCTCTTTAGACAATCGTCCTATACCGTGTAGACCTATGACTTTACAGGAGGTTGATGATAAAGGAAGAATGTGGTTTATTAGTAGCAAGCAGAGTGATAAGAACTACCAACTGCGAAAAGATGCCGAACTTCAATTGACTTTTATCAATTCAGGAAAATCTGAATATTTATCTATATATGGGACAGCAGATATTTATACTGACCAAAAACATATAGACGAGCATTGGTCTGCCATGGCTAACGCTTGGTTCGATGGCAAGGAGGACGATGATGTATCCATCATAGCAGTAAGCCCAAGTGATATTAAGTATTGGGATACTAAGCACGGCAAGCTATTCGATATGGCTACTATGGCGTATTCTGCTATTACAGGCGATAGATCTGTAGATGGCGGAGTTTCAGGAAAACTATCTGTATAATACTTATATAGATTGAAGAAGTCATCTCGCAAAAAGAAGATTAGAAAAGTCTATGATGATGCTATGACCATTTGTAGAAAGAAGACCAAAAATGGTATTCGCTATGTAGACGAAAATGGCAAAAAGGTAAAATCAAAAAAGTTACTTGCCAGATTTGAAAAATTAGTTATTCCACCTATGTGGACTAATGTACAAATTTGCAAATGGCCAGATGGACATATTCAAGCAATCGGGAGAGACCTCAAAGGAAGGAAACAATATATTTATCATTCTGTATGGGAGGAAAGGAGACAGGCAAAGAAGTTTGCCAAATTAAAAAAGTTTGGAAGCAAGCTAGCAGATTTTAGAAAACTTCTATACAAAAATGTTGACTCTAAAAAATGGACTAAGAAAAAAATACTTAGTCTTATAATTTTAATTCTAGATGAAACTGGAATCCGAATTGGAAACCAGCAGTATGCTAAGAAAAATGATACATACGGTCTTACTACTTTAAGACGTAAGCATATGACGGTAGACAGTGACCGTATTGTCTTTGAATACACAGGCAAGAGTAATAAGACTAGAAAGGTAGAAATAGAAGATAACAAGCTGCACAGTCTTATCAAAAAAACTGCTGACTTTCCTGGTTACGAAATATTTAGATACCAGGTAAAATCGAAAAAATATAAGTCTATAGATAGTGATGATGTGAATGCATACATTAAGAAGCACATGGGCACTGGACACAGCAGTAAAGATTTTAGAACTTGGGTTGCTTCGAGGTTGGCTATTGAGCTTTATCCGCTCGCTGAGGAAGAAATAAAAGTTTCGAGCAGAAAAAAACTGAGCAATATTCTTATCAGAATGGTTGCTGAAGAACTAGGCAATACTCCAGAAGTATGTAAATCATACTATGTGCATCCTAAGATTATGCAAAAAATTGAAGACAAAAAACTGAAGGTGAAAGCTAATTCATCAATAAAGAAAAATTGGAAACTTAACCAATATGAAAAACTATTACTAAAAATTATTTAACTAATAAAATACAAAATCATGATAGACGTAAAAATAATGAACGGACTAAATGCTTTATTAGCAAAGAACTATGACGCGGAAAAAGGCTACTTAAGTGCAGCAGAAGAAACTAATAATAAAATGCATGCGGCATTGTTTAGAGCTAAAGCTGGACAGAGATATGAATTTGGCCACGAGATAAAAGCAATCTTAAAAGGCTCGGGTGGTCACATAGACAAAGGAACTACCGTTGCAGGAGACTTGCATAGGGCATGGTTTAACTTCAAGTCTTTTATCAGCTTTGACAAGGAAGAAATGTTATTAGAAGAGATAGAAAGAGGAGAAGAGGCTTGTCTTGATGAGTACAACGACTTTTTAGATAAGTACGAACTGCCACAAGATGTACACGCCGTAATCTCTAGACAAAAGAGCTCAGTAGTTAGATCATTGAACAGGATAGAGAGAATGGAGGATGCTATTGACTAGTATATAATCCAGAAATCTTAAAAGGGTCGTCTCTGTAATGGGATGACCCTTTTTTTTTTGCGCTAAAAGCTAGATTCTTAAAATCTAGAATATTCATAAATGGCATCGAACAATTATGACAAATTTGTGCTTTTAGTAACACAAGATTGTATGTAAGCTATATCTATAACCAGATGTAATAGTCTACTTACATAAACAATTATTCTTTCACCAATTAAAAAAATTAAACTATGCAAGCGGATGATATTATCAATAAGTTGAAGGATATGAAAGGAGAGGAATGCGTCAGTATTGCTATACCTACTGTCGAGGCAGGTGATTATGAAAAAAACAGAATTAGATGGAAAAATGCTATAAAGGAATTGAAACAGAAGTTTGAAGATTTGAATAAACCATTTGATAAAATAGAATCAGATCTAGAAAGCTTATCAAATGATTCAAATTTTTGGGCTAATCAGAAGACTGGTTTAGTTGGATACTTCTCCGAGACTGTAAACGAAATACTAAAGCTTAACCATGAAGTCGTCACTATTTCAGACGTCAGCGATACATTTAATTTATATCCTGCGGTATCTGAAATGCAAGCGCATTCTAGCCTATATATATTTTGCATTAGTAAAAATAAAACAGCGTTATATTTGATGCAAGGTGGATCTCTTAACAAGATAGACATATCTGAAAACGTAGTGGATAATTATGACGAAGCAATGAATTTTGACGATCCAGATAAATCACTTCAGCACCATACGGTGAGTGGCGGTGACGCTATTTTTCATGCCAACAGTGCTAATGAAGATATAGACGATGTAAGAACAGAACAATTTCTGAAAAGAGCTGATGACGGTCTAATGGAAATTATACAAGGTCAATCCGTACCTTTAGTATTAGCGTGTGTTGAAGAGTATTACCCTATGTATAAAAAGGTAACTGCATACAAAGATCTTCATCCAGAAATAATAGCTGGCAATCCTGATCTGCTAAATGAGGATAGTATAAAGGAAAGTGCTAATTGCCTCTTGACTGAAATATTAGGCAAGAAAGTCACCAATTTCTTAGATAGATATAATGAGATGGCAAAGGGTGAACTGCTGTTTAATACAGTCGATGATTTTAGAAGTTCGCTAAAGATGAATAATATCGACACTATACTAGTAAATGAATTTGCCTTCAAAAATATGGAAGGTGATGAAGTAAATAAATTGACCAGAGACGTTGTAGGGGCGTACAATAACGGTGCAAAGGTTATCTGCGTTACCGATAAAGAAAGTAATGAAACTGTACTTGGAATAAGAAGATTCGTGATGGAGACTGTTGTCTAGAATATTGACTCCATACGGTAAGGATGTTTAAACAGGGATATTCGTAAGAAGTTTTATCTGTACAAACCTAGGGAGATAAACAAAAATCAATGAATAGGATCGCAGCATTTTCCATGATTATAATCTAAAGACGAGGTATTTCTTATATTCAGTTTGTCACGATTTTCTCTGAAAAATCTTGCCCATTTGGATAAAAGCTCCACAATTTAAGAGAGCTGAAATCTGTGCTATTAATTCAAAGCCCATCTAGGCAGCTGGACGTGCTTTTAAGGGTAGCTTCTATTACTACTGAATACCTCTAGATATAGAATATAGTATGTAAGTATAAAAAGGCTATCTCCACGAATGGAGATAGCCTTTTTTTTTGTGAGACTGGAGGGATTCGAACCCCCGACCCCTACCCTGTCAAGGTAATGCTCTAAACCAACTGAGCTACAGTCTCTACAGATTCTTATTTTAAATAATCCTTTTTTAGAAATTGCATATTTGAAAAAACTAAAATTATAAGGATCTCAAAGTTCGTTGCAAAAATATACAAATTTGCTAAACTCTTAAGCTCTGCGCTACAATTATATTTTATAAAGATTCCCCTTTCTTCAGTCTTGCTACCAATTGCTCTTTCTCCACATTTAACTTCTTTTGATAGCGCCCTTGTACGACATCCACAATAATTAATATCAGCAGTATGAAATAAAAAGTAGTCTTACTCATAGGTACGATCTCTTCCCCAAATATTTTCAGATGCGCCAGATGTCCTCCTTCGGTTATCAACATGATACCAACTATAAAAAGTATAAATAAACCTAGCACTTCATACATCCTGTTTTTAGCTAAGAACACTGATATTCTATCCGCCATTACAAGCATTAAAATACCACTAATCACAATTGCAATAGCCATAATAATAAAAGCAATAGTTGAATTTTCGATATGGCTGGTAAGGCCAATAGCTGCAAGAATAGAATCAAAGGAAAATACTAGATTCATGATCACAATACTTACCACCACTGCATTCGCGGTCTTTTTACTTTTCCCGTCTGCCATTACATCATGATCGAGATCAGGAACTCCTATCATATGCCAAATTTCTTTGATGGCAGTGTACATGATGAATGCCCCACCTACTAAGACTATAATACTGTGTCCATTAAAAGCAAACTCAAGAGCATCCCCGATTTGTCCAGTAAGCCAGGAAAATGGTTCTTTAAAAAAGCCAATCACCCCGACCAGTATAAATAATAAGACAATTCGTAAAACGATAGCGATTCCAATGCCGACTTGCCTTACTTTTTTCTGTTTTTCTTCAGGCGCCTTCTTGGACTCCAGCGATATATACAATAGATTATCAAACCCTAAAACGGCTTGTAAGAGTACCAATAAACCGAGTGTTACTAAGTGTTCTAACTGCATACCTACATTATCTATTTTTGATAAACAAAGATAGCGTAAATTGAAAGATATTTATAATATGTAGCAGCTCACCTTTAGGTAAATATGTCTCTACCCCCAAATAAAAGACCCCATTGTGCATGGCGCACAATGGGTCCGTTGAGAGAAACGATTGCCAACAGAAATTGACAATAATTTATTTTTAAAGGTAACTTTGTTTCAAATTTTTATACATCATACCTAAGAGCGCACAATCAGTGCCTCTGTTGCAATATTGGCTATATAATATGTAGGCTAAGCCTCTACCCTCCTGTAATTAATTGATACTTAGCTGATTAAATTAGGATTGCAAACTAAGTTTATTTAAGTGCAAAAAAACTTGATTATATGTCCTTCGCTGACTACCTTTGTCGCGCTTTAGAAGTGAAGCGTTTGAAATTTGGGATTCGACAATATAAACATTGCATTACCCCTGATTTCAGCCTATATAAAATTTACTCTTGGTGGAGTGGGTGAGTGGCTGAAACCACCAGTTTGCTAAACTGACGTACGGGCAACTGTACCGCGGGTTCGAATCCCGCCTCCACCGCCAATAAGAAAAAACAGTTCGGGGCGTAGCGCAGCCCGGTTAGCGCACCTGCTTTGGGAGCAGGGGGTCGCAGGTTCGAATCCTGCCGCCCCGACAACATCAAAAGGTCATTTCGTTTTACGAAATGGCCTTTTTTATTATACCACACATTCCACTAAAAGCAATTTTACACAATATTCGTAGCGAGTAGTTAGATTAGCACATCCCGTTCTGGCAACGGGAGGGTCGCAGGTTCGAATCCTGCCGCCCCGACAACATCAAAAGGTCATTTCGTTTTACGAAATGGCCTTTTTTATTAT
>ENA-ORXR01002019-ORXR01002019.1-marine-metagenome-genome-assembly--contig:-NODE-2019-length-20132-cov-29.183795_pt1 | contig 20132 bp, 13 predicted proteins | sample MGYA00237866_ERZ511479 | MGnify/ENA metagenome assembly ERZ511479 | reverse complement strand
AAGATAGATAATAAGTAAAACCTTTAGAGGTCTAAAGATGTCAGAAGAAAATCAAGAAGAAAACACAGAGACTCCGGTCAACCCTACGGACTGCCCTCCTGAGACTGATGGCAAGATCTATATAAGGGTTAAGACTAAGTGCTATGCAGGATCTAACTGTGGGGTGCCGCAGTACACAGAGGCTTTTCAGTTTGTAGAGATTGACAAGCCTGTTGCCCCCGCTCCAACCCCTGAGACGCCTCACAGTATAGCCCCTGAAAGCGAAGAGTGGCTTGAGGTAAGCACCTCCGGTGACGACCCCGTTCCTCAGACTACAGGGTTAACCGAGAAGGCTAGATGCCTAATGTCTCAGCTATGCGCTATGGGTTGGGAGGTGACCGTACCTGCCACAGTCAATCTAGGATTATGGACTGACGTTGCAGGTGAGGGAATGGAGCCACTTAGAGTGGTTCCATCATCAGAGGTGCCGTACTCGGGAAATGCTGACGGCATGAGTACTTCTGACGGCATAACACAGTCAGTAGGCGGAAGCAAGAAGTTTTATAATGAGAGGGCTAGATTTTATCTACCCAAGCCTGACGACGGTAGCTGTCTTAAATGGGTGAGAATAGGAGTTACGCCATGCGGATACATGGAAGACGGGCACACACTTCTGGTTACATTTAGACCGTCAACAACAGCGTTTCATGCTGCCTCAGACCTTGTTGAGGTTAGCTACAATGAAGAATCCAGTAATTCTCACAGCATGATTGCGGAGGTTCTTACGGACGCTTCAGGGGATTGCTACTTCGAGCTAAATATGAACGTCAAGGCAATTCAGGATACAAGGGATGGATCTGGGCTTGGAGATCTGAGCAACCTAGGCGAGATTGAGTGGTACCTAAACGGCAAGGTTACGATACGTCAATTCATAGTTAACCCTGCATGCAAGTGCGGATGCAACGGATAACCTTTAGAGGTCTAAAGATATGTATAAAGCTACAAATGAAATACTATCTGTTCTTGGCGAGCCAAGTTCAAGGGGCGTCTATAAGGTTACTGCAACAGTATCGGTAGAGACATCCGGTGCAGGGGAGCAGATGATTAAGATTTCTGAAATCAACGGTGTCTCGCTACACGGTGCTAAAGATCATGAAGAGATCTCGCACCCAACCTCCGCAGAGGTTACAGCAGACATAATGGGCCTAGGCCAAGGAGGACAGTTTGTCCAGTAATTGCGAATGCGAAAATGTTTACGCACTGTTGAAGTGCGGAAAGCTAGGCAAGGAGGACTTCCCTTCAAAAGGGGATTACTACCTTGCCTGCCTTCAGGTTCAGCTAATAGATGCAGCGACATCTGGAGAGCCACCTGTCACCGTGCCTGTAATGGGCATTGAGAGTACCGGATTCCCAGCTTGCATGCTTGATGATGGATCACCAGTTTTTGTGGAAATCATAACTGACGAAGAGGGAAATTTCGTCAAGTATGTTGGACACCAGTTAGGAGTGGGCAGAATAGACCCGCTCGAATTAACCCAAGTGGGCAACTGTCCCAAAACAAGTAGTACAGGAGCGTGTTAACATGTGTGTTAAGATCTGCGATAGATACAAAGTAAAGTACAATGAGGATACTGGTGCGATCATCAGCATCACCGAGATTTATGATGCTGATGGCAATTTCATAAATCCTAAAAACGTAATCACTCCAGATGGATCAGTAACCAATACTGAAGATGATGATTTCGCCACCATTCTTGAGGATATGAAGTGTTGCTCCCCTGAGCCTGAGCGTAATATAGATGTAGAATTCAAAACCTACAACGTATGCGTTACATATAGGGGTGATAGGGGACTGGTAACAGAGACCGCAATTCGTTGCGACAAGTTTATAAATGACACAACTGACTATGACGGAGTTGACCCCACCACCGTCACCACTGTTGTAGAAACAGTGGTGAACTCAATATCTGGAGACCCAATCGAAAACATCGTTAGCATGACGATTGGCGAATGCAGAGTAAGCACCTCAGTTCACGGTGCATGCTAAACCTTTAGAGGTCTAAAGAAAATAGGAGAACTATCAATGTGTGATTCAAACTGTCAAGACTATCAAATCTTCAGGGATAATAATAATAATATCGTAAAGGTTAATGTTTTATTTAATCCTGACGGATCGGTATCGCAGGATAGTTACACTCCTGATAGCCCTCCCTCAGGGATGTCGTGGAATGGATTCATTGCAACCCTTAAGAAGTGCCCATGCTGTGATTGCGAGGATACCGAGATTGAACTCAAGGCTGACAAGTGCGATACTAGATGGGCTACAAATGGAACAGCTTGGCATCGGAGATTCTTCTTCGGTGGCCAAGTATTTCCAAACACAACTAACTTCAACTCCCACGTAATAGGATATGTTACAGACGGAACATTTACCGCTGAGTGTGATGGCATGGCAAATGTATTCTTCGGATTCCCTTGGATAAGAACCTTGGTTAGATCGTCATTTATACAGGCATACATAGATGTTGCAGTCATCAAGAACGGTGCTTTAGTTGCGAATACCAACTACACCAGTGATGATCTTATTGAAGAGAATGAATTTTCTGGCGTGGGTAGGCTTGAGTATGACGACCATAAATACTACGCTAACTGGAATGTTCCTGTGAAAGCAGGTGACACCATTGCTGTTAGATGGAGAATACGTTGCAGAAGAATTCAGCCGCTCGCAACACCCGCCCCATACACTAGGCTCATGGTATACAGACGCCACCTAGCTGTCAACGTAACCCCCAACGCTGTAGTTGATGTAACCACGGTATAATTATTATGTATTACACAGAAAAGAATGGGGCGCAAACTCCAGTACCTAAAGGAACCAAGGGTGCCAAGAAATGGAAACCTAAAGATTTCGAGGACGATGAGAATCTTGCAGGCATCATACCTGAGTTTGACCAAGGGGATGATGGCGAAACCTTTAGAGGTCTAAAGGCTTATAGTGTCAAGAAGGCTACGACTGCCGGTAAGGAGATACTTCTGAGGAGAGTTAAGAAGTCCCTTCTTGATGATTGCTATTTAGTATGCGAAATAAAAGAAGATCTTTGGCACCTAGACTTCTCAAGAGCTAGGTACGCAAAAGAGTTCACAATGAAAGAATTAAAGAGAATTGCTAAGACTCTAGGGGTAAGGGGTTATAGCAGGATGAAAGAGCCTGAGCTATGCGGTGTCATAGTGAGCAGGCTGAAGGAGTGCGAGTAATGTGCGGTTGCAGTAATAATCACAATGTATACAATCCAATAGAGTTACCTGTCTCATACGAGAATTGCACCTCATGCAACTCTCAAAACAGCGTCAAGGTCTGCGGATCTTGTGACGAGAAAGAGTACTCTTGCGGTTGCCCACCGAAGGAGGAGAAGAAGCGTGGCCGAAGCTCTGTAAGGGGAATAATCGCAAGGTGCATGCCTTGGCTTAAGACTGTAGACAAGATATGCGTTGGTGAAGTTCTCGCTACCTCATCTCCAAATGGGGATTGCATTAACAAGCTCGATGGGCTTGGCGTTCTGGTCAGGAATATGCATGGAGCCAAGTACCAAAAGGTTTTGTGCATGCCTATGGTTGAGCGCCACGAGAAGGTTATAGCGGTCGATGGCACATACGCTACCGTACCTGAGAGATCAATTGCCTCAATCGCTGGATGGTATAGCCATCCAGACGGAGGTCATTGCCTCAGAGGTCTTAGAGGTCTAAACGATGGAGACGTCCTTAGATGGACGCCAACAGTAAACGGTTGGACCATCGGTCAGATTTACGAGGCAGGAATATCTAGCACAAACCTAGGTGTCCACTGCGAGAACTCCGTCAAACTTGTAGCCACAGAGTGTTCGGACTGCGAGCCATCTGGAGCCAGAAAGAATGTAAGAGAGTGGAAGCCCTCTTTAACTGGACTGGTAAGATACAATGGCACATGCTTCGTGATTGATGATGAGTCTGGCGATGATGATGCAGATGAGGACGAGTACAGCAATTGCAGATCAAGAGTCTCTGTAGGATCGGGTAATGCTAGGTTTGAGTCCAAGAAAGGCGGAACCATTCAGGCTACAGTGAGGGATGATGACGGAAGCAACGGAGGGACGGTAACCATACACTGCTCTTCAAGTGCCACCGGATCGGAGACTATTGTATTCCATCAGCATTATTACAATATAAATGGCGAAGATGATGACAGCATCATAGCGACATTGAACTTTGACACAGAGTGCGGAAAGTATTACAGAATAAGCACCTTCTCTATGGGTGAGGTAGTAGCTCACCTTCTTGAGTAAACCTTTAGAGGTCTAAAGATGATAGGCAAAAAGACAGATCTGGGCAGTTACTTCGCATTCGCAGGTATGGAGCCATCGAAGGATGGCTTGATGATTTCAACATACGGATACGAAAGCGCTGTAAATGTAGAAATAAGAAAAGGCTTCCCTTCAACAAGAAGGGGAGTTTCTGTCGTGCCTATCATTGGTGATGAGGAAGATGTGAATAATTGGTCTGCCGAGAATCATCAGGGTAGCAAGATACACAATCCATCTCGCGGTCAGAGCGCAAAGGTATTTGCAAACGATAGAGATCTGATCATGTCTGCTGTTGGTGGCAGAAAGTTCTCCCTAAAGCCTAAGCGTTCTGCTTCAGGCGAGATGTACGCAGAGATAGAAGACCTCACCTCTGGATTGAGAACGGACCCTAGCATCCATCTTGTTTACTGGGGAACATCGATAGAGATATACGCTATGGCTAATGATGGCTTTAGCGATATGTGGATATGGGACAGTAGTGGACCCGCATTTAATCAGGTTGGATACCTTCCTAACGACAAGCCTAACAGCAAGCTTCCTAACGGTGGCACGGTGATTGGCTATGCTCACGGCAGGGTCCACATAGCTACTAATAGAGTCTGGATATCAGGAGACGGACTGCACAAGAACAGCTTGACGACGCCTATCAATCTGCTAGACGCTACGGAGCAGACCTATTGGGATACAGGCAAGGCTATCGTACCACCCAGTGCTATGGGAGATCCCCTAGCCTTTGCACCCATACCTAGAAACAGAACCGTTCACGGCATAGGGGACTCGATCTTATACCACCAGTATGGTGCGTTCGGTGTTGACTATAATAAGGTCAGGTCTAGCTGGGCGGATGAGCCTATGACTGAACATGTACTTCTTTATGGTAGTGCGCGTGGACCTTATGCTGTAGACATCATGGATGGTGACCACATCTTCAGATCCAACAGGAGCCTTGAGCTTTTAACCTCAGTACTTAATGAGTCTGAGCCGGATGGCAATCCTGAGAACACTATAGGGCAGGAGATAAAAGACTTGCTCGCTCTGGACTACGAGCCATACCTTAGATTCGCTAGCGTAGTTACTTGGCATAAGCGCAATAGGGCATTATGCACTATAGATCCCGTTGTTAGGAATAGATTCTGGCACCATAGGGCATTGGTATCAAAGAACTTTAAGCCTAGAGAGACTGAGAGATCCCCTCACGCAACCGAGAGCATGTTTACTTTTCCTCCTGAGATCAGAAACATATGCCAGTTGGTTCGCGGTCACGTAGGACACAAGGAGGAAATTTTCTTTGTATCCAGAAATGATACTTACGATCCTAGGGACGGTCAGAATAAGCTCGTTATATTTGACGAGCTAAAGAATCACGATTTGGTATACGACTTTAGAGGTCTAAAGAAAAAGTACAACATAGAGAGTCAGCTTGTAACCAAGAAGCTTTCTATGGGCGAGTCCTTTACTAGCAAGAAGGATATTGTAGGTCGCATAGGATTTAAGGATGTCGAGTCAACGACCAAGTACGCTGTGTACTACAAGACTGACAAGTCTAAGTGCTGGTCATTCTGGTACAAGGGTTGCCTTGAGTTTACACCCAAGTCTTCTACTGTTAATTTTACAGGATTGAATGCAGAAGATCCTGAGATAGTTCTGCCCAAGGTCAGAGGTATAGGTAAGTTCAAGTGGATTCAGTGCAAGATAATATGGGAAGGCAGTGCAACATTATGGTACATGCTAGTCAACTCCGCTGTAGAGGACAGTCCTGACTGGTCCTTTAAGACGGAGAGAAAGTGCATAGACATAACTCATGCGTGCTGTTGCGATGAGGATTTCTACAGTTACAGCAGGTGGTCAGACCACAAGCCATTCGATTGGCGAAAGGATAATAACTATGGATAATACATCAGCGAATAATAATGCAGCCGGCTACTACAAGGGGTTCGATCAGAACACCCTTGGCGCTGAGGTCGGCAGTGTAAGCCCCAGTCCAAAGCGTAGTGGCGACTGCATTGATGACAACACGATGAGGGAGATAGCGAGAAGGCTAATAGTGCAGATTGATGCATCATTGTCATCCTCTGTTAACTCTCTATCTTATGTCAGATCTGTCGAGCCTCCTAGCGACACCTCTCTTATCTGGCAACAGATCTCTCCCGACACAGGCGCAAGCGTTGGTAGCACACAGACCTATGATGACACCACTGGTCAGTGGGTCTCCAACTCAGCCTCTCTTGATGACATACCACCTCAGTACACTGCGCCTCAGTGCAGGTCTGGCAGGTTGTGCTTGACTGCGGGAACGCATACCATACCATTCTCTTCGGATATGAATGATGCAAACTATACACCAATCATAACGCCTACAAGCTTTGACGGCACCACCTATGGACCCGCCTCTTACTTTAACTTTAACATAACGAATAGAACCTCATCTGGATTTGAGATAACTCTTGATGCAGATGGTTGCTTCTTCTGGAAGGCGGAATATTGTACCAGTACATAAGCAGGAAAGAAGCTAGGCGCGTAATCGCTAGCGACGTTGGCACCGACGATAAGTCTGAGCTTAACTCAATCATAGAAAAGGTGCGTGAACATATATTCTCTATGTACACGCGACTTGATATAGTACCCAAGATACAGGTGTGTCTTGCCACTAAGACTTATTGGCAGGACTGCAACCTTTGCGAGGACACGTACACCGGCATAACCCTGCCTGAGTACGCTGAGTCGGTTGAGGCAGTATGGGTACACACAGCGGGTCTTGAGATTGAAACCAAGACTAGATATTACGAGTGGTCACCTCAGATTGACGAAACCTTTAGAGGTCTAAACAAATCTTCCATATCACCGATGATAGGTCACTTCCCAACCATCGTAGATATGCCACAATCTGGACATGTAACCTTCATGGCGGAGTCGGCAGTCGATGAAGGTTGTGGAGATATATCTGTGACCTATCTAAACGACTGCATGATAGAAGTCAGGGAGACCATACCTCTAACCACTGGTGGTATGTCAACCTCTCAACCTGTGTCGTCATTCAAGCAGGGCGGGATAGTGCTTCCAGACAGGCATGGAGATATTACTGCATTTAATGAAGAAGGTCTTGAACTTTCTAGATACCCGTGCTACGTTAATCATCCAACGTACAGGAGGTATAACGTTCGCGGTCTATGCGGTACATGCACCAACATAAACGTTGTTGTGGGTGCCAGATACTACCCGCTAGTAGACGATTATGATCCTGTAGAGGTTGGAAACAGAACGGCATTCTCAATGCTCGCTAAGTACTACTCAATACTTAGTGATGGAAAGATGGATGCCAATGACAGAACCAATGCAGAGACGTATAGAATCAAGGCTGAAGAAATGCTGTTCGGAGACAAGGACAGACAAGGCGGTAGAATAAGTAACACTAGACTGCATGTGAACAAGACTAGAAATCCGTACTCAAGAACAAGAATGGCAAGAAGGAGAACCAGATAATGTTAAACCTATTTGACACAAAGGGAAATTCAAACACAAGCTCTAATGCAGGTGGTCAATCAAGCCTCCCTAATGGCAGGTCTGCGACAGCAGGTCTCCTAGCTGACGCTATGGCATCCTCTCAAAGAAAGGATGCCGAAATAGCATTGGCACAGGCGACGGCAAATCAGAACTCTATACTTGCTAGCTCTCTTGCCGCCTTGAACAGTTCTATATCTGGACTTAAGGGCGAAGGTGGCTACGCTTCATTCGCCAATGATGATAGCACAATAGGTGCCGACAAGATAGCCGGTGACTTATTCGAGACTCCTGACATTATATCAGATTACGCTGGAAGAGCCGCTAATTCTCAGGAGAATCCAGACAGCATGAACACCAGAAGGCTTGGGGCTTCAGCCATAGATGCCTCAACTGGAACCCCTTGGGCTACCATAGTAAACGAGGCTGAAAATTTCATCAAGGGAGATCCTGATCACGTATGGTTCTCTCCTGATAGTTCTCAAGACGACGCTCTTGAAGAGGCGGTCAGGAAGAAGTATAACCTAAGCGAAGATGAGAAGGTAAACATTCAGATCTCCTATTCAACAAAGACGGGAGAGGTTCAGAGAGTTGTTGCGACAAGACCCACAGCAGACGGACAGGAGAGAAGGCATGGTGACAATAAGGACATATTCAATCTGAGATCAAACTCTGAGGCTGACGCTAAAGAGATGAAGGAACTGCTAGGAATAGCGGGTCTAAATCAGTTCGTAGTAGATTTCAGAAACCCACAATCTAGATCTTAATATGAGTGCAGGAGCAAGAGTAGAGGGGCCTAACGGATTCGTTTGGAAGCCTGTATCAGAAGGGGATGGCAAGCTTGTCGTCCTACTTCCGTCTAGTAGCAATCAAACCACGCTTACGGTTACCCGTGCAGATGGAACGACTGAGACTGGAACCTATGCAGGCAAGACCAATGGAGGCAGACCAACCTTTAGATTTTCGAGTCCTGGCTCTGCCTATCAGGGCGGTCAAACCGTTGCAGGCGTGACCATTGGGGCCGGATCTGACGATGGTATTGTAGGAGTGTCAGGAGGTAGCTCGTTTAACAATGAGAATGTCGAAGCGTTGATTGATCAGCTTGCTAATGGTGAGTACAGAGGTGGGTACACAGGTGAAGACGTGTTCGGATCAGTTCCAGAAGCGTCTGAGTATGAAGCGGTTGACCCTATCGAGCAGTTTAACAATACGCTATCCTCAAACGAGGAAAACCTAGACAGGATCACCGATCTCGTTAGAGGTATAAACGATTACGTTACTCAGGATTCGCTAGACAATATCGACGCTGTATTCCCTGAGTTTAGAAAGCAATTAGCTCAGTACTCAGGCATATCTAGTGACTACATGAATGGGCAGATACCGTTTGATGACGTACTTACAACTGTCGAGAGAGGTCAGGAGGCTAGAGGGATAATTGGCACTGCGGGAACCACTGACTCTGCAACGCTTAAAGACTTGGGCTTGCTCAAGATGGATGTGATGAATCAAGGTACCTCAATGTTTGAGAGGGTAACCGCTCTGTCACAGCAGATAAGTCCTGCAAGCAGAAGGGTAAGTGCCGCAAATTACCTTCTAGATCCTACCACTGTGACTCAGGTCAACCTTCAGAACGCTGAGAACAATCAGGCTTCACAGCAGTCCGCAAACAACTTGGCTAGCTACCCTGATCCGGTCGCTGCAAATCTATTCCAGCTGGACAGCCTATTGGCAGGTACCAGTCAGAACAGCATAACAAGTGCGTTCACTGACGCAACAACATCGGGATCACCTAGCGCGTTCTCAAACGCATAAAACCTTTAGAGGTCTAAAGATTATGGCATTACTACTAGCACCATTTCAAAAGCCCAGTCAGGGAGAAGCAGGATTTCAGCTTGGAAACTCTATCGCTAACAGGCGTACAGACATAGACGTGTTCAACGCTGGTCAAGTTCAGGAGCGCGTACAGTTCGATCAGTCAAAGGTTGAGTACGAACAGAACCTTGCATTCGATAAGCTTCAGCACGCAGACGACGTAAGAATAAGAGAGAGGTCTCTGGCCGAAACCGAGAGAGCTAACAGGGCAGGGGAGAAGAACGACAGGAATAACACTATACTTAGTGGTATTCAAACTGGCGTACAGGTATTCAGCAAGATAGATGACATCTTCTTCAAGACTGGTAGGCAGGAGGAAGCCGCTAAAAAATCTGAAGGTAGAGCGCAGGCTAGAAAAGAGAAGAATGATGAGGCGTCTGACAGGAGAAAGAAGGAGGCTGAAGGGAGAGCTGAGGACAGAAAGGTAGCTCAGGAGAAAAGAGATAAGCAGACTCAGATAGATCAGGAGAAGAGAACGCAGGCTATTAAGGAGAAGAATGATAAAGCATACGATGAAAGAAAGATAGAGGCAGAGAAGAGGGCTGAGAAGGATAAGATAGAGGCAGAGAAGCGTGCGGAGGAAATGACGAAGAATGCAGAGACTAGGGCTGAGAAGGATAAGATAGAGGCAGAGAAGAGGGCCGAGATAAGCAAGATAGAGTCGGAGAAGCGTGCTGAGCTAACTCAGATAGATCAGGAGAAGAGAGATAAGCAGACGCAGATAGATCAGGAGGAGAGAGGTCAGGTTAATAGGCAGGAAGACAATGAGGCTGATGACGAGAGAGAGCTTGGGAATATTCAAAAAAAATCAGACCTTCTTACCAAGATAGAAATTGATAGGGCCAATGATCCAAATGTGATTGCAGCAAAAGAGGCTGAAGCGAAGAGAAAGCTTCAGAATGATGTAGATGAGATTGAGGCTAAGGGCAATGCTAATGCCAAGCTAGATAAGAAGAAGGCTAAGCAGAAGGCCAAGCAGACTGCAAACCAGAAGATAAGGATCGAGGCAGAGAAAGCTGAGGCCATGATGAGAGGGGAGATCATTGGCGGGTCCGAGAAGCAGGCGGTTAGAATTAAAGCAATCCATACGAAGGGCTTAGAGATCGTTCAAAACACTGACGATCTTGAGGCAGAGCTTGATACTCTCAGAGGCAAGAAAGATGACAGCAGTAGGCTTAGAAAGGCCCAGATAAGAACTAAGATAAGAAGAAACAACTTGAACATAATAAAGATGGCAGAGGACATGGGGAGAATACAGGCCGAGAAAGTAGTGGCTCAAAGAAAGGTCATAGCTAACAACGTGGGTGTCTACAAGTCGGATGAATATGCACCTATAAGGCTAGACATGAGTAGAGACTTTGAGCCTATAATCGGTCAGGATGATGAAACTGGAGAGGACGTAGTAATAGGGTACAAGATGACTGAATCAGGACTTAGGAAGTCTCAAGATCCTAACTTCCAAATTGAATACGACATGATAGGTACTGAGCATCACCCTAACATGCAGATGAGAAATGAGAGAATTGGCGGTATGATCAGAGATTCAGTCGAAAATGGATGGGCTGGATCTATAGGGTCTAGGTCGGGAGCGCCTAGAATGGGGATTGGGGAAACCCCTCAATCATCTGGTGTCGGAAATTCTGAGAGAGCTAGGATTAAACAGCAGGGCAAGGTCACACCGTCTAGGGGGGCGTCACCGTCGCCACAGCCGCCACCGACATCACCTTCGTTACCGTGGAACCCCAACGTAAGAGGCATCCCGAATCCTAGAGCTAAGACAGAAGCGAGATAAACCTTTAGAGGTCTAAAGATTATGCCGGTATATTACAGAGACATAAGAGACGATATTGATAATGGAAATATCTGGAGCCTTGAGAGCGAGCAGGAAAGGCTTGACGTTATTGATGAGTGGGAGAAATACTTTTCGGAAAGGGAGGGTCAGGATGGCGTGCCTAAAGATATTAGGTCCATTGCAAATTCTGCTAGACGCACGCTTAAGCATGACTCTCTATCTGAATCTATGGCTAAGAAGTACTCTCTTTCTCAGACGAACATGGGTTCTGATATTATATATCCAGACCGGAAGAATCACAAAAACTTCCTAGCATACCTAGAAAGTGTCGAGAAAGGTGAAAGAGTTCCCGACCCTAGAGTTGCAAGAGCGAATAAGTTTCTAGGTAAAGAGACTCCTAACGAGCTTACCCCGTCTCAGGGAGCTAGGGCTAGGGCCAAGGAGGAGCAGTTAGGAGCTTTAGAGGGTCTAAAGATTTCAGACGTCAATACGGTTCTTAACCTGTCTCCGTATCAGGATGAGGATGGAGTTATAAATCAGTTCGACGTAAGCGATGATGACGAGCTTACATCTGAATCGTTCCAAAAAGTTTTAGACCTATCAACTCCTGAGCAGGCTAGGTCCATGTATAAGAACCTGTTCCTTAATATGTACAGGAGAGATCCAAGCCTTAACAGGAATAGATTTGGCGTTGGCGTTGACAAGATGAAGGTCAGGCTTGACAACATGTTCAGCAGTATAGGAACAGGCATTGCAGATATAGGAAAGCCTGATGAAGAGAAGGCTATAAGTGGTGCGGAAAGCGTAAACAAAGCTATCAAAGATAGGCAGTCTCTCAACGAGTCTAGGATTGACTACAGTCAGTTTACCGCCACGATGAATCTTGATGACGCTCTTGAGAACGTTGACGCTGACGCTAACATAGTGTCCAGAACCTTGCAGACGATATATCAGGGCGGAAAGGGTATAGCAGGCGACACTCTCAGCGGAGACTTCTCCACCTTAAGAGGCTCTGTAAATCTATCTGCTGAGCAACTAGGATCAAACCTAGACAGCTTAGCATCGTTCGCGGTAGGCGGTGGTGGTACGGTAGCCGTTAAAGCTTTAAAGATTCCGCTTTCTAGGATGGCTGTTACGTTTGCCTCATCAGGACTTGCTGATGGAGTGGAGACGTACTACGAGGCTCTAGGAGAGGCTATTGACAGGGCCGGATCGGACATAGATATAAATGATCCAGAGTCATTGTCGAAGCTTTTCTTAGATCCTCAATATAAAGAAGTGTATGAGGACGCAAAAAGCACCGCTGTAAGAAGGGGTATTGCAGTTGGAACTTTTGCAGCTTTAGGATCTTACTCGTCAACATTCTCTGGAGGTCTCGCATCAAAGGGGTTTAAGGGAAAGTTTGATATAGTTGACGACGTAGACGGACTTAAGAGGGTAGACGTAGCTAGGAAGCCATCAAAGATTAGAGGTGTTGCCGGTGTGGTTGCGGGTAGCACTATAGACTCAGGGATAGAAGTTGGTGGAGAGTTTGTAGCTCAAAGCTTTTCAGGACAAGAGACTGACGCATTGTCTGCATTCCTTGAGGCAAACCCAGGTCAGTCCTCAATTGAGAATGTTTGGGCCACAGGTGAAGCATTAAGGACTGACAAGTCTATGGGCGAGGCGATGGAGATCGTTAAGCTAATGAACGAGAATAACATCAAGCCTAGAGACATTAAGCTTGATGACCCGCCAAGCAGTGATGGTGGTGGTGGTGGTAATGATGCTGTAGATATCACAGGTGATGTTGATGCCGGTGAGTCACCTCAACCTAAAGCAACTCAACCCGAAGTATCAAATCCTGACGATGGAGAGGATATTGATATAGGTCAGGGCAAAACCTTTAGACGTCTAAAGAGTGCTGACAAATATGTCGATAGCTTATACGATGATAACAACCCTATAGATCAGGCTAACAAGGGGGTGCTAAAGTCTCAAGTATTATTTATTAAGAAGGTTGTTGGCGAAGGGCTTGGCCTTGATATTGTGTTCGGAAGAAGTGATGATGTTAATGGTGTGACATCCGACCTAGGTACTGGTGATGGAACTATCTATATAAATATAGACTCAGCATTTAGGAACATACAAGATCCTGAGAAGAACGGATTGAACCTAGCCGATATAGTTGGGGAAGAGATAGCTCACAGAGTGATAGGCGACAAGGCTCTTGAGGATATGTTTGACAATGTCCTTATGAAGTCTGAAAGCCCAGACGCTAACGCTACATTTCAGGCTGAATACGAAAAGAACCTTCAAGACTACGGTGCAGGGCTAGATCCCAAGTCTGCCTCTAAGCTAGCCAAGGTGGAGACTGCCGCAAAATTTATAGGGGTTGCTCTTCAGGATGCCAGAACCTTTAGACGTCTAAAGAAAAATAACCCCAAGGCATTCGTCAGGGTTGTCAAAGCTATGGGTCAGGTTGCCGACGCTACCACCACTGTAGGCAAGGAAATATTCGGTGAGTCAAAAAATAAAGCTTGGCTATCAATGGTTAACGATCTTGATGCCGCACTAGACATAGCCAGTAGCGTAGCTAGCAACAAGCCTGTATCCAAGCCTGCAACCAAGTCGGAGGTTAAGCCTAAAGCTAAGCCTGAATCTAAGGCTGAAACCAAGCCTGAAACTAAGGCTGAAGTTAAGCCGGATGCTCAGCCAGATGCTCAGCCTGAAGATGTGAGTCAGGATATTGATAGCGAAGCAGATACAGACTATACCGAATATCTGGATGAAGAAGCGTACGAAAGCAGGGATGATGACGTACTAAACGAAGACGATCTAAGCGAAGATGAGCTTGACCTATTCTATGACGGTCCAGTTCTGGCAGGCGATGATGACTTTAACTATACCTCTGAAGAGGCTAGTGCTGTTGACGAGCTAAGACCCATATCAGACACTGATGTAGACATATCTTCAAAGCCTATATCTAAGCCTGTCGAACAGGTTGGGGCGGACCAGACTGCGGATGTCGATGCTCCTGCACCAAGCACCTATACCAAAGAGAAGGCGGGTAGCTACAAGTTTTCTGACGAAGCCAGATCTAGGTCTGGATCTATCGTAAAGAATAAGAGCAAGTGGGACGTAGTTAATGATGAGGGGAATGTAGTTCAAAGCTTGAGAAGCTTGAAGGGTGCCAAGGAGTGGCTTGATAGTGACATAGATGACGAAACCTTTAGACCTCTAAAGGTTGAAGAGCCTGAGGTCAAAGCCGATCCTGAGCCAGAGCCTAAGTCTAGGCCAGAAGTAAAGGCCAAGCCAGAGGCTAAGGTTGAGCCAGAAGCTAAAGCTAATCCAGAAGTTAAGGTTGAGACTGAGGATAATCGTAATGAAGCTAAGGTTGAGCCAGAAGCTAAGGATGCTAACCAGCCTGCTGATGATAACGCACAGCAGGAACTCGCTCTTGATGACGAGAGGGTTGAAGTTGCTACATCTGAAGAGTCATTATCACAGCCCGCTGAGCCTGTTCAGTCAACAGACATTCAGCCTGAGCTACCAATTCAGGCTGAGCCACTAGAGTCTGATATAGTTCAGCATAGCGGAGAGGTGGAGACATCAGAGATTGAGACCATTGGCGAGCCTGCCTCACTCAACTTGTCTGACATAGCGGGGGCCAAGACTGAGGAGTTTGAAGGCGTGACCCGCAACGTTTCAGATCTCGTTAGAGACGAAGATACAGGCGAGGTTATAGCCATGCCCAAGCCTGTGGTTGGCAATCTACCTACGTACAGAACCAAGTCCATGTCGGGACCGCTGGGTCAGGGAGTAGTGCTTCACTTTGACGGAGACTCTGATGCTGTATCAGATCTCAACTACGTTGGCGGTGATGCTCAACTTAAGTCTGCATATCAAGACGAGACCGAGATCACTGTTGACGACGTCTTTGAAGAGAGAAGTTCCGAGGACTCTGAGTCAGCGAGAAGTCTGTCCACATATCTTTCAGAAGTAAAGATGATGATATCAAACGTCAAGGCTAACGCAGGCGTCATGGTATCCAACGCCATTATATCCAACACAATTAGCGCAATTACAAGAAAGCAACAGCTAACAGCGAGAGAGCTTGCTGCTTTGAAGTCAGCACTTTCGGATCAGTCCGACCTGTTCAGAGCGATAAAGAAAGATATAAACGAGGTTGACCACTCTGAAATAAAGTCTGCCGTATCCGCCCTTGAAGACGGCATTGAGGATGCTAACTGGTCTCTTGTTGAGGATTCCTCTGACGGAACCAGAACGAACAAGAGGCTTAAGCCCAATGAAATATCCTACATAAACACTGTCATCGACAGTATAAATGATACCGCTGTTCAGATGGCAGCGGAGGATTCGTTGCGTAGTTACAAGTCTATTGCCGAGTCGCTAAGAAAGGCACTCCCCATCATAAGGGATTTAGATGTTGCCAAGGCTTACATGGACTCATTCACTAAGTCTGTAGATATATTCGACCTCAAGTCGGCTATGAATGATAAGGGTGACGCAAGAGAATTGCTATTAGACTTTGCTACATATGTTGACACAGAGTCAAACGCAACTGACGCTGAAGCTAGCATGGTAAAACAGTTCATTCAGTCTCTGAATATAATATACGAACTGAATGACGAGTCAATCACTGGTGAAATATCTAGCAACATATACTCAAAGATAGCCGAGATTCAGCAGTCATTCGCAGAGGCGATGTCGGACCCTGTCAAGCTAGACATCCTCAGTATGGGTAGCTTGAACAATACCGACTCCGAATCTGTGACCACACCGACAAAGGCTATAGCTGAGTACACAAAGCTGATCAATGAAATCTTTAGACCTCTAAAGGAATTGAAGGAGATCTCTGATATAGCAGCGAAGCAAGAGAAGACCGCGTCATCCCTCAACTCAAACAACAACGTGTCTGAACGTCATGACCTTCTACTGAAGAAGGTCCAAAGCGGAGAAGATAACAGCGGCAACTATGTGGAGAAGTCCAGCGTAGACACGTCCTATGTGATGCCTGTAATCTTTAGACCTCTAAAGATCAAGCTGTCTGAAGTGAATGGGTTTGCCAAGAAGATGGCTAAGAAGTACGGCATAGAGATGGACGGTGACTACTCTAGGACTGGACCTGCCTCATCCCAAGGCAAGAGGAGGAATGTTACTGACGATCTATTTGCAATTAGATACAGGGAGTCAGTAAAGGAGAGGGCCAAGACGGATAAGGGCACGTTCGACACCGATAATGAGATGGCATCTGGAACCGCTGATAGCGACAAGCTTGCCGAAGCTGTTACTAAGGCGTTGATCAATGACGGTTACGACTCAGTAGTTGTCGTGAATAGTAACGGTGATGTACACGCTGTCAATGTCTTGGACATGAACAAGGTTAAGCTAGATGACATGACCATGGATAAGAACGGTGACCCCATACCAGTGGCTGAGAGAATAGATCTTGAGAAGTCTTGGAGGTACAGCCTCATGGAGCCTACACCGGATGTAACTGACGCTGACTATCAGGCACATCTTAACGAGCCTGAGTACAGGTACTCGCTAATGGACAGGGTTGTTACTGCTACGTCAGGGATAACCCCTAATGCTACCAATGGAATCTTCGGTGCAAACGGTGTCGTCAATGCTATAAGCGTTGCCGTTCAGAATGCTATAGCCAATGAGGATGTAGACCTTCTAAGGGCTGAGCATGAGGTTGCCAGAGAGGCCGCAGGAAATCTTGTAGAGAACGGAAGGTCACTAAGGTTAAGGATCAATCCCTTCTACGTAAAGAACACCGCAAAGACTCTTATAAGTCAGGCAGTTTCGGTCATCGACAACTACTACAACGATACTAGAAGAACCATAGCTGATGCGGGCATAACCCTTCAGCACATGAATATGTATGCCCACGCATACGGTGCGCCTGAGAAGAACTTCAGGTGGTCAACAGCAGGCATGGTGCAGTTTATAGATGGCGTTGAGAATGATCCCGATCTTAACAGAGATGAGAAGGACCACCTCATTCAGCAGGCTAGAGAACGTAACCGCAACCGCAGAAGATCGGAGCGCATAGCACTCCGACAGGGTCGGAACGTAAGTCCCGCCCTAATGTCTAACGGTAGAGCGGAGGGCGTAATGGAGATGATCCGGTACACCTACACCGACGAGCAAATACAGGTGATGGAGAGAATCCGCAAAGAACTCGTTGAGAGAAACCGCATGGTACTCATGTCCAAGATGGATAACGGTGAGATAACTGCCATGCAGTACAGGCACTACTCCGTATTCGATAACTTCCTGACCTATGCTGACACCGATATAAAGATGGAGCTTATAGATGGCGACAGATATTCAGGCCAAGCCTTTAGAGGTCTAAAGGGTGACGGATCATTTACCCTTGCAAGAGGTGGCAATAGGGATGTTAACATCCTGTCCGCATCTCAGTACATGGAGAAGAAGTCTGTAGTAGCCTCATCCGAAGTCGAGATAGGAAGAGCATTCATTAGGCTTAGAGATTTCGCAGGTGGCGAAGAGGATGGTCAGAGAATACCTAATCACATAGGTAGGCACGTAGAGGAGTTGACTCTCAATCAAGTTGCTCAGGAGAGAAGAGAGTCAGGCGCGACTGATGCATCTCCAGACATTCTAATCATACGTGATGAGAATGCTGTTGACAGATACTTCAGAGGATCGACAGATCACGGCAGAAGAATAGTCAAGTCTCTAAGGCATAACCCTGAGCATACCAACAGCTTCTTGGAGATGGCATTCAAGTACGTCTTCTCCGTTCCCTCAAAGATGTTCAAGGTCGGAATGACTAGGCTGTCCGCTGGATTCTCAGCGGTGCAAATGGTTAGGGATATTCAAGAGGGCAACATAAGATTTAATCAATTGATGATTGAAAACTTCGGCTCAGATGCAACGTCTCTTTCAAGAGAGGGGTTCAACAGGAATGTAGCCAGAGGCATGAACCTTGCAGAGCATGCTAGGCAGTTCGGTGTGCTTGAGGGAAGAAGGGGTGACACAGTAAGGTCTGATGATGCAGGAGTTACTCCTGCCATGAGGCATAGGTATGGTGCGGGTGCTATAAATCAAGCGCCTATATTCAGTCATGAAGCCCCACCTACTACAGATGAGAGCGGATCGCCTAACGTGTGGCAACCAATAGCTGCGCTTACAGGCAGGGAGACCGGTGGTCAGCTTAGATGGGATTCGGACAAGGGGAGATGGGTTCCTAATGGAATCAGCGCGGTCGAAGCGTGGCGCAAGGGGGCCTTCATGTCTTGGAAGTCTGACAGGATTACCGTCACTGACCTCAACGCTAGGAATGAACAGTACGGCATACATACTGGCGATCAGAATAATCAATTCGTAAGGTTTAGAACTCTAATGAATAGGCGTGCCATGTGGGCAAGAGACGTCGCGCATGAGGTACACGAAAGCACAGCGGGTCAGTTTGCAGACGCATATGTATTCAACATTGAGAACGCTGTCCGAGCCGCCCTCATGCTTAGCATGATTGATTCGGACGTGGAGCATAGCGACGGCATGGGGGTAGGCATAGATGATACTCTGAAAATATCGAGAGACTTCTTTAACTTTGAAGAGAGGGGCAAGTATCACAAGTATTTTGAGGGGCTATTCCCATTCTTCGGCTCAGCGGTAAAGGGTAACATTAATACCATCCGAGCCTTTAGACCCTCTAACAGTCGAGACTCATACGCCAATGCGTATACCGCAACCATGGCGTTCACTGCTATGGGATTCATGGCGGGAATGATGACGCTAGGATCTGAAGAGGATGAAGAGAATGATGAAGACTCTGTTAGAGCCAAGAGGTACAGAGCGGATGTTATGGCTAGCAATCCAGACATTGCCATGATACCAACAGGTGCAACATCGAGTATCAAGATACCGTTGACGCATGGTTATAGAGCGAGCTTCGCAATGGGCAGGTTCATGGCAGGCATGGCAAGTGGATCTTACAATGAGGAAAGGAAGGGTGAGGAATTCATGCAGGTCATATCCAATGGTCTCAATGAGTTCAACCCTATTGACTTCAACACTAGCTCGCGCTCTGTAATGCCGACAGTGCTTAGACCATTGCTATCCGAGAACAGTAGCTATGGAACGCCTTACGACTTCCAGAGTTATGGTGACGAGACTGCCAAGTGGATGAACTACAACGAGCGCAACTCTAAGAACCGTACAGCAAAAGCTTTATCTAAAAAGATTCTAGACACTACAGGCTTGAACATGAGTCCTAGTAGGATCTCTGAGTACGTTGGATGGGCTGGGGATATTCCGAGGATAATGTACCTGATGGGTGACATTGCTTCATTCGATGGTGCTGACCCTAGCAATCCTGTGTCGTCAAAGGATCTACCTATAGCTAGGAAGATCTACGATAACAATGTATACGACCACAATATGAGTGCGTTCTACAGGTTGCGTGCAGGTAAGAATGAATTTGATAGGAAGGTTGCCGAAGCCTTTGACTACAACATAAAGTTGCATGAGAAGACTGGCAATAAGAAGTCATTGAGGCTTGCCTCTCAGAGCAAGGAGAAGTTCCTTAGAGAGAACAAGGACTTGGTCAAGTTCTTGGATGAAGTTGACACCGAGGGTAAAAAAATATCTGAGCTAAGCAAAGAGATAGAGAA
>ENA-ORXR01002018-ORXR01002018.1-marine-metagenome-genome-assembly--contig:-NODE-2018-length-20138-cov-2.903395_pt1 | contig 20138 bp, 20 predicted proteins | sample MGYA00237866_ERZ511479 | MGnify/ENA metagenome assembly ERZ511479 | reverse complement strand
ATTCCTGACGTCGAGATGGCTAGGGCTGTGACGCGGCGTGGGCAAGGAGTGTTGTGTGTCGCTCGAGTGCGGCGAAGTCAGCATCGGCGTGCAGGAGTTCGGCGTCAGCTCGGATCGCGATCGCAGCGATGAGGCAGTCGATTGGTTTTCGGACGGTCTCACCGCGGCGTCGGCACATTCGGTAAAGCGCAGCTGCGTGGTCGTAGTGCCGCGACACTGACCGTCAGAAGACAACGACGCTGCGGGCGACGTTGCCTGACTTCATCGCTTCGAAGCCGTCGTTGATCTCGTCGAGTGAGATGGTGTTCGACACCATCTCGTCGAGCTTGAGGCGACCGTCGATGTACATGTCGACAAATCGGGGCATGTCGGTGCGGAATTGATTTGAGCCCATGTTCGAGCCGGTCAGCTTCTTTTCGTACAGCAGGTCTGCGCCGTGCACCTCGACCTTGGTGCCGACCGGGATCATGCCGATCACCGTTGCTTGGCCACCGTTGCGAAGCATGTTGAAACACTGCTCGGCGGTCACCTTCATGCCGACCGCTTCGAAGCTGTGATGCACGCCGCCGCCGGTGATGTCCTTGACCGCCTCGACCGCGTCGACTTCGGAGGCGTTGATCACGTGGGTTGCACCCATTGCCTGGGCGAGCTCGAGCTTGGACTCGACCATGTCGACCGCAATGACCTTGTTGGCTCCGGCAATCCGTGCGCCCTGGATTGCGGCCAGGCCAATACCGCCTGCGCCAACAACACACACCGATTCGCCAGCTGCGACCTTGGCGGTGCGGAACACAGCGCCGAGGCCGGTCGTAACGCCGCAACCAATTAGGGCTGCCTTGTCAAGCGGCATGTCCTTGTCGATCTTGACGATGGCTTGTTCGTGCACCAACATCTGCTCGGCGAACGAGGATAGGTGCAGGAACTGGTTGACGGTCTCGCCGCCTCGGCTCAGTCGCGGGGCTTCGCCGGGCTGGCGCACTAGTTCAGTTGTCTTGTTCTCGCACAGGCTCATATGGCCGTCGGTGCATTGGGAGCAGTGCCCGCAGAATGCCGACAGGCAGGTGATGACATGGTCACCAGCTTCGACATAGTGCACCATAGAACCAACGGCTTCGACCACGCCGGCCGACTCGTGACCGAGCACTGCGGGACACGGATACGGGTACTTGCCTTCCATGAAGTGCAGGTCGCTGTGGCAGACACCAGCGGCCGACGTTCGAATGAGGACCTCGCGTGGTCCTGGCTCGCCTATTTCGATGTCCTCGATCTCCAGCACACCTGGAATCGAGTTCAGTACCGCAGCCTTCATGGGCTTACCCCTTGGATTTCACTATGTCGACGGCCAATCCTGCCACATCTGGTCGGTCTGGGCGCTAGTCCTGGACAACGTGGGTCGCGAACTTGTCGAGCGACCGCTTCCATTGGGCGTCGGCGATGTTGCCGTCGGCACCGACTGCGCTTGCTGCGGCCCGGCCCATCGCCAGCACATGATGCAGATTGTCGGGAACTGCAAGGCCCTGACGTCCAAACGACAAAACCTGATCGAGGTCGTGCGCCCATGTCTGGACGATCTGGCGCGCGTTCATCGTGTCGTGCTCGAACACCGGATAGACGTGCGGCAGCCTGCGAGTCTCGACATGGGTCACGTTCGGCGCTGGCAAACCAGCCCGAGACAGATCAGCACAAACGAGCTCGCCGAGCTCTGTGTCGGACGCTGTCCAGACGGCATCGTCTTGCCAGCACGCCAGTTCAGCACAGAGCACCGTCTGACCTGTGGGGTCATCGCCGCCGCGGTAGTTCTTGGGCTCCGACAGCCGACACATCGTGATCTCGGCTTCGGGGAAGTAGTGCGCGTCGAACGGTGTGTATTGGTCCTGCTCAACGACCAGATACACCAGCACCATGGCCCGAGTGCGCAGCGATCGAAGCGCTTCGACGACTGCCTCGCCTGGCAACGGAGCGACGATGCGAGCAAGAGCTGCTTGCGGGATGGTCGACAGCACGACGTCTGCCTGCATGTACTGCGCTCCGGCGCCGATCCCCACCGGACCGTCGCGGCCAAGTTCGATTCGGTCGACGACCGAACCGAGTCGCAGGTCAACGCCCGCAGCGACGGCAGCATCTGCCAAGCGCTCGGCGATCTGGCCATAGCCATGTTTGGGGTACCAGAACAGTCGTCCATCGCTTCGTGTCGCTCGCGCCACCTTGGCCACTATCCGCGCAGGCGACGAAGCTGCTACTCGCCGGTCCGCGAGCTCACGGTGGAGCTGATCGGCCCGGGCGCCGTACAGCTTGTGTGTATACGGCTCGTAGAACTCGCTGAACACCGTGGGGCCAAGCCGACGGGTGACCTCGGCGGCAAAAGAGTCACCCGTGACTCGCCGCAAGGGCCCAGTAACCGTGTCTCTGGCGACGCGAAGACTGAAGTCGAGCGGCAGCGAACGCACCATGTCGAGCGCTCGAAGCGGGAAGCCGACCCAGCGCTCACGCAGTCGAATCCGGCCGTTGCGCTCACGAGCCTGCAAGTCGTCGCCAAGCAGCCCTTTGATCCGAGCCATCGTCTGAGGATCGGTCGCTGGATGCAGCCGATGCGATCCATAGTCGACTCGTTGCCCGGCTATCTCGAAGCTGGCCGCCATGCCACCCACGTGATCGGCTGCTTCGTAGAGCACGACATCGTGACCCGCTTCGGCCGCTTCGAGCGCTGCCATCAGGCCAGCAGGACCGGCTCCCAGCACGGCAACGCTGCTCACGTTGATGACTCTACGGTGTCGCGACCCTTGGCCCGGACCGCCCAACAGCTGGCCACCAGGGCGACAGTCCAGGCGATCGTCAGGGCTGGGTTATCGAGCTCGAAGCGTTGATGGTCTGGCAACACGTACTTCCAGGCTCGATAGAGCGGATTCGTGGTGTCGCGAAAGTCAACAATGAGCGCCAATCGAGCCGTCGAGGCTTCGACCACAAGCCACAGCCAACTGAAGATGGCTACAGCACTCGCGGTCAACAGAGCAATGAGGCGCGTTCGTGATCCGTCGACGGCGGCAGCCAATGCAATCACCATGAGGGGAACGACCGGCACGACCTGGCGACCGGGCCACCACCACCCATGCATCGTGAGCGCAACCCATGTGGCGACCGCCCAACCAACCACCACCAACACCACGAGCAAGTGCCAACCGGTGCGTTTGGTACGCGCCATCCACGTGAGTGCCGCGGGTGCTGCGAGAAACGCCGGCGCCCACGCAGCGAGCCCAAAGCCTCGATCCACGAACAGCCCAACCAGACGTCGAGTTCGACCGCCGAGGTTGATCTTGGTTCCAATAACTTGCCACTCTCCATCGACGAAGTGATCGCCAGCGGCGTAGACGGTCCAGCCGCCATAGACCTGACGATGTACCACGAGATAGACCACGCCGTAGACGACCAGTGACACAACGGTCATGACCAGTTCGCGTTGGTTGCGCCGAACATGCCACAGCAGTCCGCCTGCAAGCACCGCAGCGAGCGGCACGTACTTGACCGCAAGCCACGGCAGGGCCACGACTGCGAGCACTCCCACCCACCACAACCGCCGGGTCTCCCCCATGATCGCAACCAGCGCCACCAGCACGCAGATTGCTGCTGGCATGGCTGGATAGACCTGGTTTCCGTATGCGATCAGCGGCGGGCTGAGGAAGCAGGCGGCGACTACCCCGGTTGCGGTGGGCGCACTCACTCGGAACCGGCGCTCGGCAAGGAACAACGTCAGCGCCGCGGCAACACCAGCCAGCAGCGCCATGAAGACGCGTGTTCCTACCCAGCCGCCAAGACGCATCGGAAGCGCCAACAAGATCGGAAAAAGCGGATCGTGCGGGCTCAGCCGCTGGCCCGATTCGTCGAGTTCGACCGTCTGTTGCAGCAGCTCGCTCTCGTGAAAGGGCCGATACCGCTGCTCGTCGAGTTCGTCGCTGATGTCGAGATCGAAGTCCTCGCCCACGCTGATCGCAGTGAGCAGATATTGAGGTTCGTCAACACTGATCCGAGCGCCATAGGTCGCGCGCACGTCGATCGCGGCCATTGCTACGAAGGCAACAAGACCGCCGACGAGCAGCATCCGTTTCCAGAGCGCGGCCGTCACTGCGTCATTGATGTTCGGCTCGGCGCAGGACTAACAGCCACGTGAGCACCGCAGACATGGCCACGAGCACCACCGCCATGATCCCGGTCTCGGCAACGAAGGCGTCTTCGAATGAACCGAAGATCCGGGTCGTGAGCGTTCGATAGCCAATAGGAGCAATGATCAGGCTGATGGGTAGCTCCTTCATCGTTGACAAGAGCACCAGGCCGATCGCCGCCAGGAGTCCGGGCGCCATCAACGGCAAGTCGATCGTTCGCAGCCTGCGCAAGCGCCGTGCACCCAGTGTTGCCCCGACGTCGTGGAACCGCTCGGGCACTGCCTGCACCGCCACCAGGGTGATACCCATGGCCAGCGATCCAAACCGCACCACGTACGCGAATATCAAGACCAGTTTCGAGTCGGTGAAGAAGTCGCTTGCGATACCCGATTTGAGCACCCAATAACGAAGCGACAGTGCAATCAAGATGCCGGGCAGCGCAAACGTGGCGATCACGACAGAGTGCGAGAGCGAACCGACACGACTCTTGTACCTGCCGACCAAGAAGGCGATCGGCAGCACAGCGGCCACCGCTGCGAGCGCAGCCAGCACACTTGACTCAAGTGTGTTCTGAGCCGCGCTCATCACCGCTTCGCTATCGATCGTGAGTGGGCGTCCGTTGCGTGACGCCCGCAACAACCCGTCGCTGGCCCAGTCGATGAGAGCGATCATGGGCGCTCCCACGCTAAGCGCTCCTACGGCGACCACGAACGCCGCTCCAGGAACACGCCACCTGCCCAGCGAGTAGCCGACCGATTGGGTCGAACGAGCCGACGTGGCCGTATGAGTACGTCGTTGCAGTGCGCGTTCGAATCCGACGATCACCACTGCCAGCGCCAACAAGAACAGGCTCAGCGCGAAGGCCAGAGAGGCCCGCCCGAGATAGTTCGTCTCGATCGCCCGCGTGAGCGTGTCGTACCGCATCAGCTGCACCGCACCAAAGTCACTGATCGTGTATAGGAAGACCAGCAAGGTTCCTGCCGCGACCGCCGAGGCGATTTGGGGAATCACGATTCGACGGAAGGCTTCGGCCGCGGAGTCGCCCAAGACCCGCGCGCTTTCCTCGAGCGAACCAGGCAGCCGCTGGAGACGCGCCGCGACCGGCAGGTAGACGTAGGGATAGGTGAATAGCGACAGCACCACCCAGGCGCCAAAGAACCCCCGCAGTTCGGGCGCTTGGTCGAACCCAACCGAGGTGAACAGTCCGCTGGCCAGACCACCCGGGTTGAGCGTGCGAATGAAGGCTGCGGCACCGATGAACGTGGGGAAGACCAACGGCAGCGGCAAGATTGTGCGCCACACCCGACGCAGCGGGATGTCGGTGCGGGTCGTGAGCCACGCCAATGCGGTGCCTACCAGCGCAGCCGTGAGCGCCACCGAGACCGCCAGTTTGACCGTTCGCCACAGGGGCGCAAGCGTGCGTTCGCTCGTCAGCAGCTCGAACAGGTCGGTGTCAGCCGCAGATCCGGCTGGATCGTCGTCGCTGCTGAAGTTGCGTCGAATCAGGTAGATCGTCGGGAAGGCGAACAGCGCCGCCAGGACCGCGCCGACCAACGTCAGCAGCCGCGGTGGCGTGGTGTGCGAGGTGGTCGACATCTTCTAAATTCGCTGCAAAGGCTCGCTGCGGCTGGTGCTACTGGTTGGCGATGCCGCTGGCATCGATGATCCGTGTGGTCTCTTCGAACCCACCGCCCAGAGCGTCGAAATCAACCGTGCCGATCTCGAGCGCCGACAGCGGCGGAAGTGCGTCGGTGGGTTCCACGCCGGCGGCAAGCGGGTATTCGAACGTCTCCTCGGTGAAGTAGCGCTGCACCGGTTCCGAGAGTAGATACGCCAACAATTCGTTCGCAGCATCGGCGTTGTCGGTCGACTTCGTAAGCGTTGCTGCCGTGATGATCAGTAGCGAGCCGATGTCATCGTCGGCCAGATCGTGATTCAGCGCTCGATGATCGTCGCCTGCAGCCGCGACCTCTTGGAAGTTGTAGTAGTGGTTGACCAGGCCAATGTCGACCTCGCCTCGACCAGCGGCTTCGACGACGGATCTATTGTTCGGGTAGTACTTGGCGCCGTTCGCCACCATGTCGTCGAGCCACTTCGTTGCAACATCGGTGCCTGCCTGGTCACGGAACACGGTAAACCAGTCAACGAACGATCCGTTCGTTGCCGGTAGCGCAACTCGGCCCCGCCACTTCTCGTCGGTCAGTTCAAATATCGAGTCGGGTAGTTCCGAGTCAGTGACCGCGTCGAGGTTGTAGACAGCAACTCGTTTGCGACCTGAGAACCCGACCCAGTTACCGATGACCGACCGATTCTCCTCGTCAACAAGACCGAGCACATCGTCGTCGATCTCACCAAGCAGGCCCCGAGCTTCGAGGAATCCAACCGGGCCTGGACTGCGGCTCAGGAACACATCGGCTGGTGTGCGGTCGCCCTCCTCGTCGAGAAGCAGGGCAAGCTGCGTGGAATCGGCCCAGCGGACGGCCACGCCGATTCCGGTCTCGCATGCAAACGCATCGAGGACCGGTTCGATCAGGTTTTCGGTTCGGCCCGAGTAGATCGTGACTTCTTGACCAGCATCGGCGGCGCAGGTGCCGCTAAAGATGTCGGCGGCCAGACCGTCGAGCGTGCGCTCTGTCGATGAGCCGCCGCAGGCTGATGCGAACAAGGCGACAAGCGCGAAAGGAGTCAGAAGACGCATCAAGAGATTCGGTCGAAACCGGACTGCCGTAGACATGCTGCGGCATGGTAGCGCGAGATTTAGCAAAGTCGTAAAGCTTGCCTAACTCTCTAGAGTGTGCGTGATGAACTTTCTTGCGTCGGTCCGCTCTCGCCTTCCCGTCCAGACCTTGCTCCTGGTCGGCGTCGGCATTGGGTTCGTGGCCGCAGTCATCGTTGCCGGATCGATCGACGGTGCTGCATTGCGCACGGCGGCCTCGAATGCGCGCCAGGATCCGGCCGGGCTATCGCTTGCACTGGCGGCCTTCGGCGCGGCCTTCTTGCTGCGTGCTCTTGCGTGGCGCCGCGTCTTGCCCGGGCTGCCACTCGGCCAGGCGAGTGCCGCCATCCATGCCACGCTCGGCGCAAACCACATTCTGCCGTTTCGACTTGGCGAACCAGTGCGCGTTCTCAGCGCAGTTCGGCGCGCCGGGATCGGCATCGAAGCAGCCACTGCGTCGACCATCACACTACGCGCTGCTGACATGTTGACCGTGGTGACCCTGGGTGCGATCGTCGCCCCGGCGGCATTCTTTGACCTCCTTGGCTGGTTCGGCTGGGCATGCGTCGCAGCCATTGCGCTTGTCGCAGTCGCGGCCTATCTCTGGTTGTCCAGCCTTGCCAAGAAACGGCTTGAGATCGTGATGCCCGGCCTTGCAGTACTTACCTTTTCTGCCTCGGCGTGGCTACTCGAAGCCGTACTGGTGTGGCAAACCGCTCAGTGGGCTGGCATCGATGCCAGCTGGTCAGCAGCGATCTTGGTCACCACGGTGGCAGTAGCTGCCCAGATCGCAGCGTTCGCCCCTGGCGGGTTCGGCACATACGAGGCCGCTGCGGTCGCGGCGTGGATAGTTGCGGGCTATGACCCGTCGGCCGCACTCATTGCTGCACTCACCGCGCACGCACTGAAGACTGCGTACTCCCTCGTCGCCGGCACGGTCGCGGTGTTCCTACCCGCCCCAACCCTGCTCGGTCGATTCCGACTGCCCAATTCGACCACGGTTCAAGCGCCAGCTCAGAACGCCCCCGCCGACCAGCTCGATGACTCGCCGGTGCTGCTGTTCATGCCTGCGTTCAACGAGCAAGACGCCGTTGGCGAGTGCATCAAGCGAGCGCCAGCGCAGGTGCATGGGCGCCGGGTCGATGTGCTCGTCGTCGACGATGGGTCACACGACGATACGGCGCGTGTTGCCCGCGATGCTGGGGCCCAAGTGCTGGAACTCGGCCAGAATCATGGCCTCGGCGCTGCAGTGCGGGCGGGCTTCCAGGCCAGCATTGAGCGCAATGCCGCAGCAATTGTCTTCTGCGATGCCGACGGTGAATATCCACCCGAAGAGCTCGCCAACCTGGTCGAGCCAATAGTAGAGGGCCGCGCCGACTATGTCGCTGGAAGTCGGTTCTCAGGTCGCATCGACCACATGCAGCCACATCGCCGGTTCGGGAACATCGTGTTGACTCGTGCGCTCTCGTTCATCGCCCGCCGCAAGATCACCGACGGGCAAAGCGGCTATCGCGCCTTCTCCCCCGAGGCGGCGCGATCAGCGGAGATCATCCATGATTTCAACTATGCCCAAGTCCTGACTTTGGACTTGATGGCCAAGGGTTTTCGCTATGAAGAGGTGCCAATCAGCTACCACTTCCGCACGACTGGCGAGTCCTTCGTCAAGCTCGGCAGCTACCTACGCAATGTCGTTCCTGCCATCTACAAAGAGCTCAACCGCGCGTAGTCTGCGATCTGCTTCTTCAGGCGTGGTCGCGCAGCATCTTGCGCAGTTCGAGTTAATGTTCTTCGTCGGTCGCAATGAGCCCACGGGCGAATTCTTCGAGAGACACCGACCGATCTTCGACGACCGCAAGCAGGCCTCGATAGAGCTGCACGGCACGCAACTCGTGTTTGTTCCGAAGGCTGGTCATCTAGCGGCTGCGAGCCTGCGAGGTCACCGGCAAGAAACGCAAACAGGCCAGCAAGCGAATTGCTGCGCCTAAAAAGTTCACCAAGGGTAAAAGGTCACATTGCAATGACCGTAAGGCATACCTTATGGTACACCACAACCATGGCTCACTCTGAAGGAATACGAGACACTGATGAACCGGTCAATCACATTGCTCCTCGCAATCGGATGCACGCTCGCACTGCTCGTTAGCGCATGTGGAGGTGGCGACGATGGCGCCGAGGTCCGAGAACTTGGCAGCGACGGCGGCTCCACGTCGGCGTCGGCTGGGTCAGCCTCGAGCTCAGCGTCTTCTTCGGGGGTTAGCCCAGCCGACACCGCCGACACCCCTGGCGATGGTGGCTACGAGTACGCATCAAACGTCGACAGCCATCGACTGGTCGTGGCCGACATCTGCGACATTGCCGAAGCTGTCGACGATTTCGATTGGGACACCGTTGAAACGCTGTACCGCGACGGCAAGAACTCGGTCAACAGCGACGGTTCGGTTCGCACCATCGGCGGGTTTGCCGCTCGCGACGACCGCGACCATGGCCTGAACGACTACTACGGAACACCAGCACCGCTCGACGAGTTCGTCACCTCGGCAATCGATGGCACCGGCGACTTTGCGGGCGAATCCGACAGTGTTCGCGCCCAAGGCGTCGAAAAGGGAATCCAAAATCAGACCATGGTGGCCTGGACCATTCATGAGCTGAACAGTGCGCTGGCAAAGGCCGACGACGGAAACTTCGACATTGCCGAAGGCGCCGTCCACAACTGGGACGAAGGCTGGGCGTTCTTCCACGGCGCCGAGCCGGGTTGCGCTCCGTACGCCACTGGCGACAAGCGGGCTGCGAACTTTGGCACGGTGGGCGCCGATGACGCAACTGCACTCGCAAACGAGGGACTCCTTGCAGCGATGATTGAGGGCCGAGATGCCCTTGTCGCTGGCGATGCCGGCGGCGCACGTAACGCAGCCGACGAAGCGATCCGCAACCTGGCTATCACCTACAGCCAGGCAACGATTCGCTACGCCCATCTCATTGCAGGCGACCTCGCCGAAGGCGACAATGAAACCGCACGGGTACACCAGGCCGAGGGCTACGCGTTCTGGCGAGTGATGGAGCCGGTGCTCGTCGGCGCCGGGGCCGATGGCGACGCCATCAACGCAATCCTGGATCTAGCCAACGAGCCGGGTGCAAACGGCACCGCCGCCGACATCCGCCAAGCCCTCGCCCCCGCATGGGAAACGCTCGGCATCTCCGAGTCCGACATCGGAACCCTCGACGGCGAGTAGGCGGTGCAAGCCGCCTGTTAAGCCGTCCTTACAAGACGTTGCTGTTAGGGTGACATTATGGCCTACGACTCGACCGAGCATCATCCTGCCTTCGAGGAGTACACCGAGACCATTTACGAACTCGCCGAAGACGGCATCGTCGTCATCCAAGCGCGTATTGCGGAGCGGCTCGAGGTATCACGTCCAGCGGTGTCCGAAATGGTCCGGCGAATGGAAAGCGAAGGCCTTGTCACCGTCGACGACACCGGCCAGATTTCGCTCACGACCTCTGGCAACTCGCTTGCGACCACAATCGTGCGCCGTCACCGCTTGGCCGAGCGGTTCCTGACTGACATGTTGGGACTTAACTGGACCGCAGCGCACCACGAAGCTGGGCGCTGGGAGCACGTCATCTCTCCGGTCGTCGAAACCGCCATGTTGCGCGTGCTCGAAGATCCCACCACGTGCCCGCATGGCAACCCCATCCCCGGCAGCGCGTACCTCGAACCCGAGAACACCATGGTGCTGGCCAAGATCGACGCAGGAAACGACTTCGAGGTCGTACGCATCCCCGAAGAACTCGAGTTCGAGCACGGCCAACTCGAGTTTCTCGAAGCCGCCGGCATCATGCCCGGACGCATCGGCACCATGCTCTCTATCGCCCCCGACGGCACCGCAACGGTGAGTGTCGATGGCACCCCGGTGGGCGTCGGAAGCAACACCGTCAGCCGCATCGTGGTGACCGCTGCATCGTGACCGATGCGCCACGCGCCGCTGGCGTGTCCATTTCTCATCTCGAACATGCCTACGACGGCGACGTCGTGCTGCACGATATCGACCTCGAGATTCCGTCGCAGCGCTCGGTGGCGCTCCTGGGTCCAAGTGGCTGCGGCAAGACCACGCTGCTCCGACTCATCGCCGGGTTGAGCCGGCCCCGAAAGGGTTCGATTCGCATCGGCGACCGCATCGTTGCCGACGCAAACACGTGGGTACCGCCAGAACGCCGCCGGGTTGGCATGGTCTTTCAAGACTGGGCGTTGTTCCCCCATCTCAGCATCGAAGCCAATGTCGGCTATGGCCTACCCCGCGGCGAGCGCAACGGCGAGCGAGTCCGCAGTGCGCTGCACCGGGTCGGTCTTCAAGATCTCAGCACTCGCATGCCAGCGACCCTGTCAGGAGGCCAGCAGCAACGCGTTGCGCTGGCTCGCGCGCTGGCTCCTGAGCCTTCGATTTTGCTGCTCGACGAGCCATTCTCGAACCTCGACACCTCGCTACGGATCGAGGTCCGATCCGAGGTTCACCGATTGCTGCACCAGCTTGGTATAACCGCCGTCTTCGTCACCCATGATCAAGAAGAAGCATTCATCTTGGGCGACGAGGTCGCGGTCATGCGCGACGGCCACATCGTCCAAATGGCGACACCCCAGACGCTGTACACCGAGCCAGCCGATCGCAAGGTCGCCGAGTTCGTGGGGTCGGGTTCGATCGTGCCCTCTATCGCTCGTGGCGGGGTAGCGAGCTCGCCAATAGGTCCGGTCGCAGTAGGCGCCCCTGATGGCGACGTGGACTTGTTGTTTCGACCCGAGCAACTGTCGATGGTTCAGGGCAGCGATGCAGTCGTCGATCTCGTGGAGTACTACGGCCACGACACCATGGTCTTCGTGAAGATCGGCGACGCGCTCTTGCGGGTGCGGTGCAGCCCGACGGTAAATGTTCGACGGGGCGACCGAGTCGGTGTGCGCTTCATTGGAACCCAAGCATTGTGCTTCCCCGCCGAGCCCACATCCTGACTGCTGGTCGGGCGAAGAGTTGGGCAGGGACCAGTACTGCACCTACGTTGGTCTAGACCGAATCCTGCTGCTGAGGAGACCCCAAGGTGACTGTTGATCTGCGACAAGAGGTCAAAGAATGGCTCAACACGCACTGGGATGGCACCAAGTCGAAGGACTTTCTGGAACGAGTCGTCGACGACGAGTGGGCGGCGCCGAGCTGGCCCGTCGAGTGGTTCGGCCGCGGCCTCTCCCCCGACGAGGGCCACGTCATCGCGCAAGAATTCGCAGCCGTTGGTGCACCGGGGGCCGGCCAGGACATCACCAATCTGTGGGCGAACACGGTTTTGGCCTTCGGCTCAGACGAACTGCGCTCGACCCACATACGAGATCTCATGTTGGGGCGGACCAACATGTGCTTGTTGTACTCCGAGCCAGGTGCTGGATCTGATCTTGCCGGGCTGCAGACCAGAGCCGAACGCGACGGCGATGAGTGGGTCATTAACGGTCAGAAGGTCTGGACATCGATGGGCCGCAACGCCGACTTCGCGTTCCTGATCGCCCGCACCGACTGGGACGTGCCCAAACACCGCGGCATAAGCTTCTTCTTCCTGCCGATGAAACAGCCAGGCGTCGAGGTGCGTGCACTGCGCCAGGCCACCGGCGACTCGCGATTCAACGAGGTCTTCTTGACCGACGCCCGGGTGAGTCACGCCAACATGCTCGGCGACCTCGGTCAAGGCTGGTCCGTGCTCCAAACCGCGCTCGCCTATGAACGAGCCGTGATGGGCGAATCGAGTCGCAGGCGCAAGAATCAAGACGACTCGAATGCCGTGCGGTCCTCTGACGATGAAGCCGACGCACCCATTCCGGATCTGTCACTCGTCGAACTTGCGCAGTCGACCGGCAAATCAGATGACCTGGTTGTTCGCCAACAGCTCATGGCGCTGCACAGCTTGGTGCAGGTCAACACGTGGAACGGAGCTCGCGCCAAGGCCGAACTCGAACAAGGCACATCGTCGTCGATCGTCTCGCTCGGAAAACTTGCGATGTCACGCATCTTGCACACCGCAGGTTCGCTGCAAGCAGAACTTCTCGGCGCCGAGGGCATGATCGGCGGCGCCGACTCGCCCCGATCGGCCGACGCAACCTACGCCATGTTGAACGCGTTCTTCACGTCGATCGGCGGCGGCACCGACCAAATCCAGCGCAACATCATCGGCGAACGAGTCCTCGGGCTACCACGGGAGCCAGAGGTCGACAAGGGCAAACCGTTCCGAGAGGTCCGCAAGGCGGTCGTCGCCGACTCGTGAGCGATCCCGTTCGAGCTCACCTCGTTGCGAACGCCAAGTATCACGACACCGACTACGCCCGACTCCAGTTACTGACGCTGCTGGGCGAGTTCCCCGACGTGCGGACCACCGTGGCCCAGACGTTCGGCGACACCGACTCGCTCGCTTCGAGCGACTTCCTGATTACCTACACCTGTGACCTCCGGCCAACCGATGCCGAGGCGCAAGCTCTCTCGGACTTCGTGAAGTCAGGAAAGCGCTGGGTTGCGCTGCACGCAACCAACGCATTGCTCGACTTTGGCCCCAACGGCGTGAAGTGCGCACCGGGCCACGATCTCTTCATGGAAACAATGGGAAGCCGGTTCATCGCCCATCCGCGTATCGAGCCCTACACCGTCACGAATGCCGACCCAACGCACCCGTTGGTCGCTGGCATCGACCCGTTCATCGCTACCGACGAGCTCTATCTGTGCACCTACAGCGAGGGCGTTCATCCGCTCCTCGAAACCCGATTCAGCGGCACCTTCAAAGGCGGCTACGTCGACAACCAGTGGCCCGACGACGACCCTCGCCTGGTCGCCTACCTCCACGACTACGGCAACGGTCAGGTCTACTACCTGACCCTCGGCCACTGTTGCGGGGTGCATGACATGCGGCCTTTGCAAGACAAAGCCGAAGTCGTCCGCGGCTCATGGGAGAACCCCACCTACATGGAACTGCTACGCCGAGCAATCAGCTGGGCGGCCGAGTAATCGGGGTAGTACCGATTCGGGGTCCTGGATACACAAGGAACCGCGGGCGCCTCATCCTGTCTTGCTGCTTCCCTATCGACGGTCCCTCGGACCCTTGTTTGGGGTAGATCTAGTAAATGGACAGTTCGCGTCGGTCTGAAGCGATGCTGATGAAGAGCTACTGACCGACTCGTCCGTCGATGCGCTCGCGAATTATGTCGGCGTGTCGGAGGTGTTGCGCATACTCGACAGCACCGACGCGTCGTCACAGTTTCGTAGCGCTTAGCGCACCATCCTGACCATCTGCTCCGCCTACCCGAGTCGCACCGACCACCGCCGAGTTCGATCGCTGTCGTCGACATCAATCATCCCGGTGATTTGCGATATCGCATGAGGCCGAAGTGGGGCGGTCTCGACGTCAGACGAGTCGTGATTCCGGGCTACCGATATGTGCGGGCTTCGAGCGTTGGCCGATCGACGGCTGCAATCGAGTTTGCTCGCTATGGGCGAGTGGTCGCGAATATGAGGCCTGCGATGGGGCCGTTATAACGCACCCGTCTGAGGTTCGAGGTCGTGATTTTGTGGTGCCGATATGTGCGCCTTAGAGGGCTCAGGCGACGTCGAGGAACTTGCGGAGCGCTTCGCGGATAACTGCGCTGGTTGTGGTCGCCTCGGCCTCGGCCCGGGCTTCAATTGCTGCTCGTAGCTCCGGGTCAATACGTACAGGAACGACAACGGCAGGACCTGAACCCATCGCTGGTCGACCTGGCCTGCGCTGCTGTTTCAGCGTTTCGACGTCGTAGTCGGTTGTTTCGACTTCCACAGCGAGCGCGTCGAGTTCGGTGTCGGTGAGTGTGCGACCAGTTCGAGTGCGGCGTGTCATAGCTGGTCATCACCTGTAGGGAGTAGATCGAAGAAGGTTGGTGGAAGTCGCATGGCGTGAATTACTAGGTCGACGTCATCGAGTTGCAGCCAGATGATCTTGAGGAGGTTGCCGGCAGGGTCAGGGCCGATGGCGAGCACCTTTGGTGGATCGGCGTGCGGGTCGAGATCGATGACCGCGACTGCGTTGTCAACTTCGTGCATGATCGAGTCATGTCTGAGACACTGCCGCTGGCGACCGTGAAGTCGAAGTTCTCCGAAATGGTCGACCGCGTCGAGCACACCCACGACCGGATCATCGTCACCCGCAACGGCTGTCCCGCTGCCGTTCTCATCAGCCCCGAGGAACTCGAATCGCTCGAAGACACACTCGAGCTGCTCTCCGACCCCCACGCGATGCGCCAACTCGACGAGTCTCGCCAGGCCTATGCAGAAGGAGACTTCGTTACCGGTGACGAACTCCGCGTCCGCTACCTTGCCAGGTGAATCCTGAGGAACCGGCTTACACACTGCGCGTCGCCGGTCCTGCCGAACGACAGCTCAACCGGCTGCCCGCAGGCGCCGCCGCAGCAATCGTCGAATTCATGCTCGGAGCGCTGCTCGACAACCCGCATCGCCTCGGCGGAGAGCTACAACGCGAGCTCGCAGGCATGCGCTCTGCTCGACGCGGCATCTATCGCATCATCTATGAGATCGACGACACCGAGCGATTAGTGATCGTGTACCGCATCGAGCACCGATCGACGGCCTACCGACCCCGCTGATAAGGCACCGCCCGATGACCGCCACCCCGGTCGCTCCTGCTACCGCCTCGCATCCGGTGAAGCGTCACCATGTCGCTGGCTTAGGGTCCGAAACCGATTGAACGGGCTGCACTTGACATGTCGTCAGGTTCATTGCGTCGCGAGTTAATCGGACAGGTTTCGAACCATGTCGACTAAGCGACGGAGCGAACCGTTGGTCACCCTTCTTGCGTTTCTGGGAGCACGAAGTCGAACCTGGGGTCAGTCAGCAGTTCTTCGCATAGCAATTCTTACTCAGACCGCTCGATCTCAAAGGGCTTCCAACTACATGCGCCGCTCATTCCCGCATCGACTGCGCAAGACTTGAGCAGTTCGTTCAACGACGCAAGCGTGGGCAGCGAGAAGACCCCTGACCCCTGATACTCGCCAAAACTTGACGCAAAATATGGGATTGCCCCCAGAAACTCAACGGAGGCACTACCCATGCGATCGGTATACCAATTTCGGATGTTGCCAGTAAGTCGATACTGCGTTCCTCCATGCCCACGAGATTCTCGGGAACGAGTGTGCCACGAAGCTGTTCGGCCCAAATTTGGATCCCTTTGGTCCACTTATCGAGATCCTCGCTGAGGGGCGCAAAGGACTCCGAGAGGTGGCGGGGCATCTCCTGAAACGCCGCAAAGAGTTCACTGTGCATTGCAGCAAAGTTAGCCGGGCTGCCATCGGCGGGCCGAGACAATTCCGGGTCTCCATAGAATCCGTTTGTGGGCAGTAGCTATCGGACCTTGTGGTCGAGGTAACCAGGCTTGTGTATATACCAGGCGCAAGAGGCCACGAGAGCGGAGACCACTCGTCGTCAGTCAGCGCCATTGCTCAGAAGCAAACCCGCAACAAGTCCTGGTTTCTTGTCAGACTTCGCACTCAGAAACTCTGGGTAGTCACTGAAGATTCGTCCGAGTATGTCTCTTGTGATGACAAGAACCTGTTGGGCCTGCTCGCCACAGTCCTGCCCCGGATCAGCACCATGGACGATGCGGCTGCGCAACGTGTAGAACTTTTTGACGGTCTTCTGAATGCTCGTCCTTTCCGCTTCACTGCTTCCGAGGATGCGGGCGATACTCAGTGAGATCCCAAACGCTATTTCTCCCCTGACCAGTCCCAAAAAGGTTTTCCCACGCGATTACACAATTTACGATCTGGTCGGCTGGATCATTGCGGTGCAGGATCGCTCGTTCGATGCGCCGCAGCGCTATCGAACCTGTTGTAACTGGGGTGTTTACGACTTGCTCGAACCGCTCGGACCATTCAGCCACTTCGCTGCTAGTTGCGAATGTTGGGAACTCGGCCGTCCATTGGGCGCCAAGTTGGAGCGTGTTCTGGGCAATTGCATCCAAGGACGTCTGAGCAATCTGTCTCACACTCGCAAGTTCGTCGCGTCCAAAGGCAAGTAGCGCCGAAGTAACAAGATCCAGTTCGAGTTGCTTAAAGACTCTGCGACGAGACTCGATTCGTTCGCTGTAGTCGCCTCCCACGGCACCAACTCGCTTTGCGTGCTGAGGCGCCGCAAGTTCAATAATTAAGGCAGGCGATCCCTCTTCGCCCCACGCAGGTATCCAGCCGACCGGGACGAGCACCCCGACCTCTTCCCGCCATGGCACAAGTTCTAGGTCGCCGAGTCTGTGCGTGCTTCCCTTTGGAAGGGCAATTCCTCTGAACACAAACAGCGCGGATGATTGATCTACGCCGCCGAGCGTGCGGACTGCTCGCTCAGTTTCCGTTTTGACAGCATCAACGAATCCCGCCAGTGTTGGCGGGCCAAAGATTCGGGAGCGTTTGAACCCCGAGACGAAAAGTGATCCGGCGAGCCCTCCTAGGTGCAGTTTCGAGTCGTACGCCCAGTTGGAAGTCTCGATGTGTTGTGAGCCAATTGGCTCATCGGGGTCGAGCCTTAATCCGAGATCAGTGGTGCTAGCCAGCAGCGCTAGAAGGCGTTCGTTGCGCTCTGATGGAATGACAGCTGCGAGAAAGGCTCTGGGCTCTCGTTCACCGCTGCTCACGAAACTGTGACCCAAGGCCCCAAGCCCCAGCTGAAGGAGGAGCCGGGGATACCATTCGACGGCCAGGCGGACGAGTTCTGCTTCAAAGTCGTCTACGGCCGCTTCACGACTATCGACGTGATTTGTAAGCGACAACAGCCGGTTGTGATCCGACTCCCTCAGTTCGATCAGTGCTCCGTCGATTCCAAGCTGGTTGGGGTCGGCAGCGACGGTGGATAACAGGTGTCGGGCTAGTTCCTCGATTCGGTCTTGCTCGGCCTTACCAGCAGGCCACCAGTCGCCGTCGCTAAGCTCGCAATTCAATGCGAACTTGAAGATGGCATCACCGAACCAGCGCATGGCAACGCCCACTGCCTCGGAAACTCGCTGGTTGTCGGATTGAGTCACGAAGATATTGTCGCATGCCAGTGCAACAGGAATTCCGCCCAGGTGTTTCGGGCTCGTGGGCATGCCCTCGAACCATTTGTCCGTTGGCGACGGTTGTGTATTCCGGGGACCATGGGCGCTTGTCTAACTACGATCGCAGGTGAGACGACTACCTAGAGCGGGAACTGATGACGAAAATTAGCTTGCACTATAGGGGTCCCTTGAAGTCCGGCAAGAAGTCAAACCCGAAGCATAAACATCAGATTCGTCTCGATCTACATTCGCAGCTTGCCGCCGCAGCCAACGGTTCGCCCTTTGGCATACGCTTATTTCAGGCAGCCGATAAGGGAGGATTCAACGACGCTGCGAGGCAACAACTGCTGGTCGAACGACCAAGTCACCTGTACCTACCCCTTTGCCAGCCCATCAGCGACCGCCACCTGGCTGGCATAACAAAAACCCGCGAAATCTCGAACTGGCTCGAACGGCACAGGAACGAACCACCAACGGTCGAGTTGAGTCTGATGATCTATCGGTCCGGCAGTCCCGGCAGCGTCTTCAACGATAAGTTTGATATCGACAATCGACTCAAGACACTGTTCGACGCGCTGCATCCGCCACAGGCCGACGTTGCGTTGCCTGTGATCCCAAGCGATCCCGATCCTGTGGTCTGCTTGTTGACCGACGATTCACAGATCACTGCTCTTGATATCTCGACGCACCAACTGCTTGCCCCAGCGAACGACGATGAAGTCGTTCTAGTACTCGAAGTTCGCACCTTTGGCTGCGGCCTCATCGATCGCCACTATGGAGCCTGACCACGGGGGCGGGTCCAAATGGGGACAGCTCGCAACCATGTTGACAATTCATCGATTTCATTGCATCTCGAGTTAGTCGGACTTGAACCGGTCGGCCAGAGGTGGGATATCGGTATCGAAGATCAGAGTTATCGTGCATAACAAGGCTGATAAATGGCGGGTTTCGAGTTGTTTGACGAACACCTGTTCGATATCATGCAGCCATGACTTCGAGCCCTAGTTTGAGCAGTTCAACTGCCCATATCGGGTTGATGGCGCCACTCACTTCCGCGGTTGTGGAGCTGCGTGAGCGTGACCTGGATTGGCGGGCATCTGCAGAGCTCACCCAGATTCTCGACGCCACGTCTGGGTTGCAGTCACAGCTCGATTCGTTGATGGCAATGGCGGTGGTCGCCGGAACTCGTGCGGCAGTCCACAAGCAGCAGAAGTACAACTACCACAACATCGCCCAGATGGTGGCCGATCGCACCGGCGCTGATCCGGCACGAGTGCGGCGCTTGGGTCGACTCGGTGAGTGGGTCGACGAGTTCAGCGACTTCAACGAAGCCTGGGCCGATGGCCTGTTGCTCACCGAGCACATCGACATGATCCGCAAAGTTGCCGACAATTCCCGCACCCATTCTGCCCTGCTGCGAGATCAGCAGCTGTTCATCGAATGGGCCTGCGACTACGACTTTCATGACTACACCCAGTGCTGCGGCGCGTGGGTCAATGCCAACGATCCCGACGGCGAGATTCCCAAAGAACAGACCGCCAAGACCTACTTCCGAGCCCGCAAGCATGCTGACGGCAGTGTCAAGCTCGACGGCTACCTCGACCCGCTCAGCGGTGCTGCATTCATGACGGCGTTCAACCAAGAAACCCAGAAGCTCTTTCGCGCCAAACAAGACAGCGACAGTCCGCTGCAACTCGATCTGGGCAAGCAGGGTGCTGATGCGCTCATGAACCTGATCGTGCGAGGCCACAAAAACACCAACGGCACCGAAACCACCCCGCTGATAAACATTGTCATGAGCCAATCGGTCGCCGCTGATCTGCTCGATCGCATGCGCCGCCCCGTCGGCGAATCGTCTACGCCCTTTCCCATCGCCTTCGATGACATCGACGGGCGATGCGAACTCATCGACGGCACCCAGCTGCATCCGCACTTCGCCATGCAAGCCTTGGCCACCGCCGACTTCCAACGCCACATCATCGACGCCAAAGGCCGTATTCTCGACAGCTCGGTCAACTCCCGGTTCTTCTCCAAAGCACAGAAACATGCGCTACGGATCCAAGCCCGGGGGCGATGTCGAAAACGGGGCTGTGATGCGCCCTTCCCCTGGCTCGAAGCCGACCATCGGGTCGCCCGAAGCCGAGGCGGGCTCACCGAAATGGCAAACGGTCAAATGCTCTGCCGGC
>ENA-ORXR01002017-ORXR01002017.1-marine-metagenome-genome-assembly--contig:-NODE-2017-length-20140-cov-4.145841_pt1 | contig 20140 bp, 16 predicted proteins | sample MGYA00237866_ERZ511479 | MGnify/ENA metagenome assembly ERZ511479 | reverse complement strand
ATCCCGGTACAAACGTTGTTTCTCGACCCTCAGGCGATCGGTGACGCACCGTGGTATGCGGGATTGTTGTCGAACGTCGGCATCCTCTGCTGGACCGTCGCCGTGGTTGCGGCCGCAGGTGGCGGCTGGGTGGCGGCACAGACCAACCGGCCGTCGGCGGCCACCTTTCTACGGAGCGGTGCGCTCGCGACCGCAATACTGCTCATCGATGATCTGTTGCTGCTTCATTCGACTGGGCTACCGCGGCTGATCGGTACCCCGAAGCTCGTCAACATCGCGTTTGTCATCGCACCAAGCGCGCTGTGGGCCGTGACCCAGCGCAACGAAATTCTGCGCACCCGGCGCACGATCCTGTTCGCAGCGGTCCTGGCGCTGGCGGTGTCGGTCGTGGCCGACCGGCTCGTTCGGGACGCAGCCTCGGGACCCATCATCGAAGACGGCGCCAAGCTCTTCGGCATCGTGGCCTGGATGCTGTACTTCGTGCTGACAAGTCGCGATATCGCTCGGTCCACCATCAACACCGCTCTGCTGTCCGATCGTGCTGAAACTGCTTCGCCCCGACCCGGTGAACAGCTCGCCTCGAGGATCCACACGCCGACCGGGTGATTGCTCGCCGCAAGCGCAACTGTTGGCCGACCGCGAATGGATGCGCCCCACCCAGATGGTTGCGGCATACTGACCACCTTGGGTCTCCTCTCGGTCCGGCATCGGCCGCTGACCATCTCTCTGCTCGCGGCAACGGCGCTCATCTCCTACGCCAATCTGTCGGTCTCGGCCGGACTACCGGCTATTGGTGACGACCTCGGCAATGTCGCGCTTCTGCCATGGGTGATCACCGTCGAGTTGCTGGCGGCAGCCATTGCGGTGCTGGGCATCGGGCCCATCGTGGACAGTCGCGGGGTTCGCAGCGTCTTTCGCATCGCCATGATTGCCTTCGTCGCTGCGTCTGTTGCGTGTGCGATCGCCCCCAGCATGGAAGCACTCGTGCTGTGTCGTATTGCGCAAGGCATTGCCGCTGGCGGTGTGCTCGGCAGCGCCGTTTCGACCATCGGATTGGCCTACGAAGAGTCGCTGCGCCCCAAGGCCTACGCAGCGATTTCGGCGGTGTGGGGCGTGATGGGCATCGGCGGACCAGCCGTGGCCGCCGTGGTGATCAGCGTGTTCGGCTGGCGGTCATTGTTTTTCGTCTCGGTGCCGGTCGGAGCCATTGCGACCGCTATTGGTTGGAACCATCTGCCGGGGCCACGGGCCGAGAACGTGGCCGAACGCACCTTTGATCGGCGCGGCTTGGCAATGGTCGCGCTCGTGACCACAGGGCTGTTGTTGGCGGCGTCTCTCGGCTCGATCTGGGCGTGGCCCTGGCTGGCCTTCGCTGCCGGAACAGCAGTCATCTATGTTCGCCACGCTCGTAATGACCTCGATCCCGTCGTACGGCTGAACCATCTGACGTCGGTGCGCTGGCGCTACATGCACATCACGTCGACCATGGCCGTGGCCGGCGGAACCGGAGCAACTGCGTTCTTGCCGGTATATCTGCGAGGGGCGCGTGGCGCCACCGAGGGTCAAGCGGCGTTCTCGGTGCTGTTTCTCGTGATCGGCTGGTCGACAGCCGCCTTCGTCGCCAGCAAAGCGCAAGAGAAATTCCATGCCGCTCTCGTGGTACAAGCCGGGTCGATGATGCTGGCGACAGCGACCTTGGCGGCAGCGCTGTCGGTGGCATTTCGGGTACCGATCCCGATCCTGCTCGCCAGCCTGTTCTTCATGGGTTCGGGAATCGGCACCATCACCACTGGTGGACTCACGTTGTTGCAGGGTCGAGCGTCGGCCAGCGAGATGGGCCGGGTCACCTCGGCGCACCAGTTTCTTCGATCACTCGGCTTTGCCTACGGCGCTGCAGTCGGCGGCGCCGTCCTGTTCTTCGTGGTGTCGTTGCAGATTGGCGACGTCGAGGCCATTCGCGACCTGCTCGGCGGCGACGACACCCTCCTGAACGATGGCGCGATCGCAGCATTGCAAGACGGCTTCGTCTGGGCCCTGGCAGCCAATGGCGTATTCACCCTGATCGCATTGGTGTCGGCTTTTCGATTGGTTCGGAGCCGGGACCAGTTCCCCGCTCCCGACTTGGTAGCCACGTAGCCGGCAGGCCGCACCTGGGTGCACACTGAACTCTGGTGAGAGTGCGCGACCACGCACACATCAACCGCGACGGCCGATGTCACAGGAACCGCATCGGCCGACGATTCCGCCGCTACGTCGGTCGCCGCGGCCAGTGGGTCGGTGCCGCCCTTGGCTGTCAAAGGGTCTCACCAGACGACCCCGGTGGCAGGATTGTTGTTGCTAACAGGGTCTAGAAAAACACATGCCGGCATTCTTCCGCACCCTGCTTGGGCTCGGAAGTATCGCCATCGCCCTGTCGCGAACTTGGCGACCCGTCTAACGTCGATGAGATGCCGCTGTCGCATCTCAAAGTGCTCGACCTGACCCTGGCTCGCGCTGGGCCAACGGCGGTGCGTCAGTTTGCCGACTGGGGAGCCAACGTCATTCGCATCGAACCACCATTTGCGGGCGACTCGTTGACCGGAGATGGCGAAGATGACCCAGACTTCCAGAACCTGCATCGCAACAAGCGAGCGATCGCACTCGACCTGAAGCACCCCGACGGCCATGCACTGTTCATGGAACTGGCGGCGGGTGCCGATGTGATCATCGAGAACATGCGGTCCGATGTGAAGCACCGGCTCGGTATCGATTACGACTCTGTCGCTGCCATCAATCCGGGCATCGTGTACGGGTCGCTGTCGGGCTTCGGCCAAGACGGGCCCGACGCCAACCGGCCCGGTGTCGATCAGATCGCCCAGGGCGTGGGCGGGCTCATGTCGATCACCGGCATCCCCGGACAGGGACCAGTACGCGTCGGCATTCCGATCTCGGACCTGGCGTCGGGGATGTACCTGGCCATGGGTTGTCTCACCGCGCTACTCGAACGAGAGAAGTCCGGCCGGGGCCAGTGGGTCACGACCTCGCTGCTCGAGGCACAGATCGCCATGCTCGACTTCCAGGCCGCTCGTTGGACCATGAAGGGCGACGTGCCATCGCAGGCTGGCAACGACCACCCGACCCTGATCCCCATGGGCACGTTCCCCACCGCCGATGGCCATATGAATCTGGCCGCCCCGAACACGGGTCGTTTCAGGCAACTGTGCGACGTCATCGGCGCCGGGGCCCTCGCCGATGATCCGAACTACGCCACCAGCGCACTGCGTTCCGAGAACCGAGACACCCTGAATGCCTCCATTGGCACCCACACGAGTAGCCAACCAACCAGCCATTGGATCACGGTGCTGAACCAGGCTGGCATCCCGTGTGGTCCAATCAACAGCATCGACCAGACGTTTGCCGATCCCCAGGTACAGCACTTGGGCATGTCCACGCCGATCGATCATCCGCGACTCGGCGAGATCACTATCGTGCGTCATGCCGTGTCGATGAATCGCACTCCGCACAGCATCAGCCGCCACTCCCCCGACACCGGCGAACACACCGATGAAATACTGGCCGAAGCCGGCCTGAGTAAAGACAGAATCGCTGCGCTCCGAGCGAGCGGCGCAATCCAAGGAACCAGAGAACGATGGAACTAGAACTCGACACGCCATTCATGCAGGCCCATGTCGCCGACGGCATTGGTTGGCTGACCTTCAACAATCCCGATCGCCGCAATGCCATGAAACTCGAGATGAACCATGCAGTCGTGCAGATTCTCGAAGCGTTCGATGCGTCTGACGACGTGCGCGTGGTGGTCATGAGAGGCGCAGGCGACAAGGCATTCGTGTCCGGGGCCGACATCTCCGAATTCGACCAGCACCGCTCCACACCAGAGGGGCGGGCCAACTTCGAACAGGCCTGGGCGGGCGCCGACCGGGCATTCACCAATCTTCGCAAACCACTCATCGCCATGATTCGTGGGTACTGCATCGGTGGCGGGCTGGCCACCGCGCTGCAGTCCGACCTGCGGGTGTGTGCCTCTGACTCGCAATTCGGCATACCCGCAGCACGACTGGGTCTTGGCTACACCTTCGGCGGAATCAAGAAGCTCACCCATATCGTTGGACCCACCATGGCCGCCGAGATCATGTTGACCGCTCGCAAATTCACCGCACCCGAAGCACTGGCCATAGGACTCGTGAACCGGGTGGTCGCTCCAGACCAGGTGCTGGCGACAGTTACCGATCTCGCCACCACCATTGCCGCCAACGCCCCCATGACCGTGCAGGCAGCCAAGGCAGCAGTACGGGAGACCTTCAAGGACCCCGACCGCCAAGACCGCGAGCGTATGGACACTCTGGTCGAGGCCTGTTTCCTGAGCGACGACTACGAAGAGGGCCGCACCGCCTTCATGGAGAAGCGCACGCCGACCTTCCTAGGCAGGTAGGAGCGGCTATCGCCACTCGAGCACGACAAAGGCCCCCAGACCATTCGGGTCACAAAGAGCTTCGGCTTCGCCGATAGCGCTACGAGCAGCCATCGCTTGCAGGTCGCCTATGTGCGCTCGTTCGGTCCAGGTCTGGCGGGCAGCTTCGACTCGGTCGAGAAGGCCGTGCCGATGCAACCAGTCGGCTTGTGTGGATTTCTGCGTCGCCAGCGGAAGCTGGTCGACTGGCACGTCGTGGGTGATATCGCATGACCCGATGTCCACCAGCGGATCGTTGCCTCGCTGGTGCCCAGCGTACGTACGCAGCCAGCCCTCCTGCCCGCGCTCTGCCAACTCGCTCGTCGGAGCGGCGTAGTCGAACACCAGCACCCGCTCGCTTCGTGAGCGAACTGCTGCGACCCACTCGGCTGCCTCGGCCGCTACCGGCACTCGGCTACCAACTGCTACGTCGGGAGCCAGCGACGTGAGATGATCGAGTGACGGCTCGGGTTCAGCGGTGAACAATGCGAGCTGGTCATGATCAAGTCCGACCTGCACGCTTGCCCAACCACCCTCGACACGTTCAGCGATGCCAAAGGTCAGGTTGTCCAACAGCTCGTTCGCCAACACGATGTGCTGGCGTTGCGTCGGGAGTTCTTTCGATGACCGCCAGTTCTCGGCGGGAAGTGTCCGGTGTGTGCCTCGCATGGAGGCGGACCGTTCTACGAGTGTGTAGTTCAGCGCCGCAAAACATGCTGGTGCCGCCCGGTTGATTCCCCGGAACAGCGTGCCCACACCCGCGCCGACTTCGGCCACCAGGAACGGCGCAGGGCGCCCGAGTTCGTTCCATTGTGCGTCGAGCCAGTCGGCAACGATGGCGGCGAACAATGGTCCGACTTCAACGCTCGTGATGAAGTCGCCTCGGCGGCCCCCGGCCTGTCCCTGCCCGGCATAGAAGCCGTATTCGGGGTCATATAGGGCTCGCTCGATGAACGCGCTGAACAACAGCGGCCCGGCCTCGACGATCTCCGAGACCAGATGTTCGCTCAGGTCAGCCAGAGGCGGTCTCGCGGACGAGTTCTGGAATTGCGTCGCCTACGAGGTCGACGAGCAGATCGGCGTAGATGCCGAAGAACACGGTGAACACCACGGTGAGTCCAATGGTCAATGCAGCAGTCCAGGGGATCGGCTCGGTGCCGGTGACCGCGCCCTCGGCTTCATCACCGGTGTTGTACATGGTCAACACGATGCGCAGATACAGATAGGCGGCAATGACTGCCGACACCATGGCGATGATGGCGAGCAGGTAGTTTTCCGAGTCGATCGATGCCCCGATCACGAAGAATTTGCCCAGGAAGCCGGTCGTGAAGGGAACGCCGGCTTGGGCCAACAGCAGAACCGTGAATGCAAAGGCCAGGATTGGTTTGCGTGCTGCCAGGCCTTTGTAGTCGGCCAGCGAGTGGGAGGCATCACCCTTGGGCGATGCCACCGAGATCACCGCGAAGCTACCGATGACGATGAAGGTATACGCCGCCAGGTAATACAACGCTGCATTCAGCCCGTCGTCGGTCGCCGTCTCGACGCCGACCAGGATGAATCCGGCATGGCTGATCGACGAATAAGCCAGCATGCGCTTGACGTTGTCTTGCACGACACCGACAACGGCGCCATAGATCATCGACAGGACCGCTAGCGCGAAGATCATTGGTGCCCAGTCGTCGGACAGCGCACCAGCCAATTCTTCGGTGTTGAGCGTGATGCTGAACACTCGCAGCAGGCCGGCGAATCCGGCAACCTTTACCGCCGACGCCATGAACGAAACGGTAGGGCTGGGGGCACCGTCGTAGACATCGGGTGTCCACGCATGGAAGGGCACGGCCGCAATCTTGAACGCCAAGCCAACCAGTAGGAATGCCATGGCGCCGTAGATCAGTCCGGTGTCGCCGTTGGCAACCAGCGTGACCGACCATTCGCTTATCTGGACCAGGTTGGTGCTGCCGGTCGCCCCGTACATCAGGGCAATGCCGTACAGCAGGAAGGCCGACGCAAAGGCACCGAGTACGAAGTACTTGATTCCCGCCTCTTGTGATTCGGCCCTCCGCACATGGCTTGCGGCCAGGATGTACACCGCAATCGACAGGACCTCGAGGCCCAGGAACAGCACGATCAGGTCGTTTGCGCCGGCCATGACCATGCCACCAGCAGCCGACAACATGAGCAGCACAAAGAACTCGGCGGAGTTGATCTCTTCTCGTTCGAGATAGTCGTGCGCAAACAACGCCGTCAACGTGACCGCGGCTGCGATCAAAATGGTCACCAGCATCGAGAATCCGTCGACGCTGTACGCACTGGCGAGCGTGGAGAAGCCCGCGACGGGGTCGCCGCTCACGCGTCCCCATTGGATCGCCGCCGCAACAATGGTGCCGATACCGGCAAGTACCGCCACGATCGACGGGGTGCGGCGGGGCGCAATGTGCGAGGTCAATGACCAGACCGTCAGGAAGAAGATCGGTACACCCGCCATGACGAGCAGGGGCGAGAGGCCCGCCCAATCGACATCGGGGAAGACGAAGTCGTCGGGCGCCGTTTGGATCTGTTGCATCAAGAGGTTCACTTGTCGCCCTCGGCTCCGCTGGCGGCTTCCTTGATCTCGTTGACTTCTCGGACTTGGTCCCAGCCCTCGCCTTGTCGGTCTTCGTTGACCGGCTCTTCGAAGCCGTCGACGTTGTCTTCGATGTGTGCAACCAAGGCGTCGACCGATGGCTCCATGCGGTCGATGACGGGTTTGGGGTAGATACCCATGAACACGATGGCCGCAATGAACGGCACCATGATCGCCATCTCGCGCAGGTTCAGGTCTTTGGTGTCGGCGTTCTCTTCGCTGACTGGTCCATGAAACACCCGTTGGTAGGCCCACAGCAGATAGAGCGAGGCGAGAATCACGCCGGTGGTGGCAACGACGGCCCACCATCGATGCGCCACGAACGCACCCAGCAGGATCAAGAATTCACCCACGAACCCATTCAGACCGGGAAGACCGATCGAGCTCAACATGACCAGCGTGAAGACGCCTGCCATGACCGGCGCAACCTTCTGCAGGCCACCGAGCTTGGCGATCTCGCGGGTGTGACGTCGCTCGTAGATCCAGCCGACCAGCAAGAACAAGGCCCCGGTCGAGACACCGTGGTTCACCATCTGGAGCAGACCGCCGGTGATACCTTCGCTGTTCAGCGAGAACGTGCCCAGCACGATGAACCCCAGGTGGGCAATCGACGAATACGCAACCAGCCGTTTGAGATCTTTCTGCATGGTGGCCACGATGGCGCCGTAGACGATGCCGATCACACCCAGAGTCAGGAACACCGGCGCAAAGTACTGCGACGGCTCGGGGAATAGATACAGACCGAAACGCAGGTAGCCGTAGGTGCCGAGCTTGAGCATGACACCGGCCAGGATCACCGAGCCGGCAGTGGGTGCCTCGGTGTGGGCATCGGGCAGCCAGGTGTGCAACGGGAAGATCGGGACCTTCACGGCGAACGCAACGGCGAAGCCCAGGAAGATCCAGCGAGCGGCGGTGGTGCCGATCGCATCGGATGCAGCCAGGACGCGAATGTCGAACGTCGGGCCGGTGTCGGTGCCCCGGGCATGCAACCACACCAGGCTGAGCATCGCCACCAGCATGAACGCCGAGCCGAGCATGGTGTAGATGAAGAACTTCATGGCTGCGTACTGGCGGTTGCCGTGGCCCCAGTTGGCGACCAGGAAGTACATCGGCACCAGCACGATCTCGAAGAACACGAAGAACATGAACACGTCGAGCGCCACGAACACACCCAGGCAGCCGGTCTGCAAGACCAGCAACCAGGCGTAATACGACTTGGGACTGTGCTCGGGAATGACCGCGAAGATCGTGATCGGGAACAGCAGCACGGTCAGCACGATGAGCCATAGCGAGATGCCGTCGACGCCGGCAAGCCAGCTGATACCCAACGACTCGATCCACGACTGATCGCTGGTGAATTGGAACAGATCGCCGGGCGCTGCGGTCTGGGCTGCGCCGTCGAACTCGAAGTTCCACAGCAGATACATGCCGAGCGCCGCCGTCATCACCGTGGTGATGAGCGCGATCGCCCGAGCCGAGTCGCCGCGTGCAGTCGATGGCGTAAGTGCAACTGCGGCTGCGCCCAGGACCGGCAGCACGACCAAGACGGGCAGCAACGGAAAGCCGACGTTTGCGGCAAGAACAGTAGACATCATGCGCCCACGACCAAGAAGTAGATCATTACACCAACTGCACCGATGCCGATGAGGGCGGCATAGCTACGCACGAGTCCGTTTTGTATTTTTCTCAGGATGCCGCCGTCGATCTGGATGAGTTTGCCCACGCCATTCACGGTGCCGTCGACCACGGTGGCGTCGAACTCGGCCATGGCATCGAAGCTCTTCTCGCCCGGGCCACCCATGAAACTCGTTACGGCGTTGTCGTAGCCCCAACCCTGAGCCAGGATCGGCGGCGACTCGGGACCGGTGCCACCACGCTTGTCGAAGAACAGCTTCCAGGCAGCCCCGATACCCATGAGTGCACCGAGCGTGGCAATGATCGCCACGATCCACTTGGTGCCACCGCTTGGCAGGTCGTGGAAGATGTTGTCCTTGCCCTCGAAGAAGAACGACGGCTCGAGCCAGTGTTCGAGAAAGTGCAGGTCCTTGGTGAAGGGCAGGTTCAGCCCGCCGGCAACCAGAGCAGCGCCCGCTAGGGCCACCAGCGGAAACGTCATTGTCCACGGTGATTCGTGGGGATGACGCAGTGGCAGCTCTTCGTCCGACTCGACGAATGCCTCGCCGGTGACTTCGTCGCGCCATCGGGGGGCACCGAAGAAGGTCAACGCCACCAGGCGGGTCATGTAGAAGGCGGTGAGTATTGCGGCGATCAGCAGGAGTATGAACAGGACCTTGTTGGCAAAGATGTCGCCGTTCGCATAGATACTGATCAGGATTTCGTCTTTGGACCAGAATCCGGAGAACGGGGGTACGCCGGCGATCGCCAGCCAACCAACGATGAACGTGCCGGCGGTGATCGGCATGAGTTTGGCCAGGCCGCCATAGCGCTTCATGTTCTGGTCGTCGTTCATGCCGTGGATGACCGAACCCGAGCCCAGGAACATGAGTGCCTTGAAGAATGCGTGGGTGATCATGTGAAACAGGGCGGCCACATACGCGCCGGTGCCGACGGCCACCACCATGAAGCCGAGCTGGCTGACCGTGGAATAGGCCAGCACCTTCTTGATGTCGTCTTGAGCAATGGCGATGGTGGCCGCGAACAGGGCAGTGAACAGTCCAACCCAGGCGATCAGGCTCGGTGCCCAGTCGTGGGCGGCCGCCAGGATCGGGTTGATCCGCGATAGCAGGTAGACACCCGACGTGACCATGGTGGCGGCGTGAATCAGGGCCGACACCGGCGTGGGGCCAGCCATGGCGTCGGGCAGCCAGAGATAGAGCGGAAATTGCGCCGACTTGCCTGCGGCACCCACGAACAGCAACAGCGCAATGGCGGTGGCGGTGCTCTGTGCGATGGGTGCTCCGGAGAACATCTCGCCGTATTCGATCGATCCGTAGGCGAAGAACGCCAGGAACGTGGCCAGCATGAACCCGAAGTCACCGACGCGATTGGTGACGAATGCCTTCTTGCCGGCGCTGGCGTTTGCTTCGTCGGTGAACCAGAACGAGATCAGGAAGTACGAGCAGGCGCCCACACCTTCCCAACCCAAGAACGTCAGCAACAAGTTGTCGCCGAGCACCAGCATGAGCATGGCGAAGGCGAACAGGTTGAGGTACACGAAGAACTTGGAGAAGTTGGCGTCGCCGTGCATGTAGCCGATCGAATACAGATGAATGAGCGTGGCTACGCCGGTGATGAACAGGATCATGGTGACCGACAGCGGATCAGCCAACAGGCCGATGTCCACGCTGAAGTCGCCGGCGACGACCCAATCGAACAGTTTGACCTGCACGATTCGTTCGCCGCTTTCGCCGTCGAGCCCGACCATGCCGATGAACACCATGACCGCGGCGGCAAACGAGCCGCCCATGGCAGCAGTGGCTACCCAGCCGGCAACGGGTTCACCCAGGCGGCGGCCGATCAACATCAGGGTGATGAAGCCGAGAAGGGGGAAGAGTGGCACGAGCCACACCAGCTCGACGAGTTGCATGGTTGCAAGGTTCACAGTTGCTGGGTTCACGTCAGCCTCGGAGGACCGACAGGTCGTCGGCAGTTGCTTCGTTGCGGCGTCGCATGATCGCCACGATGATGGCCAGGCCGATCACCACTTCGGCTGCGGCCACGACCAGCACGAAGAACACGGATAGTTCGCCGCCGAGGTCGTTCAGGTCATTGCCGAACGTGACGAATGTGAGGTTGACTGCGTTGAGCATGAGCTCGACACACATGAACATGATGAGCGGGTTACGACGCACCAGCAGGCCGGTTGCACCCAAGGCGAACAGGATCGCCGCCAGTACCAGGTACCAGGTCGAGGTCAACTCCATCAGGTGTCCCCCAACGTTTCCAGCGCTTCGAGTTCGGGCACCGGACCCGCGTTGCGATCAGGGATCGCTGGCAGCGGCGCCAACTCTCCCTTGGGCTTGCGGGCCAGCAATACGGCGCCGACCACGGCGATCGTGAGCAGCAGCGCAGTGACCTCGAACGCAAAGACATAGTCGGTGAACAGCGAGCGGCCGAGCTGGTCGATATTGGGAGCGTCTTCGGTGCCATCGACCTGGTCGTCGCCCAAGGCTTCGGTGGCCGAAGTCGTGGTTCCCGTGATCGAATCGACCTTTTCTGCGGTCACCGACTCTTGCCCGGTGGCTGCGTTGCCGCTGACAGAGAAGATGAAGAACACCGATAACGCCAGGATCGCAATACCGATACCGACTGCGATGGGACGTTGGCCGGCGATGGGCTCGACCGAAAGATTCTCCGCCTTGTCAACGCCCAGCAGCATGATCACGAACAAAAAGAGGACCACGATGGCGCCGGCATAGACGATTACCTGAACTGCGGCGAGGAACTGTGCGTCTTGGTTGACGAACAGCACCGCGACGGCGAACAGCGACAACACCAGCGACAGCGCGGAGTGAACCGGGTGCCTGAACAAGATCAGCCCGAGCGCGCCAATGATTGCCAGTGCACCGGCAATGAGGAATACGACGAGTTCCACTAGTGATGGCCTCCTGCTGCGTCGGCGGCGGCGACGATTTCGGCATCGAATTCGATGTCGCCGTGGGTGTCGGCGAGATCAGCGGTCTGCCCGGCCTCCGGGGCACGAACGCCGTAGCCGAGTTCGCCTGACCATGCGACTTTGCCCACGTATTCGGCGGCGCCACTGGGCGAGGTTGCTCGCATCCAAGCAGAGGTGTGCTCGTCTTCGCCCGGGCGCCAATCTTCCCAGGGAAGATGCTTCGGCTGACCATCGTCGCCGACGACTAGTTCTTCTTTGGTGTAGATGGCGTCGTCTCGGTTCGTGAACGAGAACTCGAACATCTTGGATTCGGTGATGGCCTGGGTTGGGCATGCCTCGACGCAGAGGTCACAGTGAATGCAGCGCAGATAGTTGATCTCATACACGAAGCCGTAGCGCTCGCCCGGCGACACCGGATCATCGATTGGATTGTCAGCGCCGCGCACGTAGATGCAGTTCGCGGGGCATACACCGGCGCACAGTTCGCAGCCGATGCACTTTTCCATACCATCTTCGTAACGATTCAGTACATGGCGACCGTGCATACGCACGGGCTTGGCCCGCTTTTCGTCGTCGAAGCGGCCGCCCTTGTAGTCACCGGTGACGCGCTCGTCGAAGAGCTTGCCAAACGTCATCTTGAAGCCTTCTAGGCCTTCGAACAGTCCCATTACAGATCCCAGCCCATCAGTCGAATCCTTCTCCGGCGAGTTGTTTGCGTTTGCCGTTCTGCACGGCAGCGTTCAGAAGCAGTCCCATGAGCATGAGACCGCCAAACGCTATCGAGGCCACCACGAAGCGGTTCCAACCCTCGATCACACCAATGTCGAGGGCGACCAATGCAACGATCCAGCCGAGTGACAGCGGAATCAGGAGCTTCCAGCCCAAGTCCATCAGCTGGTCATAGCGGAAGCGAGGCAGCGCGGCGCGGAACCAGATGAACGTGAAGCAGAAGGCCACGACCTTGAGCAAGAACCACAGGATGCCCCACGCCCAGCCGATGCTCTCGAGGAAGAAGATCGGGCCGTCAGGGCCGCCGAAGAACAGGGTGACCATCAGCGCGGACCAGGTGATCACATTCATGTATTCACCCAGGAAGAACAGGGCGAATCGGATCGACGAGTACTCGGTATGGAAACCGCCGACGATCTCCTGCTCGGCTTCTACGAGATCGAACGGTGGGCGATTGAGCTCTGCGGTGCTGGCGATCAAGAACACGATGAATGGGATGAAGCCGGTGATCCACAGGTTCCAGTTCCAACCGTCGGCTTGACCGGCGACGATGTCATGGGTGGAAAGAGTGCCCGACTTGACCAACACCGCCACCAAAGCCAAACCAAGTGCGGCTTCGTAGGACACCATCTGGGCGGATGCTCGGACCGAGCCGAACAGCGGATACTTCGAGCCCGATGACCAACCGGCGAGCATGATGCCGTAGACAGCAAGCGACGACAGTGCCAGAACAAGCAAGATACCAATCGGCGGATCGGCGATCTGGAGTTGGGTGGTGTTTCCCCACCAGGTGACCTTGCCGTCGGCATTGTCGAAGTCCCCGCCGATGGGCACCACGGTGAAAATCAGGAAAGCGGGGACGAGCGTGAGATAGGGCGCCAAGCGGAAAATGATTGGATCGCCGCGACCTTCGCTGGGCAACAAGTCCTCTTTGAAGAACAGCTTGATTCCATCGGCCAGGGTCTGCAGCAAGCCGAACGGGCCAGCAATGGTGGGCCCCATGCGGTTGGTCATGTCAGCGTGCAACTTGCGTTCGAACCAGATCATCAGCATGACGCTGACCATGAGCATCGCAAAGGCCACGCCGACTTTGAGGGCGACGATCAAGACTTCTTCGAGGCCTACCCCGCCAACGAAGAGCGGGTCTACTGCGAGCGGGAGCGTCATACGGTTTCGATCCTGATATCGGTGACGAGCTCGTTCATGTCGATGAGCGAACGCACGTCCAGGCCTGCATGATTATGGGCCACGGCGACGATGCCCGAAGCGATGCTGTCGTCGACCAGTACCGGACCTTCGACCGATGCTCGCTGTGAGCTCACGCGAACTGTTACGCCGGTGACAACGCCGAGCTTTGCGGCCTCGGCGGTGTTTATCCGAATGGCCCCAGGAGCGCTGAGATCGGCGATCGATGGGCACATGGTCGTTTGAGTTCCGCCGTCGTACATGGTGCGGTCGATCACCAAGCGGTACGAGTAACTGTCGACGGCGGGTGCAGCTGCAGCTTCGCCTCGGTCGGTCCAGGCCGGACCACCAGAGACAAGGACTCCGTCGGTCGCGGCCTCGATGGCCGCCGCATCGGCCGCTGCGTGCAACTCGGAAACCGAGGCAATTTCGTTGGTGATCTCGGTGACCGAAGTGAAACCCATGTCGCCGCCCAGACGCATAGCCAGCTCGGCTGCGATCATCCAGTCGGCTCGGGCGGTTCCCGGAGGGGTGACCTTTTTGTGCACTGGCGAGATGCGCCCTTCGAGGTTGGTATGGCTGCCGTCGACCTCGCCGAACCCCGAGGCAGGAAGCACGATGTCGGCACCGAGCGCAGCCGAAGCGTTGATGAATAGGTCGACAGCAACCACCAAGTCAGCCCGGTCGAGGGCGGCTTGGGCCAGCTCGGGATCAGGGAAATCGGTGAGCGGATCGGCCCCCAGCAGAAACAGCACGGCGATCTTGCCGGCGGCCGCATCGGAAAGGATGGCGCGGGTGTTGCGTCCGGCCTTGGCGGGGACCGAACCCCACGTGGCCTGGAGCGCTGCTGATGCCGTGGTCGTGCGACCGGGGAGCATTCCGGGTGCCAAGCCGAGGTCGATTGCGCCATGCACATTGCCCCGCCGGAGTGTGGGCAAGAAGGCGACCTTGTCGACTTTGGCGAATGTATTGATGGCATCGACGGTGAGCGATTCGTTCTCGGCCAACGATGTGCGACCGCAGACGACAGCGACCGACTCGGCGCTGGCAAAAGCCGCTGACGCGTCGGCGAGCTCGTAGCCTCCGGATCCAGTCACCAGTGCCGCGGCCACCGAGGCAATCTCGCCCGGCTGCACACGCACCGAATGGGCGGCGTATTTGGTCAGGCCGGTCTGGTTGGGGGTCAGCTCGATCAGCGTTGCACCGTCGTGCACCACCGCGTGGCGCAGTCGCAGGTACAGCGTTCCGAGTTCTTCTTTGGGGTCGCCGCTCATCAGCACGATGGTGCCGCCAGGTGCGCAGGCTTCGGCGATCGTGGTGCGTGGCATCGATGCCACGACGTCGGCGGGTAGCCCGTCGCCCAGTTGGGCATCGATGCTGTCGGTGCCGATGACTGCTTTGGCGAAACGGGCCCAGGCGTATTGACCTTCATTCGTCAATTGAGCGCCACCAATGACGGCGACCGATTCGGGCCCGGCATTGTTGTTGGCGTCTTCGAGCCCTTCGACCACCCGCTGAAGCGCCACGGCCCAGGTGGTGGCAACCAGTTCGTTGCCGGCGTCGTCGACGTTGCCCAGGCCATCGCCACGCATGAGTGGCGCGGTGAGCCGCTGTTCACTCATGGTGGCTTCGAAGCTGAAGCGATCACGATCGGCCAGCCAACCCCAGTTGGTGGCGTCGGAGTCGACGCCCAGGTAGCGCAGGACCTCGTTGCGAGAGGACTGAATGGTGATGCGGTCGCCCATGGCGTTGGGGTAGGTGGACCCGACCTCGGACAGGTCCCATGGCCGCGCCTTGAATCGGTATGGCTTGGCGGTCAGTGCACCGACCGGGCAGATCTGCACGGTGTTGCCACTGAAGTACGAGGCAAACGGGTCGTCGGGAAAGGTGTTGACCTGCGTTTGATTGCCGCGATCCATGAAATGGATCAATGGATCTCCAGCAACCTCGTCGGCGAAGCGGGTGCAGCGATCACACAAGATGCAGCGTTCGCGGTCGAGGTAGACCGTGTCGCTGATCGGGATGGGCTTTTCGAAATGACGTTTCTCTTCGACGAAGCGGCTCTCGCCGGGGCCGTAGGACATGGTCTGGTCCTGCAGCGGGCACTCGCCACCCTTGTCGCAGACAGGACAGTCGAGCGGGTGGTTGATGAGCAGCAGTTCCAAGACGCCGTCTTGGGCTTTCTTGACCGTTTCGGTTTCGGTCTCGACGACCATGCCGTTGCTGACAGTGAGCATGCACGACGGCTGCAATCCAGGGCCGCGACCGGTGTCGACTTCGATCAGGCACATGCGGCACATACCTACAGCCGTCATACGAGGGTGGTAGCAGAACCTGGGCACATAGACGCCGGCGTCTTCGCATGCGTCGATCAGGTTGCGACCCTCGGGGGCGTAGAACACCTGGCCGTTCAGGGTGAAGGGCACACCGGGCGGCGGTGGCTCTTCGGCGACTTCTTCGGCCAGGGTCTCATTGGATTCGGTTGTGTCGGTCATGCGGAACCCACCGGAATCACTCGGCGATCAGAAAGGGTGATGTAGTCCTCGAACTCGCTGCGAAAGCGATCGATCGACGACGCTATCGGCGATACTGCCGATGGGCCAAGAGGGCAGATCGTGGTTTGCTTTGGTGGCCATGCAATACCGGGGCTGATGTTCTCGCTGACTTCGAGTAGCAGCGCCAAATCGCTCGGCCGCCCTTCGCCAGCAATGATGCGACTCAGGATTCGCTCGAGCCAGGTGGTGCCTTCACGACAAGGTGTGCATTTGCCGCAGCTCTCGCGAGCGAAGAAACGCACCAGGTTGTGACACGCCTTGACCATGTCGGTGTCCTCGTCCATGACCACAATGGCGCCCGATCCGAGCATGGACCCCGCCTGGTCGACGGCGACTTTCTCCAGCGGTAGATCGAGGTGTTCTTCGAAAAACCACGGGGCGGACGCGCCGCCTGGAACGAAGCCCTTGAGCTTCTTGCCGTCGCGCACACCGCCGGCGTAGTCGCTGCCCTCGATGATGTCGCGGAACGTGGTGGTTCCGAACTCGACCTCGAATACGCCGGGGTTGTTCACATGCCCGGACACGGCGAATACCCGGGTTCCCTTGGAGTTCTCGGCACCCATTGCGGCGTACGCCTCGGCGCCATTCTCGACGATCCAAGGCAGGTTGGCCAGCGTCTCGACATTGTTCACGATCGTCGGCTGGCCATACAGACCAACCGCAGCCGGGAAGAACGGGGGCTTGAGCCGTGGCATCCCGCGGTTGCCTTCGAGGCTTTCGATCAGTGCCGTTTCCTCGCCCACGATGTAGGCGCCTGCACCCCAGTGGAGCACGATGTCGACGCTGAAGTCGGTGCCCAGGATGTTCTTGCCTACATAGCCAGCTTCGTAGGCGTCGTTGAGCGCCGCCGCCACCCGTTCCTGGGCATGAGCCATCTCGCCCCGGATGTACAAGAAACACTGGGTCAGGCCAACGGCGTAACACGCCAGCAGGCAGCCTTCGATGATCTGGTGAGGGTCGCGCTCGAGCAGCTGGCGATCCTTGTACGTGCCTGGTTCGGATTCGTCGCCGTTGACGACCAGGTAGCGAGGCCACACGCCGGGTGGGCAGAAGCCCCACTTGACGCCGGCGGGGAAGCCAGCGCCACCGCGACCCAGAACACTCGCACCTCGGACCTCGTTGTGGACCTCTTCGGGCGTCATGTCGAGCGCTTTGCGCAGCGCGACATAGCCGCCCGTTTCCAGGTACGTCTCGAGCTTGTGCGCTTTAAGGTTGTCGAAGCGGCTGGTGACAATTTTTTCGACCGGCACTACTCTGCACCTTCTTCGACTGCGGTTTTGGGCCACCAGGCTGGTGGGTCATTACTCTCGACCATGGCGTTGCCCGCTGCTTTGTCTTCGGGAATGTGTTGCCGTATCAGGGCCAACGTGCCGTGCTTGGGCACGTTCACCGAACCGTCGCGAATGCCGTTGACCAAGGCATCGAAGCCCTGGTTACTGACCTTGTTCATGTAGCGATAGTTGACTTGCAGGCAAGGCGCTTCGGTACACGCCGCGATGCACTCGACACCTTCGATGCTGATGCCATCGCCGGTCACGGTTCCTTGGCGAACGCCCAGTGACTGTTCGGCATGATGAATCAGGTCGTCGGCGCCCATCAGGTGGCAGGAAATACCGTGGCAGATGTTGATGCGATAGTCACCAACCGGTTCGAGCTTGAACATCTCGTAGAACGTGCACGTGCCCATGACCTCGGCGGGTGTCAGATCGAGCAACTCGGCCAGATGTTCCATGGCCTCATTGGAAACGAAGCCATCTTGCTCCTGAGCCAGATGCAGCAAAGGAATCAGCGCACTCTTGGTCCGCGGATACCGACCGATCAGCTCAGCGGCAATACGAAGATTGTTGTCGTTCAAGCGTGCCATTAGAGAAACCCAGGTAGGAGCGAGGGACGGAGCGGCCCAAGCGCAGCGGGGGTACGCACGCAGGAGCGAGGGACGAGCGAGCAGCGGCGGAGGGACGGAGCCGGGGTAGTACGCCTTGCTTCGCTGCGGCTGTCTGAGCTGTGAGCGTCTACGGTCCCCGCAAACTGTCCGGCGAACGCCGGCCCAAGCGGAGCGGAGCAAAACAGCCTCATCGGTCTACTTCCCCTAGCACTGGATCGACGGACGAAATTATGGCGACCACGTCGGCGACGATGGCGTCTTGCATCATGTGGGGCATGGTCTGCAGATTCACGAAACTTGGGGCTCGGATGTGCATGCGATAGGGGTGGGCGCCGCCGTCGCTGACCATGTAGCAACCGAGCTCGCCACGGGGTGATTCGATGCCCACATAGACCTCACCCTCGGGGACCTTGAAGCCCTCGGTAAATATCTTGAAGTGGTGGATCAGCGCTTCCATGGACTCGTCGATACGGGCACGCGGCGGCGGTGTGACCTTCTTGTCCTGCAGGCGGTAGTCGCCGGTCGGCATCTTCTCCATGCACTGCTGCACGATCTTGATCGACTCGCGAGCCTCGTTGAGTCGCACGGCGTATCGGTCGAAGCAGTCGCCGTAGGTGCCCACGATGACGTCGAAGTCGACCTCGTCGTAGTTCAGGTACGGCATGTCGCGGCGAAGGTCCCAGGCATAGCCGGAGCCACGAAGGATGGGGCCGGTCACGCCCAAAGCCAGGCATTCCTCGACATTGATGGCACCAACGCCTTGGAGGCGTTCACGAAAAATCGGCTGGCCGGTCAACAGGTCGTCGAACTCGTCGATCAGCGGAGGCAGCAAGTCGAGCAGGCCGGCAATGTCTTCGCGCCAACCATCGTGGAGGTCCACTGCTACCCCACCGGGGCGGATGTAGTTGTGGTTCATTCGCAGGCCGGTGATCTTCTCGAGTATTCGCAGTGTTTCTTCGCGCAACCGATTGCCGTAGAGCATCATCGATACTGCGCCGACATCCATGCCATTGGTGGCTTGGAACAGCATGTGCGAGGAGATGCGGTTCAGCTCGCACATCATGGTGCGGATCCACTGGGCACGAGGTGGGACCTCTATACCCAACAATTCTTCGGTCGCCAGCGAGAAAACCAGTTCGTTGAACAACGGCGAGGCATAGTCCATACGGGTGACATTGGTGCCGCCCTGCAGATACGAGAGTTGCTCGCCGGTCTTTTCCATACCGGTGTGGAGATAGCCGATCACCGGCTTGGAACGCAGGACTTGTTCGCCCTGCATCTCCAACACCAAGCGAAGCACGCCGTGGGTGGACGGATGCACCGGACCCATGTTGACGATCATTGGTTCGTCGTTCATGGGATCGACGTCGAGTGTTTCGACCATGGCGGCGTCGGCTTCGCTGATGCGAATCACTGCGCTGTCGTCGCCGCGGCGAAAGACCCGCTCGGCCAATGCTCTGGCGTCACGGTCAGCGGAAGCAGATTGTTCAAGAAGCGTCATTGGCAACCTCAGACGGTTGGAAGAAGATGATCAGCGGGGCGCGGCTGCGCCCTTGAACTGCACGGGTACCGAGCCGACCCCAAAGTCTTTGCGCAAAGGGTGACCGTCCCAGTCATGTGGCATCAGAATGCGGGTGGGGTCGGGGTGGTTGTCGAAGACGACACCGAACATGTCGAATGCTTCGCGTTCCATGGCTTCGACGCCGGGAAACAAGTCGAACAGTGTGGGCACGACTGGATCTGACTCGGTTACCTGCACCCGCAGCCGGGCTCGACGCACCGGCGTGTGTGCAATCAGGTTGACCACGATCTCGAATCGTTCGGCGATGACACCTGCCGGCAGTGAGCGACCACCATGTGTCAGATAGTCGACTCCGCACAGGTCGATGACCGACACGTATCCGTCGGCCTTCATGGCCGTGACCGTGTCGATGTACTGATCGATGCTCGGGTGCAGAACGACTTGACCGGCGCCCTCGGAGAGAGGCACGTCGTAGAGGGTGGCGGGTTCGGCTGGTGCAGCAGCCTCGGACGCTCCGGCGTCGGTGTCCTCGTCGCTCTCGGAGCCTTGGCCCACAGGTTCCGGGCTCATCGGCTGAGCACGATTTGGGTATCGGTCTGACCGTCACGCTGTTCGACC